>JAEEGK010013632.1_pt1 | contig 18284 bp, 13 predicted proteins | sample 8958771 | NCBI WGS metagenome assembly JAEEGK01 (sample SAMN16246547, study PRJNA631951) | gut metagenome | biome: gut microbiome; feature: rumen; material: SC-attached | host: Bos | place: Iran: Karaj | collected 2018-10
TGGTTATTCTAGGTATCGATCCGGGGTCCATAACGACCGGCTACGCATTTTTGAAAAAGACGGGCAATCAAGTTCAGGTGCTCGAATATGGCACGTTCCATGCAAAAGCCACTAAGAATCTTGAAGATAGGCTAGTGCATATTGTTTCGGAACTGGAAGAGCGCCTAGACCATTACCATCCGGATGCTTTGGCGATGGAAGGCGTCTTTTTTGCGAAAAACGTGAAGAGCGCCCTTGTGCTGGGGCATATTCGCGGGGCGGTTCTTGTGGCGTGTCGCCGTCGCGGGATGACGTACGAGGAATACCCGCCGCGAGTTGTGAAGCAGGCGGTTACGGGAGACGGGGCTGCGTCAAAGGAACAGGTGGCAAACATGGTTTTTGCTCGTCTTGGAATTGCGGCAGCGGATGTCGCACTGGATGCGACCGATGCCCTTGCCATTGCGTGGACTCATGCAAACCCGGCGCCCCTCGCGCAGGCGCTTGTGAAAAAAAGGTCGCCCGCCAGGAAGAAAAAAGCTTCGGTAAAGCAGTGGAAAGACCTAATTGAAAAGATGGGAGGGACGGTGCAATGACGGATTTGAAATCCCGTGACTTGTTGCCTTATGGCCTTGGAACGCCCGATTTAGTTGAGTTCCAGCCGGGATACTTTGTGGATAGGGAAATTGTCGGTGATTTGCAGGCTTTGGCGGATGCTGCCAAGGCGAACGGATTTGAACTCCGCGTGGAATCGGCGTATCGCACGTTCGAAAAGCAACTCTCCATTTGGAACCGCAAGGCGCTGGGTGAACTCCCGCTTTTGTCGGAGACGGGGGAGCGGATAGAGCTCCCGACGGACGAAGAGGAATTGATGTATGCGATTCTCACGTGGTCGGCGCTGCCGGGGGCGAGCCGTCACCATTTGGGGACGGACATCGACGTGGTCGATGGCGCTGCGTGCCCGGAAGGGTACGAAGTGCAGCTCACGCCCGCGGAATGCGAAGGCATGTTCGCGAAATTCCACGCTTTTTTGACTGTGCACATGGAGGCGGGAACATCGTTTGGGTTTAGCCGTGTGTTTGTTCCCGGCCGCGGTAAAATCAAGCCGGAGGGCTGGCATATCGCGCACTTGCCGACATCGCGTAAACGGTTGGAACATTTTTCGCTTTCGACGCTGCGTGAAATTTATCAACAATCCGACATGGCTTGCAAACGAGTCGTGCTAGCACGCTTGCCAGAACTCGCTGAGGAATACATTTATCCTTACTTTGTTTGAGGTTGTGGGCTATGAAGTCGCTTCGCTTTGAGAACGGCTTGTTTCACAAGCCTTTGAGCATTTCTAATTGCAGTATCCCCATACCCCAATTGCTCATACCTCAAAGGACCGCTGGTCCGTGCCCACCCTCCACACCCCACACCCATACTCCCTATGTACTCTCCTGAATCTCGCGGTATAATACGTTTGAAATCTTCCATTTACGGCCGTACGATGCTCGGCTCTCCGCTTTTGTATTTCCCTAGCAAGCGCGAATGCCGAATGCTCGTGATTGCCGGAATTCACGGTGAAGAACCGGAAACGACATTCCTCTTGAGCCGTGCTCTCCGTGCGTTCGACGAAAATTTTGATTCTATGGCCTTTATCTTGTGCGCAAATCCAGATGGCATGGCGCTTGGAATGCGCGGAAATCCAAACGGTGTCGATTTGAACCGCAATTTTAAAACGGAAAACTTCTCGACGGCTAAAGTTGGTTCCCGTTCTATTCTCGAAGCGCCTCGCGACACGATGTTGTCGTCAGGGGTTGCTGCGGAGAGCGAACCGGAGACGCAAGCGCTTGTCGCCTTAATTGAAAAACTGAAACCGAAGTCGATTCTTTCGATGCATGCGCCGATGGGTTGCATTGATGCTCCGCAAAAGACAGCTCTTGTCGAAGACTTGATGGGGGTGTTCAACTTGCCCTGGGTGCCGGATATCGGCTACAAGACTCCAGGGAGCCTTGGAACGTGGTGCGGTGAGCGTGGAATCGAATGTGTGACATTGGAACTCCCGCGGATGTCGTTGGAACTCCTGTTCGACCGCTATGGTCGTGCTTTTGTGGAATGGCTGGAAGTCGCAGAGTCGCGCTAATACTTTTAAGATGTCTAAAAAAACGATGCCCGCCGGCGGCGGGCATTTCTTTTTAAATTCTACTGGATCCTTCGTTGCACTCAGGATGACGATTCTAGGCTTTAAGTTCTAAAATCTACCGATTACTTTTTACCCGCTTTCGCTTCTTCAATAATCTGCTTGCGGTAGGCGAGACCCACACCGAAACCAATCAGCATGTAGCTTGCGCCGAGGAGGAGTAGGTATTCAAGGATGTACGGCACCTTCGGGTTGTAGAAGAGGATTCCGGCAACGTAGGTGAGCAAAATCAGCACAATCTGGAAAATGTTGAAGGCCTTGTTCTTGCGCGGCTGGAGCTTCGGGAGGAACAGCGGGCTTACCATCAGGAATCCGGTGGCTACAAACACAATCATCGGGAGCCAGAAGATGAACGAGCTAGAATCGGCAAAAGCATTCTTGGTCATGAGGAATACGATAAGCGTTGCGTTGACCATACCCGCGAACGTAGAGGGTAACCCGGAGAAATGGTGATGGTATGTGTCCGAGTCGCAGGCGTTGTACTTGGCAAGGCGCATGGCGGCACAGAGCACGTAGATGGCAAGAGCTATTGTCATCAGGAGACCGTGGTTCTGGAACCATTCCGGAGCGTAAATCTTATAGGAGAAGAAAAAGCAGAATGCCGGGGCAAGGCCGAAAGCAATCAAGTCGGCGAGACTGTCGAACTGGGCGCCGAATTCGGAACTGGCGTTCACAAGGCGGGCTGCGAAACCGTCAAGCTTGTCAAAAAGGGCACACAACATGACAAAGTAGGCACCCATGCGGATTTGGTCTGCCGTACTGAAAGAACTGAATGCTCCAGTTGTCCAGCAAATGGAAAAAACACCCAGCAAAAAGTTCAGGCTTGTGAACGTGTTTGGCAGAATATAACGTAGCTTTTGCACCATGTACTCCTTTAAATAACGAGCTAAAGATAATTTTTTTTGGAGACAAAGAGAACTTTTTTATTGATTACTCTGTTTATCGACGGATTTTATTTCCCAAAGGGCGGTAACTCCTGCGGCAACAACGAGATTGTTGGGCGGTGCATAAGGGTTTTCTGCTGTCGGGAAGTTCGTCCAATGCTTCGTCGAAAACTGATAATAGGTTGATGGCCTATACATGATGGGAAGGACGGGAATTGTTTGCATGAACCGCTTGTTGAGTTCTCGATAGGCCTGTTTGAGTTCCGTTTCGTCGGTAATTGTCGGAATTCTGTTCAAAAGGGCGTTTATTTTGGCATCTTGGAAACGTCCGTGGTTTGCGAACGCTTCTTCGCCAACAGGTTTGTAGGCATTGCTGCTCATGAATTGATAGAATCGGTTCCAGGGATTTGCAATGGAGTGTTCCGAAGGTGGAGTCTTCATAGCGAGGTCGAAAGTGCCTCGGCGGAGGTCCAGGTCCCAGGTGCTGTAATCCACAAATTTAGGAATGGCCGAAATCCCGATTTGGGCGAATGATTCGACGATGATGTGGATGGCGTCTTCCCAGTCGGTCCAACCTTGCGGACATTCAATGGATATGGTTCGAATTGGCTTTTTCTTCTTGTCGAGAAGCTTTCCTTCGGCGTTCCAAGAATAGCCCGCACTTACGAGGATTTCGCGGGCCTTGTCTGTGTTATAGCCATAGCCGTAGAGCTCGGCGTCTTCCTTGTTGAAATATTTTCCTTCGGGGCCGAAGGGAAGGATGAATCCGGGCTGTACGGTCGGCGTATAGTTCGAAAATGCGCGGGCCTTGATTTTATCGAGGTCTATTGCGTGTGCTAGGGCACGTCTGAACGCGATTTTGTTGAATGGTTCCTTTTGAGTGGCGATGACTAAAGCCGTAATGGTTGTCGGCAACTGGTAGGGCTCATCGCGGCTCCAGGCGCGGATTCTGTCTTTTGATTTTTCCCAAATTCTCGGTAAGTAGATGGACGAAACATCGAGGTTCCCACGGACCATGGCGCTGTTGAAGTTGTCGTTTCCGTTGTAGATGGAATGGATGATGTACTTGGGGGCGGGCATCTTCCCGTTGAACTTGCTTTGGCGCCAGTAGTTTTCTGAGCGTTCCAGTACAATCTGGTCGGGTGAGTATGTCTTTAGGATGTATGGTCCCGAAGCGACTGGATGCGAATCGTTTTTGAACTCGAGAATCTTGTCCATGTTGTAGCCCTTGCCGTTTTTGGCTGACTTGAGCAACGGCTCGAACACCGATTTGGGGATGATGGACGCTTCGGCGATGGCGTTCAGGACGATGAGCGGGTTCCTGTCTGGCGTCAGATGGAATGTGATGTTGTTGTTCCCGTTGTTTGTTACCGTCTTGATGAATTTCCAGTTGTTGTGGTGGGATGTCGGGAGGATGGAGTCCAGCTTGAATGTGAAAATCACGTCGTCGGGGGTGACTTTTTCGCCGTTGTTCCACTTTGCGCATGAGTCCAGGTGAACCGTGATGCTCGAATCGGTCCTGCTGAACGAATCGGCGAGCATGGGGTCGAGTTTACCCGTAAGCTGGTTGTAGGCGAGGAGTGATTCGTACATGACGCGGATGTTCCCGTCCGTCGGAAAATTCGGGTCGGGATCTAGCGGATTGAACGTCGTGGGGGGAGCCCAGTCGAATCCACCAATATAAAGAGTTTCGTTTCGCGGAAATTCTGGAAGCGCGCCTTTGGTCACCTTCGAAATCTCGTCTTTGGACTCCTTAGAAACGTCTTCCTTGCAGCCCACGGCCATAAACGCAGTCACGAGGGAGAGACTGCATAAGGTGACGAGTTTCTGGACGCTAATCATCTTTCTATTTCCTGCAAAACCTATTCAAAAAAGTAGTGCGTTTTTGCGAACGTGACCAATAATTTTTAGTTTACTATACTCTAAATTAGAGCGGGAATCCGTAAAGGACCCGCTTGGGGGACGCACTGAACAGTGTGTGATTCAAAATAAAGGGCGTGCCAGCTCCTCCAGGCGTATTGAATGTCTTTACGATTTTTCCATCTTTGAGAGAAAGGGCGATAAGCTCGTTTCCCTGGTCTATCCAAGCTTTCCCGTCGTAAATGAACGGTTTGGAAAATATGGATTTTTTGCCTTGGTATTTCCAAAGGGGAGTTCCGATGCTGGAATAAAGCAGGATGGACTGGTCTGATAGCGAGAGGATTATCTTGTCGTTGTTTTGATCCCTGAAAACCTGCATGGAGACGATGGGGTATTCCATGAGCACCTGCGTTGGACTGAAGTCTTTTTTCTTTGTGTTTTGCAGGAACAGTTTGTTTGTGCTTGAGACAAGTACAAGTGTTGAATCGAGTCCGTCCATGCTGGTGATGTTGACTTGGACCCTGTTTGTGGATTTTTCGATGGCAAGCCCGGTGTCGTCGTTTAGGCGTACTAGTTCTCCGTCCAAGTTGCAGAGTTGCAAGTATCGAGGAAACTTGACAACGTGGAAGGGCATGGCATAGACTTTGCGGGACCATACAATGCTGTTTGTCGTGCGAGATATCTTGAGCAGGAACCCGTTCCAAGTAGAAACGTAAATAAAGTCGCTGGATATCGTGAAGTTGAACGCCTTCCCGGGCAGCTGAAGCGGCTTGTTGAATGTTTCCTTGTTCATGTCATAGACGTTCATCTGGTAGCCGGTCGAGATGACGATTGCATTTTCGTCGGACTGTATTACGGGAGCGTTCCCGATTTTCCCGATATACTTGCTCCAGCGCTGTTCGCCGTTTTCTGCATTGATGCATATAAGTTGTTCCGTCGCGGGATCGACCGTATAAAGGTTCTTTTTGGAACCGAGGAACTGTGGGTACATGGTTTTGGGCGAAATGTTCAGCGGACTTGCGAAAAGTGCTCCGATAACTTTACTGTAATGGCTTAGGACGGTGCTTGCTATTTGAGGACTCCCGATGGAAAGGCGTACCGCTTCGGCCCAGGCCATTTGTCGTTCCTTTTCGGGAGCTTGTTTTTGTTCCAGATTTAAAGCTTTGAGAAAATGTGCTTCGGCGTTGCCGGGTTCGTTCTTGATAATAGTGTCGAGTATGGGGCCCAGGTTGTCCCAATAGCCTTGCTTTGCCTGCAGAATGGCTTTCGTCGCGAGTTTGCTTGTGTATAGCGGACGTTGACCGTAGAAGTGGGCGTCGATGGAGATTACTTTCCTGTCACTAAAAGGAATGTAGATGGATTTGTTCTTTATGATAGGGCGCGCTATGGGAGCTTTCGCAAAGTTGAAACTCCACAAGGGGCGGAGCAGCGTATCGACGGTGATGACTGAGCCTTCGTTCGAGAAAAGCCCGAGCGTCCCTTGTGCAAGTGGGTATATGTTCGATGCGTTGGTGCGGATGCTCGAAAGGACGGCGCCTGTGGTTTCGTCGTATAAAGTGATTTTTCCAGAAGCTTCTAGCGTGACGATATGGTTTTCGAAGGACTGGATGCTTTCGATATTCCCGACTCCGGTTTTCCAGAGAGGTGTCTTGGAATTCTGTAGCGAGTAGCAGAAGAGGTTGTTGCCTGAAACGAGAAAGATGTTACCATTATGGATAAATGTCTGTTGTATAATGTCGTATTGGGCGATGGTAAAAGATTCTGTGGCCGTAGCCTTTGAAATAAAGTGGAGAGCGTTATCGGAACAGTTGATGATAAAATGATTGTCGATAAATGATTCGCTTTGGACCTGACAAGAATTGAAATCGTTGTTGCCCTTGATGATGGTCCCTTTGCGGTCGAGAATGTATATGGATCTGTCCGTCATGGCGAACGCGTCGTTGTTATTTGCCGCAAATTGCGTGATATTCCTTATGTTGTACGATTTTTCTTGTTTTGGCGAACTGTGCGATTTGTAAAAAACGGAATCGCGTGTAGCATTCTGGTACCACATCCCGTCGGTATCGATATGTAAAAGGAGGTCGTCTTCGCCGAGCATGGATGGAATTTCTGTGATTTTTCCGTCCTCGATTTTGGCGATGTGCCCGTTTTCGAAGAGTATATTGGCGTGTTTCCCGTCAAAGAATTTCAGGATGGGATTGCGGAACGAGAACGTTTTTTGTAGAAGCCTTTCCGGGGAAAAACTGGTCGCTGCATCGCGTTCGGCAAGCCAATAGGCTTTGCTTGTCGTTTTGTTGATGGACTGGCTGCGGTTGTAAAAATGGTTGGCCTGCGCCTTGTTGTTGGCGAGGTCATAGATTTTCCCGAGATAGAAAAATGCAGTTTCCTTGTCGTCGGAATCTCCTTGGCGTGATATCTTTTCAAGGAGTCTGATGGCTTCATCGACTTCGCCCTTCATTTCGAAGAGATAGATGGCCTCTTGCAGCTGGGAGGACATCTTGTTTGCGAACGAGAGACTTGAAAACAGCGAACAGAAGGCGAGGATTGTTATAATCCACGTCTTGCTGAATCTGCTATTTTTTTGTCTGAAATTACGCATCGAACTTGTAGCCGGCTCCGCGGATGGAAAGAATGATTTTCGGGTTTGCTTGGTCGTCTTCCAGCTTGCGCCTCAAGTTCACGATATGGTTGTCAATCGTTCGCGTAGATGGCATGTTGTCGGGTGTGTAACCCCAAAGGTCTTGTAGCAGGTCTTCACGAAGTACGACTTCGCCGCGGCGCTGCCAGAAGTATTTGAGAATCTGGAATTCTCTTGTTGAAAGTTCGAGCGGCTCGCCGTTCTTGGTGGCGATGAATTTTTTGAAATCCAGATGGATATCCGCAAAGTCGATTGCATCGACCGAGGCGAGTTGTTTTGTCGGGCGTGCTTGCGCTTGCAGGTCGATTCTGCGAAGGAACGCCTTGACGCGGGCGAGGAGTTCCAAAATGGAGAACGGTTTTGTCACGTAGTCGTCGGCGCCCATGTCGAGGCCTGCGACCTTGCTTGTCTCTTCCGTCTTAGCGGTAAGCATGATGATGATGCATTCCGGGTGCTTCTTGCGGATGAAACGGCAGACTTCAAAACCGCTCTTTTTGGGGAGCATCACGTCCAGCAAAATCAGGTGTGGCTGGAACGAGTCCGTCTTGGCGATGGCTTCTTCGCCGTCGCAGGCCGTTTCGACTTCGTAGTTTTCGAGCTCGAAGTTGTCTTGGAGCCCAAGCCGGATGATTTCTTCGTCTTCTACGATGAGAATTCTGTGTTGCTGCATAATCATTCTGCCTTTTTGAATCTTACGGTGAATGTGGAACCCTTGCCGGGTTTGCTGGTGAGCGAAATGGTCGCATGGTGCGTTTCCGCGACGCGCTTCACGATGGCAAGACCCAGTCCTGAGCCTTTCGTACTGCGAGTCATTTCGTCGCCGACCCTATAGAAATCATTAAATATATTTTTTTGTTCCGAAGAGGGAATGCCGATGCCGGTATCTGCTACGGAGAAAACGACTCTGTCGTCGTCAGGTTCAACGCTTATTGTAATACTGCCTGGGGCGTTCGTATATTTGATTGCGTTCTCGATAAGATTTTGTACAAGGCTGTAGAGGGCCGTATAGTCGCCGACAACAAACTGCTCGGGCTCGATTTTGGTGCTGAACATGAGGCCCTTTTCGACGCCGATGTCTTCTACATTGTCAAAAACCTTTTGGACGCAGGCAGAAAAGTCGAGTTTTTCCCAATGGAATCCGCTCTTGCCGTGTTCCATGCGCGTGTAGTTCAAGATGGCGCCTATCAAGTTCTCCAGTCGAGTCGCTTCCTTGCCGATAAGTCCAGAATATTCCTGCACTTTCTCTACCTTTTGCACTCGCCCTCGGGCCATCATTTCGGCGAACATCTTGATGGAGGTGAGCGGTGTCTTGAGTTCATGAGAAATGCTCGAAAGGAAGTTCGCCTTCATGGCTAAAAGCTTATGCTCTTGCGTCAAGAAGCGGAACATGACGAGGGAACCGAAAAGAACCGTAATCAGCGAGAACGATAAAAGCCCGTACATGAGGAACATGCGCTTGCGGGTCTCTTTCTTGATTTCGTTCAATCCCTTTTCGTATAAGGTAAGCGTCCAGGAAATGGCTTTGTCTAGAGTCTTTTGGCTAAGTACGGCGGAGCTGTCCGAAACATGTCCAAGGATGAGTGTCTTGTCGCTCCCTTCGGTGATGGAGTAGGGGATGCCTTTCCAACCTTGTACTACGGTTTTGAGTCGGGAACGCATGCGTTCCCGGTATTCGTCGGTGTTCACTTTGGCAAGTACTACCTGGTCGCCAGAGAGGAGGGGGTAACTCATCTTGAGGAACGTTACTTTGCTGTCGCTCATGATGTCGATGCCATTCTTGGATGTCGTTTCTTTGTTCAAGAGCGCTTGGACTAATTCTTGATTGTTAAAGAATATGTCCATATAACCGAGCTGGCGGTTGAAGTTCTCTCGCAGGTTCCAGAAGGCCTCGCGTTTTTCTTGACTCAGGTTTTCAAATGAGAGAATTTGCGTGAACATCGTTTCGAAGAAAAATTTTGTCGAGGGCAGATTTTCGATGTTCTTGCTTTGCAAAAAGTGGTTCAAGACAGAGAGACTGTAGTCTTCGGCTTCCTTGTGCTTCTTTTGTGCGACAAGAATTTCGAAGTGCAAAAGGTTTACAGAACGCGTGAGGTCCGAATGCAGGTATCCCTGCTGGTGCGGGTGCTCTTCAAGGATGTTCAGGAGCCGGAGCGCTTCGTCGTATTCTTTGGTTTTGTAGGCTATGCGGATAAGGCCAAGGATGTTTTGAATTTGGTCATCGATGGAATCGAACGAAAAGCGCAGTTGTCTTGCCGATTTGGAAAGACTTGCTGGCTGGGGAATGGCGGAAGTGACTTCTTCGCGGAACAAAAGCTTTTCGAACGGGCTTGCGACGCTGTTCGAATAATCCGAAGTCTTTGAGAAGTGCTTGGACGAAATATCGGGGTAGATGAGAGTTCCTTTGTTGTAAAGGAACATCGCCTCGATGCCGTTTACCGTCTTGAACTGTGTTGCGTTGCCAAAATCGAGCAGGTTATGCGGTTGTTCGTAGAGGTAGAGCGATGCGGACTTGATTTCTTGGAATATCTTGCTCTGTTCCTTGTTAATCGAGGATTCGACTTCTTCCCTGAAAGAAGCCGTACTTTCGGTAAAGTTCTTTTGTGCAAGGAACGCTTCGTTCTGAATGTTCCGAACGCTCAAGAACGAAAGGATTGCTGTTGGTAAAACAATCCCCCCGGCGAAAAAGGATAGAAAGAGAAGATTGCTTCGAGATATCCGCATTGAAAGCCCACTTCCTTAAAATGGAATATGTGCCGACAACCCGGGAAAATCCAGTATAAGAACACTTCCGGCCATGAGGATTGCTAAAATCGAAATGGCGATACCGATAATTATCAATAAGTTCTTAGTCACTGGGCCAGATTTGCTTTATGGGTCACGGAAACTTTGTGTCCAACTTCTATGCGGCGGCTATTCGAATAGACTTCGCGGACAAGGACTGTGGATTCGTTGTCGGTGGCTCTTGCGATGACGCCACGGCCAAGGAGTCTGGGGGCAAGGCCTGGATCGGTATTGTCTTCTTCCCAGAGGGCGACTGCATCACCGGTGTTGAAATCCTGCTTGAATCCTTTATCTACAAGAATATAGGCATATGCGCCGATGACGAGCATTGGATCCATTGTGTAGCGGATCATTGCCATCTCTTCGACTCTGGCTTCGGGAACGGCGGTATAGCCGGAGACGTTCAGAATGTCGAGAGGTTGTTTGAGGCGAGCTTTGGCATGATCCAGCTTGATTTCCTTGAAACTTTGTACGATCATCGCTCTTGAAAGCGTGTCGCCAACGCTTGTAATTTTGGCATAGCCCGAAAGCCTGACCAATGCGAAGTAATCGAAGCTCTTGCCCTTGTGGGTTGGTACTTCGATAGGACGTGCGTCCAAAATTTCGACTAGGTCACCTTTTTGGATATCCGGGTTTGTCTTGCGTCCGACGCCTACAACCACTTCGGATTCTGGAATATGGATAATTGGCACTTTCTTTTCGCCGGACTGGATGGAGAAGAATCTCTTGTCCTTCTTGATGGAGTCAAGCGTATAGATTTCCGGAGCGAGAATTTGGTAGTAGCCGTTGAAAATCTTGGGTTCGGGACGCTTCTGGTAGAAGTAGGAATCGGCAACCCTTTTCTTCTTCTGTTTCTTGTCCTTGTCGCGGAGATTCCCGAGCATGCTTTCGAAATCGCCGTCACGTGCATCCCTTTCGTCGCAGCCGACGGCCTTGATGCCCTTGGGTAGGTTGGAATCGGCGACTGCCGCTTCGCAGGGCCTTGTACCGGCTAGACGGTAACCTTCGTCGATGCCTTCACCGAGGTAAATGGAATCGCCCGGATAAATCCAGTGCGGGTCCTCGATATGCCTGTTATTTTCCCAAAGGTCCGGCCAAGCGAACGGATCGTGCAAGAACTCATCACTTAAGTCCCAAAGTGTATCGCCTCTTTTGACTACATAGGCAGATGCAATCAAAGCAGAAAGACCGAGACAGATCGACGCACATTTTAAAAATCGCATACTTTTCCCTACGCCTAATAATTAGCTGTTTTTTTAGTTACCAATCATTAATTTAATCTTTTCTTTGCTTAAAAGATGGTGTTTGTTGCACAAAATGCGGAATTTCGGACTTTTTCGCGTATGTTGGGCGTTCTTTGGGGCGTTGAATATTTCTGGAACGGTGCGCTAATGCTGGATTTTGACCTAAAAGACCCGCTCTGTCTGGGACGAACAGGAACAGAATTTCGAACTTGCCGCTGCCTGGTTCGAGGTAGAGCGGGATGCTCTTGCGCAATATGTAGCCCTCGTTTCGGAAGGCCTTGATTTCACGGGATGCGGTTTCCAGGTTCCCGGTCTGGAGAAGGATTCTTTCGGGCCTTGAGGCGGCGAGCGTCTTTTCGGTATCCGAGGTGAGGATGTCGTTTGCGTTTAAATTGATGTAGAATGTCCAGCGGCCTTCGGCATTGTCGCTCTTGGAGAAAAATTTCGAAATGAAGTTCGCGTCCAGGTGGCTGCGGTGGAAGCGCATGTTCGATGTCGCAATGTTCCGGATGTTTATCTTGGACGATTGCATGGCCGATTCGCGGCAGTCGAGTGTTTCGACTTGCTTGAAGCAAGGAGCGAGCGTTGCGGAAACGTAAGAGGAACCGGAGCAGAATTCAAAGAACCGGTCTTCGCGATTCGGGTGGATGGCATCCTTGATGCGGGCCGGGAGCGCAAGCCAGGCATCCTTGATGCGGGGTGTCCAGTCCAGAACGTGCATGCAAAAGCCGGTGCCAGCAATAGGCATAAAGTCGTTGCCGAGTGAACACTTAGATTCAACCTTCATGCCTTGAGCTTCGGCGGGGTCGAAGAGGCGGTCGGGCAGACATTGAATTTGGTGGCAACTGATGACTTCGGGGCAACTGCGTTCGATGAAATCGACAAACGTCTTGTAACCGTGCGCGGAGAGTTTCCCTCTCACGTTGATTTGAACAAGGAGCGCGAAGCGTCCGTCGCCTGAGGCGCGGAACCAAATTTGGCGGAGGGCTTTCTTGAAAATGTGCAGGTGATCTTTATGGAGTTGCTCCATGACCCGATTCACAAGATCAATCGGCTTTACGTCGCGTGCTGGGGCGTCGATCGTCAAGAATTCCTGTTTTCCGCGGTATTCCTTGACTATTCGCCAGTCGGAGTGTTCCGGAACGGCATCGGCGGTAAACCAAGCTTGCATTTTTCCGGGTATGCGGTCGTTCTCCATCCATGCGGAGACCTGCGCTTTGATGTCGTCAAACGAAAGAATGCGGCGGACAACGGGTTTGCTTGTCTTAGCGGTCTCATTATCGAGTTCATCGTCTTTGCGGACATCGGATTTCTTGGATGCGTGGAACTTGCCTCCAATGAGGGGCTTGCCTATTCTGTTGCCCATTCTATTTTTTTCAGTACGGCGTGGAAAACGGTTATTCTGTTTGTACATTTTCAAATTGGTGTTAATAAGTTTATACTATAAATCTCGGATAAATCCAGGAACATTCACGGGCGAGCGTTTTGGGGAATTCACGGAACGAACCATTAATCTGGTACATGTTCAGGCTGCCTTCCACCGGTGAAAGCGACATGACACTGTCGGCTCGCGCTTCGAGATACGGGTATTCGTCGATGTTGCACGAAGAGACCACAGCGCAACCTGTGAGGGCGATAATTGTATCGACCATCTGCATGAGAATCTGGTGCGGGGATCCGCTCAGTCTTGCCGATTTCGGGTTGTGAAGGACGGCCGAAATCGGGTCGATGACGACGACTTTGTAATCGTGGTTTTCCAGTTTTTTGGCGCCTTGGATTCTCTTTGCGATAAGTTGTGCGATTTCCAGCGGCGAAAGCGCTGTTCCGCGGAGGTTCAAGAAACCGAATTTCGGCGTGCTGGCGTTCAGTTTACGCTTGACGCCCAGTAAAAACAGTCGGTTCAAGAATACGGACTTGGTGAGTTCCATATTAATGAACAAAACGTCGTTCGAATTGGTCGTATTGCCGAACCAGTCTTCGCCATGGCAAATGGATAGCGCCATGTCCATGAGGGCAAGCGACTTTCCGCTTTTCGGCGGTGCCGTGAACAAGAAAAATTCGCCTGCGCGGAGGATATTCTCTATAATGCAGGGGTCTTTCTTAGGGGCTTCTTCGCTATCGCTAGCCAGTTCAATCAATGGTTTTCCGTCTAGCGAGTATTCCGCCCATTCGCGCCATTCCATGAAGTTGCTGGCGCCTTGTTCCAAGGCAATGAGGTATTGCTGCTTGCCGTTGCGAAGCACGCCCGGCATGCGAACCATCTGGCTCGGATTGCGGTTGCCGTCATCGACCTTGAATCCTTGCGCTTCGAGAGTCTGGAACAGAAAATCGACGCGTTCGTTGTATTCGTCGAGGTCGTTCGCTTCAATTTTAATCCAGGCCTGCACGGAGTTTGCACCGGTGTTGACGAGGGCCGCGCAGGGGAGGTTCAGCGCCTTGTAGTAGGCGAGCTGCTTTGCAAGCGACATTTTCGGGTTATCGACGACAACGTAACGATAGTGCCAGCTTTCGTCAGTGGCGCCTGCTCCGCTCTTAACAGCGTTGATGGTCAAAAGCGCACCGTCAGGGCTGTCGAGTTGCTTCATGATTTTCTTGAGCGCATCGTCTTGCCCGATAATGTTTGATACAAGTTCAAGAGAACTTGTCGGCGTGTTCGAAATTTTGAATTCGACTGTTTCATCGGGCTTGAATGTGGCTGCAAGCAGTTTTGCCAAGTCTTTGCGCCAGTCTGCAGCCGGCCACGGAATTGAAAGCGCTTCGGGGTCAATCTTGAAGTTGTGTAAAAGCTCTAGAGACTGCGTGTCGAGTCCAAGTGCTATCATCTGCTCCATCATGTTTGCCGGTATTGGCGAAATGATGGTGGGGCCCATGGTCGTAACGCCCGGTGCTACGCCGGATGAGGCTTGTGCTGCTGGCTGGGCTTGCGGCACCTGCGATGCGGCACTCTTTTTTTCTTCTTCGCGTTCTGTACGGCGCTTTTCTTCAGAGAAGGCGTTACGCAAAATTTTTTCGACGTCATCTGCCGAGAGCCCGTCATCCCTAGCTTTGCCGCCTAGCTGGAATGTGGCGTCCATGAAAGTCCAACCTTCGTCCAAAGCAGCGACGCCTGCCTTGTACAACTCCCTTCTCAGTTCATTCAGGTCGGTGAACTTTTTCTTGCTAAAGTCGTTGAGAATTTTTTTAGGGCTTTCCATAGACACCTCTAGATTATGGATTATTTTAATGGGTCGCTGTTCGGGTCAAGCTTGCCTGTGCGCACGTATTCCTGAATGTCTCGGGAAATGCGCATCGAGCAGAACTTCGGGCCGCACATCGAGCAGAAGTGCGAGGACTTTGCGTTGTTGCCCGGGAGCGTTTCGTCGTGGAATTCTACGGCGCGTTCCGGATCCAGCGAAAGCGCGAACTGGTCGTTCCAGCGGAAGCTGAAACGGGCACGCGAAAGAGCGTCGTCGCGGAAGTGGGCGGCAAAGTGGCCCTTGGCAAGGTCTGCGGCATGGGCGGCCAGCTTGTATGTCACCACGCCTTCGCGCACGTCGTTCTTGTCCGGGAGGCCCAAGTGTTCCTTTGGCGTCACGTAGCAGAGCATAGCGGTACCGAACCAGCCAATCATTGCCGCACCGATAGCGGACGTGATGTGGTCGTAACCCGGTGCGATGTCTGTCGTGAGAGGGCCAAGCGTGTAGAACGGCGCGTTGTGGCACATTTCAATCTGGCGGTCCATGTTTTCGCGAATCTTGTGCATTGGCACGTGACCCGGACCTTCAATGATGACTTGCACGCCCTTCTTCCAGGCGATTTCGGTGAGTTCGCCGAGGGTATCCAGTTCAGAGAACTGTGCCATGTCGTTTGCATCCGCAATGGAACCCGGACGGAGCCCGTCACCCAAAGAAACGCAAACGTCGTACTTCGCGAGAATGTCGCAGATTTCGTCGAAGTGCGTGTAAAGGAAGTTTTCCTGGTTGTGCACCATGCACCAGCGGGCGATGATGGAGCCGCCACGGCTCACGATGCCCGTCGTGCGTTCCAAAGCGAACGGCACGTACTTGAGCAAAAGCCCGGCATGAATCGTAAAGTAGTCTACGCCTTGTTCGGCCTGTTCGATAAGCGTATCGCGGAACACTTCCCACGTGAGGTCATCGGCGATGCCGTTCACCTTTTCGAGAGCCTGATACATCGGAACCGTTCCTATAGGCACCGGGCTGTTGCGCAAAATCCATTCGCGCGTCTCGTGGATGTCCTTGCCGGTCGAAAGGTCCATCACCGTATCTGCACCCCAGCGCACGGACCAGACCATCTTTTCGACTTCCTGTTCAATGGAAGAGGCAACAGAAGAGTTGCCGATATTGGAATTGATTTTCGTGAGGAAGTTGCGGCCGATAATCATCGGTTCGCATTCCGGGTGGTTCACGTTGGCGGGGATGATGGCACGGCCTTCGGCCAATTCCTTGCGCACGAACTCTGGAGTGATGGCATCACCGTTGCTGCCAAAAATTTCGTCCATCTTCTGGTTTTCGCGGATGGCAACGTATTCCATTTCGCGGGTGATGATGCCTTCGCGGGCGTACTGCATCTGCGTTTTGTGTCCGCCGTCCTTTTCTTGACGTTCGCGAATCCACGGTTCACGGATGCGTTCAAGTCCTTTCTTTACATCAATAGTTTTGTCGGGGTCGCCATAAGCGCCACTCGTATCATAAACAGGGAGCACTGGGCATTTGGGGTCGTCGAGCGTGATTTCGCGCATGGCGACTTTCAAATCCGGAAAAAGTTTACCGGGTACATAAATCTTGCGAGACTGCGGAAACGGCTTGAAAAAGCCATTGGATTCAGACATAAACGTTCCTTTTGTTCAATTACGAACCAAGTTCAAGGGGTATAATCTCAGCCGACGATGGGTACGGCACCCCGCCAATAATATAGATAATTGGGTTAGAGGAGGGACTAGAGTGGAGAGACTATCGTCGATTATTTCAGAAATATGGGAGGGCGGTGTTGGTCTAGTATGTTTAAATAAAAACGACATTATTTATATTTATGAAGGATACGATTATGAAAAATTTGGTTACAACATGCATTTGCGCCCTTTCGCTGCTTGCCTGTGGATCGGGTGAAAAATCGGAAGAAATTCGGAATGAAAATTCTGGAACCCAGACAGTGCAAACTCCTACAAAGGATTCGATGACGGAATCTCAGGTGTTTGCCTACATCTTGGGTGAAGAATACGCTAAATCTCTGTATCTCAACACTCCTCCGCGCATTGGCGAAATGTTGGATCTTGATGCGATGGTGCAGGGAATCGTCGATAACGAAAAGACTTTTTCGGATTCGAACTGGGTGCTACAGGTTCCTTTTGAAGAACAGAAGTCTCTCGATGCCCATTATGATCAGGTTGCGAAGGACCGCGCGGCGTTGGGGGAGAATGCCCGACCGATCGTCCTTGCGGGGCCGATTACGGGGCAGAAAGTTGTCATTACGGATACGACGTCCAGAATTGTCAAGTATTCTTATGCGCAAGGCGTGTCAATCGACATTCTCTTTAACGGGATGAGGAAAACTTTCAGTGAAAATTTCGAGGGCCGGTTTTTTATTCAGGGTGTGCGCGAATCCATATACGAAGTGATTGATCCGTCGTTCAAGAAGACCGTGTCGGACGAGAGACTTCAATCGGTAAATATGGAGTACAAGAAGCGCTTGGAAAAAATCCGCGAGGAACGCCGCCGCCAGTAAGGTGTATAAATCAAAAAATAGATTTGGTTGGCGAAAGTCTTGTATTTAACATTTCCTGGTCACTATTTACTTCCTACTTCCTACTTCCTACTTCCTACTTTTTCTACATTTCCCTCGTAAAATTTTAAAAGGACCCAGTTATGGAAATCCCCGAATCTTCGAATTTTATTCAGGACATTATCGTTAACGACCTCCAGACGGGCAAGCGCGACCATGTGCTTACGCGTTTCCCGCCTGAACCGAACGGTTACATTCACATTGGACATGCCAAGTCCATCTGCCTGAACTTCGGCACCGCCAAGAAGTTTAGCGGCTTTACGAACCTCCGCTTCGACGACACGAACCCCACCAAGGAAGATGTGGAATACGTGGATTCCATCCGCGAAGACGTGAAGTGGCTCGGTTTTGAATGGAAAGAAGAATTTTTCGCCAGCGACTACTACGACCAGATTTATGCCTTTGCCGAAAAGATGATTGAAATGGGCAAGGCCTATGTCGAAGACTTGACTCGTGACGAAATGCAGGAATACCGTGGTAACGATGCCGGCAAGCCTAGCCGCCCGAGCCCTTACCGCGACCGCAGCGTCGAAGAGAACATGAAGCTCTTCCACGAAATGCGCGACGGCAAGTACGCCGACGGTGAAAAGTGCCTCCGTGCCAAGGTCGATCTTTCGAGCCCGAACATGAACATGCGCGACCCGGTCATCTACCGCATCAAGCATTGCTCGCATCACCGCACGGGCGACAAGTGGTGCATCTACCCGATGTACGACTTTGCGCATCCGCTCAGCGACTGGATTGAAGGCATCACGCACTCCATCTGCACGCTGGAGTTCGAAGCCCACCGTCCGCTTTACGACTGGTTCCTCATTGAACTTGGTTTGCAGAACCGCCCGCAGCAAATTGAATTTGCCCGATTGAACCTCACTTACACGATGATGAGCAAGCGCAAGCTTCTCGAACTTGTGCAGACGAAGGCTGTGCTTGGTTGGAAC
>JAEEGK010013633.1_pt1 | contig 18284 bp, 12 predicted proteins | sample 8958771 | NCBI WGS metagenome assembly JAEEGK01 (sample SAMN16246547, study PRJNA631951) | gut metagenome | biome: gut microbiome; feature: rumen; material: SC-attached | host: Bos | place: Iran: Karaj | collected 2018-10
TTTTTTCTTACCTAAAAATTTATTTGAATATATGTTATTGTCATTATTATTATTGTTATTATTATTAATATTATTATCATTATTGTTTGTAAAGAGATTATTATTATGAAATTGGTTTTTTTCATTTATTTTTTTTCCTATTTCTAGATTATAAGTATTTTCATTTAATGAATTTGATTCTGAATAAGCTGAGTTTAAAATGTTATTTTTTTGAATTATTTTTTCATATTTTGTTTGAGTTATATAATAATTATGATTTGGGTTTATGTTTGATTTGTTGATTTTTTCATTATTTTCTTTTTCCTCAATCATATCATTAATTAAACATTCATTTATATTATTATTATTATTTTTATTTTTGTAATTAATATTTTCATAATTTTCATCTTGATTATTATTAGAAACTTTATCATTTATATAATTCTTATTATTAATATTTTTATTATCATTATTATGATTATTTTTGTTATGAATAATGTTATTATTATTATTATTATTATTATTTTTATTATGAATAATGTTATTATTATTATTTTTATTATTCATACTATTGTTCTTATTATTATTATCATTATTATATTTATTCCTAATATTATTACTATCATGATTTTTATTCATACTTTCATTCTTATTATTAATATTATTTTCTTCTTTTGAATTAAAAGAATTATTTGTTTCTTTTAAATTTCTTTTTAATTTATTCACTGAAGAAGTAGTTTTTTCAATTTTTTTTCCATTAAAATTTTCAATGAAATTATCATCAATATTTTGAATTCTCATAATTAAAATAATTTTTTGTTTTATAGAATCAAAATAAGGAATTAAAGTAATCATTTCTTTTAAAAACTTTAATAAGTAATCAAATTTTAAATCATAATATTTTTTAAGATATTTTCCAATATTTATTTTAATTTCTTCTTCTTGAAATTCTTCAATATTTTTTTTTTGGAAAAAATTACAGAAAATTAAAAGAGAAATTAATTTAAATATTTGAAACTCATAATAATTAATTCCTTCTTCTTGTTTATTTGTTAATTTATTTTTTATTTTATGTAAAATTTCTTCTGAATTTTTTTGAATTGAATTAAAAATTTGTTTTTCATAATTTACGACATTATTTTTTTTATTTAAATTTAAGTAAAAAGGTATTTTTTTAATAAAAATTGGATATAAAAATTGTCTAGAAAAACTAATAATACTTTTAAAATTATAAAATTTACTCAAATTGATTTATATAATCTAAATTTATTGAGGAAAAATCTTTTGAAATATTTATTTCATTTGCATTTTTAAAATAATTGTCTATTTCATTAATTTCCATTATTAAATTTTTTAAAATTTCTAAAAATAAACTTAAATAATTTAAAAAAAAATATAAATTAATATTTTAAAAAAGCACTATAATAATGTTTTTCTTTTCTATCAAAAGGATTTCTTGGTAAAAGATGTTTAATATGTTTATTATTATTATTTATTATATAATTAAATTTATCATAATTTTGATTTATAAAAAATTTATTTTGTAAATCTGTATTTTTATTCTTTTGATAATATTTATATAATCGAAATCTATTTTGTAAAGAGTTTTTACTTTTAAAATCAATATATTTTTTTTTGTAAAAATCAAAACTTTCATTTATTGTTTTTATTGAATTATTATTATCAAATGAAGTATTTTTATGAAAAATATTTATACTTGAATTTCCTTTTTGAAAGTTATTATTTTTTTTATTATAAGCTGAAATTGTTCTTTTCTTTTTTTCTAATTTTTCTGTTTCTAATTCTTCTATTTTTTTATTTAAATCTCTATTTATTTTAGTTAATTCTTTTATTTTATCAAAATATCTTATTTCATTTAACTTATATAAACTTTTTTCTTCTTGAAATTTTTTTTTTAATTTTTTTATTATTAATTCATATTCTTCTTTTTTAATTGGTTTATTTTTTTCTAAAATTTTTTGACACGAAATTATTTCAAATTGAAGAATTGAATTTTCTTCTATTAATTGTTTTTCTCTTTCATTATATTCTTTTAATTTAATTTCTAATTCTTGAATTATATTTAAATATTCTGAATTAGAAAAAATTACATAATTTCCTTGAATTATATTTTCTATACAATCTAAAATATAACATAAAGTTTTTTCTAATTTTTCTTTGCTTTCTAAATTATTATCAATATAATTTTCTAAAATTAATAATATTTTTTTTAATAAATTCTCACTTGAATTTTCTTGAGAATTATTATTATTATTTTCTTTATTTTCTTCATTATCATTTTTCTTTTCCATTAAAACAATTGTTTTTTAAATTAAAAAAAAAAACAATTTAAAATTATAAAAAAATGACGTAATAAAAATATTTATATAAATAAATTTAAAAATGTTCCTTCTTTCCTTGAAAACTTTAATAATAATAATACTAAATAAAATAATCTATTCAAAAAAAAATTTTTCAAATGACACAAAATGTGAAAAATATGGAAGTATGCTAATAAATCATTTAATAACAAAAAAGCCATATTCAAAAGAATTTGAAGATATTTATAAATTATTAATAAATACAGGAACATTTTTAGAAGATTTAGGAAATTATTATGGATGTAAAAAAATACCTTATGCTAATTATTATTTATTATCTGCTTCAATGGATAATTATACTCAATTTATTGGTTTATGTTATTTTAAAGAATGTAATGTTAAAATATTAAAAAACAGTATTAATAATTTATTTATTTTTCTTAAAAATAATTTTAACTTTAATTTACTTAATGAAAATTCTATTGAATTTTTTGACCCTGAAGAAGAATCAATTAATAATAAAAAGAAATATAAAATTCATTTTATTATTTATTTAATTATTTGTTTTATATTTATTTTTATTTTACCAATTTCAAATTTTTTTTTCCCTGAAAATTCACTATTAAACTATTTTAACATAAGGGAAAATTTTATGGAAAATTTCAGAATAAAAAAACCGAAAAATAAAACAGAAAAAAATTTAAAAATTTTTAATGGAATTAGAGTAATAAATTCAATATATTTAATATTAGGAGAATTTACTCAAATTCCAGCTTATTATGTTAAAAATATGGCAGATATGTATTTTTTAAGTTTAAAATGGTACTTTCCAATAATTTCAAGTGCTTTTTTTACAGTTGATACTTATTTATATATAGCAGGCTTTTTTTATTATTATAATTTAAATAAAAAATCAAATATTAAAAACAAAGAAAATAGAAGAAATATTCTTTTTAATATTTTTCAAAGATATTTTAGATTTTTACCAATAATGTTTTATTATACTTTTTCTGCTTGGATTTTAACTCCTTTCTTAACTAATGGTCCTAATTATCAAATGATGAAAACTTTGGTTGGAGGATGTGAAAAAAATTTTTGGCATAATTTATTATTTATTAATAATTTTATGGTATATGATAATAATAATAGAGTTTGTATTTGCAATTTATGGTATATTTCTTCTTTAATTCAATATTGTTTTTTATTTACTTTAATATTTTATTTTTGTTACAAAAAAAAAATTTTGAGAATTTTCATTTTTGCTTTTTTTTATTTTATTTCTTGTGTTATTCAAATTCAAATTATGATTAAATATAAATTTACTTATAATGATGTTAGAAAAACTGATCCTAATACTGATCCTTTTACTTTTTTATATTTTTCAAAACCTTATGAAAGAGTAAATTCTTTTTTAATAGGAATGTTTTTTTCTTATTTATTTATTCATAGTGAAATTTATGTTAATGATTTTAAAAATAGAACTTATGAGGATTTTAATAAAGAAAAAGATATTATATTTAAATTTAATAATTTATTAATTAATAATAATAAGTATTATTATTCTTTCTTATTTATTGGATTATTTATTTTTCAATTTATTTTCTGGACTTCAAGTGTAACAAATCATTATAATGTTAGTGTTTTAGAAAATGCTTTATTATTAACTTTTACAAAAGATTTTTATGTTTTTGGATTAGGAATGTTAATTCATTTAATATTATTAAATAAATTAACTTTTGTAAAAAAACTTTTATCTTTTAACTGTTATGAAATTTTAAATAATGCGGGAATGGGAGTTTTAATTTTTCATGATTATTTTATTAATATGTTTCTTTTTCAATATGCTGGAATTATTTATCAAGGAAATGCTGATTTATTATTTTTTACTTTAGGAATTTATATTACTTCTGTTTTATTTGGTTATGTTATTTTACCTTTTTTTGAAAGTCCTTTTTTAAAAATGATAAAAAAGAAATTTGATGTTGAATTAATTAATTTTGGAAATGAATATTATAATAAAAAGATTGATTATGATAATAATGAAAATTCAGGTTTTCAAAGAAATAATTATATTGGGTTAAATGATGAAGAAATTAATTTGAAAGAAGGAAATTAATATTTATTTATATAGTTTTTTTAATAATAGATTTATTTATTTTTATTTTTTATTTTTTTTATTTCTATTTAATTTTATGGAAATTGAAGAAGATAATTTAGAAGAAATGTTTTCAAAACATAATAACATTAACAATAATATTATTATTAAATGTAAATTTGATAAAGAAAATATTGAAAGAAACCATAAATTAATAGAAGAATATGAAAAAGAAGGTTTAATTAATAAAAATAATTTTTATTCTTTAGATAATAAAGAATTGGAAGATTCAATACAAATAAATTCAGAAAAAATAAAAAAAGATATTTATTTTAATAACTTATTAAATGATAATATTAAAAATGAATTTTTATATTGTGGTTATTTAGATAAAATTGATAGTTTATCAATTCAAAAAAAAAAAAATAATTCAAAAATTCAAATTTCTTGTTCTTTTTGTTTTAATATTTTATCAAAAAATTTTATTAATGATGAAAAAAGTTATAAAATATGTAAAAAAAGTAAAAATTTTTTTAAAGATTTTTTTAAAGTATATAATGCTAAAGAAATCTTAGATATAATTAAATTAAATTTTAATTCTAAAATTCCTAATTTAAATTTAGATAAAAATAAACGTTCTAAAAGAGAAATTATTGAAATAAAAGATTATTTAAAAGATATTTTAGAAGATGAAGAAAAAAATTTAGTTTCTTTAAAATGTATTAATTGTAATAATGAAATCGGATTTTATAATAATTTAAATGAAAATTATATTATATATAATTATATATAAAAAATAAATAAAAAAAAATAATATTTTTTCCTAAAATCATTTTTTTATAATAAAAAATCATTTTTCTATATCTTCATTATAATTAAAAGAAAAAATAATATATCAAATTTTTTATTTATTGTTCAATCTTCATTTTTATATTATCATCAATAATTTCATAAATAAAATCATCAATTTTTGAAAATTTATTTTCAATTTTTGCGTTTTTAAAATATTTACTCATATTTTTAACAAATTCTTTTTCGTTAATATTATTTTTCATATTTTTAATTTCTTTAATATCACTTAAGCAAATTTTTCTACTTAAATATAATCCTTTGATTTGTTCTTGGTTTAAAATAAAATTTTGAATAAAAATAAGTAATTTACTCTTCTCTAAATAATTTAAAACTTCACAAGAATCTTTATAAAACCAATCAACCAAATAATACTTATTAAAAAATTCATTCATTTTTTTTTTATCTGAATATAATTTACAATTATTTTGACAATATATTTGAAAATCTTTTCTTAAAATAACACCTAATGTTAAAGGCTTTTCAAATAATTTTGTTTTATTTCTTTCAAATTTAATTGATTTAGTTTTTGAATCTAAAGAATCATAAATTGAATTTCTATTATTTTTATTAATATTATAAAGAGAAAAAAGAGAAACTGTATTTATTTTATCATTACTTTCATTATTTTTCATTTTTATTATTGTATTATTATTTTTATTATTATCATAATTATTTTTATTAATATCTTCACAACTTGATATGTCTTTATTAACAATAATATAATTTTTATCATATTTTTTGAATTTTTTATTAAAATAATTTGAATTAAAACGATTGTCATCATAAATATCAAATAAAAAATCAAGAATTTTAATTTTTTGAAATTTACTATTAATAAAATTACAGAAAATTCTAATAATAGAAGAAAAAACTCCAATTAAACCTCCAACTTCAGCCATCACATCTTGAATTTTAGTATAAAATCTAGAATAATAAGTTTTTTCAGGAGTCATATAAATGTTCATTAAATAAAATAAACTACTTGAATTTTCTTTTGTTAATTGTTCTTCAGTAAAATAAGAAAAATCACTTTTAATATCATCAATTCCCCAAACACTTTTTTCTTTTCTATTTACAAACAACCATCCTTGATCATCATATAAAATATAATGTTTAATATATATTCTATCATTTTTTTGTAAATTATGATTTAGATAATAAAAGTAATTTTTATAATATTTATTTAAAGGTTGTTTTAATGAATTATGATCAAAATAATAAACAGGATAATATAAACTAAATAACATAGGATCATCAAGATTAAATATTTTATTTAAAGTTTCCATAGAAGTACAATTCTTATTTTTTGAATAAGTTTCTCCATTTGGACAAAAATATAATCTAATTTCATAATAAAAAATATAAGGATTATCCCAATAACCTCCAAAGTTTTTATTACTCATATCAATACAAAATAGTTTTCCATAATATTGAGTTAAATTAATATCAGTATAATCACTTTCATTACAAATATGATATGATAAAAATTCTTCTGTTTTACTTGAACGATATGTAGATGAATTTTCATATCTTGAATAATAATATATTATAGGATATATTTTATTTGTAAAATCTACAAATTCACCATCTAAATTTTCCATTCGAAATGCTAATATTACTTTTTCTTTCTTTAAATCTATTATTGAATATCCTTCATTTACATTTTCTTGATTAATTGTTGGATTTGTTTTTAAGAATAAATTCCTTCCAAAAAATATTATACATGCTATTATTATAAATATTGTTAGAATTGTTAATAATCCTCCGTAGATTGTTTTAAATTTTTTAGAAGTGTTTAAATAAAAGTGAAAGTGAGTTCCGAAAAAATCAATTTCTGATAGAAAAATTGAAAAAAAATTCATTTTTATTAATTGTTTTTTTTAGTTATTGACAAAATCAAAATTTTATTTATTAATATTAACAAATAACAAAATAAATAATGTAATTATTCTAATAATAAAAAAATAAAAGTTCCCAAATTACTATAAGACACGAATTTAAAAATAATAAAATTATCCTCCTTAAAAAATGTCAAACCCTCCTCGTCCTTATTTAATTGGGATAGCAGGTGGAAGCGGAAGTGGAAAGACATCAGTAGCAAATGAGTTATTCAAGACTTTACAAACGGGTTGTCTTCTCTTTTCAATGGACACTTATTACAAGGACTTAACTCCTTCTGAGATGGAAAACATATCTGAATATAACTTCGACGCTCCTTCTGCACTTGACTTAGATTTATTATCTAATCACCTTAACGACCTATTATCTTGGAAAGAGATAGAAATGCCAACTTATGACTTTACAACAAGTTCAAGAAAGAAAGAAACTAAGAAAATAAGTCCATGTCAATTTATTATCTTTGAAGGAATATTAGCTTTTTATGATAAGAGAATAAGAAATTTAATGAATATGAAAATTTTTGTTGATTTAGATGATGATATAAGATTAGCAAGAAGGATTTATAGAGATATGATTGATAGAGGGAGAAATATGCATAATATTATTTCGAGATATCATAAATTTGTTAAACCTGCTTTTGATAATTTTATTAAACCTACAAGAAAATTTGCTGATGTGATTATTCCAAGAGGAGCTGAAAATACTAATGCTATTGAATTAATTGGAATTAAATTGAAAAGTGAATTTAAAAAAATTAAGGCTTTTGATTTTTTTGAAAATTTTGAAGATTTTGATAAATTTAATTTTGGTAATTTGTCTCAACCTAATATTCATAAAAAAAGTGTTGATATTTTTTGTAGTAATTTAAATGATTCTGATATTTTTAATCAAGAGTTTTGTTTTGGAAAAAATTTAGGAAAGTTAAAAACAATTTTGGTTAATTTTTTAGAAATGAAAAATTCTGTTTATTATGAATTATATTTAGATTTTATTATGAAAGATGTTATTCTTTTTTTTCACAAAGAACAAATGAATTATAAAAATAATTTTATTATTTATCCTTCTTGGAATAAAAGTGATTTTGTCTTTGAAAATTATAAGAAAAAAAAAATAAATGATAATATTAAATTTATATTTATTCTCAAACCTATTTTTTTAAAAGAAAAAGAAAATATTTTTGATTATATAAAATTTTTTTCTGAAGAAGAAAATATTAAAAAAATAATATTAATAAGTATTTATTTATCTGAAAATGTAGTAAAGAAAATAAAGGAAATAAATAATAATAAAATTATATTTAAAAGTATTTATTATGGAGAAAAATTAGATTATTATTCTTATTATATTGAAAAAGGAGGATTTTTTGGAAAAGATTCAGAAGGTGAAAATACTGTTTTTTCAGAAAATAATATTGAAAATTATCTTACTAAAAAATTATTAAACAATGAATAAAAAATTATTTTTGTATATTTGAAAAAATAATAAATATATTTTTATAAAAGTATATTAATTTTAATATAATTTTTAAATAAAAATAATAAAATATAGAAATTTATTTTTTAATTAAATCATAATTCATTGAATTTATTTTAGCAAGCATTTGAAAAGAAAAAGGATCATTTAAAGAAGTAATTTCTTTTAAATCTCTTATAGTATTATCCATTTCTTTCATAATGTTTTTCATTTTTTTTCTATTGTCATATAAATTATCCATATAATATAATAATTTTGGAAAAGATGATTTTATATGTTGTTGAGTATAATATAATCCTAAAGAAGGCTCGTTAAATAATGTTAATACTGATTTATCTACATATGTAAATATTTTATTTTCTTCGTTTTCTGTTTCTTTTTCTTTATCATTATTATTGTTTTTTTCTTTTACTTCTTGTTCTAAATTCATTTTTTTTTTTTCTTTAATTAAATATATTTTTTTTATTTTATTTTTTTTTAAAGAATAAATATATAAATTGAAAATGAATTTTATTTTTATTTTTTATATATGTTTTTATTCTTTTTATTCTTCAACTTTTTCTTCTTTTTTTTCTTCCATTTTTTCTGTAACATTATCTTCTTTTTTTTCTTCATTTTTTTCAACAACATTATCTTCTTTTTTTTCTTCATTTTTTTCTTCAGATTTTTCTTCTTTATTTTCTTCATTTTTTTCTTCTTTATTTTCTTCAGATTTTTCTTTATTATTATCTTCTTTTTTTTCTTCATTTTTTTCTTCTTTCATTTCTTTAATATTATCTTCTTTTTTTTCTTCTGCTTTTTCTTCTTTTTTTTCTTCAATATTATTATCTTCTTTTTTATTAACTTCTTTTTCAAAGCTTTGATCTTTATAATTCATAGGAATATTTAATTTAGTTAAATAAAATTTTAAAATTTTAAAGAACTTAACGGCATTATCAAAACTAAAATGAAAATGTTTAACAACAGATTTAAAATTATTAACATCATTATCTAAAATAAAAAGTAAAGTAATAACTTTATTTCCATTATCCTTAATAATAAAATCATCTTTAATATCAATAGAATTAATACATCTTAAATCATAATGATTTCCAATTTTTTTAAAGAAATTATTTTGATTATTTTCTTTATTGGTCATATTAATCATATAAATAAAATATTCATCAAATAAAACTAAATATTTAATTTCTTTATATGAATCTTGTTTTTTCCCAATTCCTAAATAAGAAAAAACATTTTCAATTTTTTTTACTTTTATAAAAGGAATATAAGGCATTCCTTCAATATCTAACATTGTTTTTTTTTGATAAACCCTATGAGAAATTAAAAAAATATTTTCTTCTTTTTCATTATAATCAAAATTTATATAATTTGTTTTATTTTCATTTATATTATTAACATTATTATTTTCATTATTAGTATTATTATTATTTTCTTCTTCTTCATATTCATCATCTTCTTCATCAAAATCAAAACCTGATAAATTTTCTTTTGTTTTTATTGTCATTTTATTATTCATATTTTCTTTTTCTAATTTTTTCTCTTTTGTTTTTTTTGACTTTTTAAACTTTTTTTCTTCTTTTTTCTCCTCTTTTTTATTATTTTCTGTTTCTTTTTTTTTTTCCTTAAAAAACATTCCTTTTAATTTATCAAATCCACTTTTTGCATTTCCAAATAAATTATTCATATTTATAAATATTATTTTTTTAATTAAATCATATAAAAATTGAAAATAATGATAAAACAACAATTAAAAAATAATAAATTTGTTAAAAAATAAACCATTCAAAATTTTAAAAAAAGATGTCAAGAAATATTAAAAACTTTAAAAATTTAAAATCAAAATTAACAAAATCACATTCAAAAACAAAATATGATGCAATAAATACTTCAGAATCACTTCAAAATAATTCTTTAAATACAAAAACTCAAATAAATAATAATTCAAATTTAATAAATTTTTCAAATTCACAAAATAATATTAAATTCATAAATGATAGAATAAACACTTCTGAAAATATAATTAAACCTTTAATAACTTTAAGTAATCTTTCAACAATAAATAATTTAAATAATACTCTTTGTAATAATAAAAATAAGCAAAATTATATAAAAAAAAATATTAGTGTTCCTCATAAAAGTATTAATAAAAATAATAATATTAATAAAAATTATATTAGAAATATTAATAATAAATCTCGTTCTTTATCTAAAAAAAAAAATTCGAATAATTTATCTTTTTCTAAAAATGAAACAAGGAAAAATTATTTTTTAGAAAAAACAAATAAAAAGTATTATAATAAATTAAAAGTTCATAGTAATAATATAAGAACAAGCGTAAATTCTCCTTTAAACTCTAAAAGTAAAAATGAATTAATTAAACAATTAAAGAAAGAAATAGATAATAAAAACAAAGAAATAAATATATTACAAATTGAAATAAATGAAAAAAATAAATTAATAAAAACTTTAAAAGAAGAAAATTTATTATTAAAAAAAGATAAAAACGAAGAAGAAGAATATGAACAATATTCAAAAAAAATAATGATAAGAAATATAAAATTAATCTCAAATGAAAATTTAAATTTAAAAAATGAAATAGAACAATATAAAAAAAAAATAATGAAAATGATGAAATTATTATATAATATGAAAAATAAAGGAATTAAAATTGATGAATTTGTAGAAAATATAGAAAATAATATAAGTCTAAATTCAAGTAATTTAAATTCTGAAAAAAGCGAATATTCAAATAATACTTTTATTCCCTTATACATTGATAATGATAATTTAAATATTAATAATAATGTTAATAATAATTTAAATAATGGTTTAAATATTAAAAATCAAATTAATATTCCTTCTTTAAATTTTAATGATTTAAATAATAAATTTAATTCTGATTTTTTTAATAATGAAATAAATAATAATTATATTAATGATAATGAAATTAAATTTGGAAATTTAAAAATTCAATTTAATAATGATAATAGTTGTAATATTATTCAAAGTCCTATTTCTTCTAATTTAAATAATTATAAAAATTATAATAATAATAATAATAATAAAAAAGGAAATTCTTATTCTCATGAAATTTTACCTAATAATGATAATGTTAATTATAATAAAAATGAAGATTCTAATTTAAAAAAAAATAATAAAGGAAATTATAAGAAAAATAAAGGAAATTTGATTTTGAATAATAAATTTAAAATTGGAAAAATGGGGAAAAAATAATTATAATAAAATTGTTATTGTTTTTAATATCATATATAATTACTAATATAAAGTCTAATTTATTATTGTATAATATTATTTAGTTTATATTTAACAAAATAATTTAAATTAATAAATATTTTTTATTTAATATTTTTAATTGATAAATAAATAAAAATTTATTTCACAAATGAAATTAACTTATAGTCGAAATATACATTACCAAAAAAATTATAAATCTTTATCAAGTCAATCAATAATAACAAATGATATATCAAATTACAATTCTTTTAATTCTTCATCTAAATATTCAAATATATATTTAAGTTCAGATATTATTAACCCAAATAAAATATATAAAACTCCGAGAAAAAAATATTATAATATATCATCAAAAGAAAGAAAACCTTTAGAAAATTTTTTATTAACTTCACTTCCTTCTTTGAAATTAAATAATAAAAGAAATTCAAAATCTTTTTTAAAATTAGAAAAAGAAAAAGGATATAAAAAATATAATAATTATCATGTTCATATATTAAATGTTATGTTTACAAAGCAAAAATCAAATAAATTTAATTTTAAAAGAAAAATAGATATTAAAAAATATAATATTGGTATTCCGAAAGGATATGATTTATCTTTTGATACAAATAATAGTTTTAATGATAATAAAAAAAAAGAAAAAAGATTTTATGTTGCAAGAATAGGAAAAAAAATAAATGAAAATATTAAGGAAAAAATAGAGAAAAATATTAAGAAAAAAATAAGAAAAAATTTAGAAATAAATTTAAATAAAAGAAATTCAATATTTAATAAAAGAGATTCTTTAATGAAAAGATTTTCAATGTCAAATAAAGTTCCTTTTAAATTTAGGAAGATTACTTCTGCGAATGTGTTAAATAAAATAGAAAAAAATAATAAATATGATATTGAAAAAATATTAATGAAGAATATTTTAACAATGAAAGAAAATGAAAAAAAGAAAAAAGAAAAAGAAATTAAAAAAAGATTAGAAATGAGTAAAAAGGTTGAAGAAGAATTAATTAAAGAATATTATCCTGTTAATAATATTATGATGAAAGATTATAATAAAAATAAAAATATTATTGTTAAACATAATAATACTATTTTTAAAGAGGATGTTTTTATTTCTGATTTAAATAATTTTAGTGAAGAATTTCATTTGAAAAATAAAATTGAAAATGTGAAAAAAGAAAAAAATGTTCTTATTAAAATTCCTAAATTAAATTTAAGTGATATTGTTGATATTCAATGTTTAAATAATAATATAAATTAATTTATTTTTTTTTTGTTTAAAAATTATTATTTATTTTTAAATAAATTTATTGGTTTGTTAATTTTATTTAAACAATGTTTTTTAACTAATTTAAAAGACAAAAATTTTTTTTTCAAAATTTCTTAGAAAAAGTTGTGTTTAAGTCTTATTAAATAAAAATTTTATATTAATAACAAAAAAAAATAATCATTGAAAGAATTCAATTTGATTTATTAGATTTCAAATTTTATTATGTAAAATAATAATAATCTTTACCTAATATTTATATTATTAAAACAATTAAATTAATAATTATTTTTTATTAAAAAAATAAAAAGGAAAAATTATAACCCAATTAAAATATAAAATAAAATATTTTCTTTTTAATAAGTCAAGAAATCAAATAATTTTATATTATTTAACATAAAGGAATATATCACTACTATTATTATTATAATTATGATATTATTAATATTATACTATTATTACCATAATAAATTTTTTTATAATTCTGAATTTAAATTTTTATAATTTAATTAATTAATTGTTTCTGATTCTGCAAATGTTTTCAAATCCACTGATTCTAATTATGAGAAAAAGTTTTTCTGATTAAAAACAATTATCATTATCTTTGCAAATTTTTTATCCAAAAAGAACTCATAAATAAATTATTTTCATTAATTAAAATATCACTATTTAAATTATAAATATTTAAATCTTCAATGTTAGAATAGAATTTAAGTTAATATTATTATTTATTTTTTTGGAATTTTTTTATTTTTTAATTGAATATGTTATGTCACAATCCAAAAAAGAAAGAAAAAAATATTTTAAATTCTCAAAACATAAATCCTATTATTGAAGATAGAGAGGAAATTTATAAAAAGAAAAACAATTTGGATATTTATTATCCTTTAAATTATCAAAATAAAAATTCAGATGATGAAAATAAGAAAATAAATATTACAAACAATAACAAAAAACATCAAAATAAATCTTTAGAAACTTCAAAAACTTATTTTTCTACAAATAAATATTGGGAAAGAAGAAATAAAGAAAATGAAATTAAAATGGAAAAAATAAGAAAAGAAGAAGAATATAAAAAATTAAAAGAATTACAAAATAAACCAAATATATCATTCAAAAGTAAAAAAATAATAGAAAATATAAAAAATTATTCTCCTGAGAAAAAAGAAGAAAAAAAAGAAAATAAAATAAATAATTATTCATATTTTAATTTAAAGAATAATAATAAAATAAGTAAGATTAAAAAAAAAAACAATAATAATAAAATTAAATCAAAAGAAAAAAGTGAAAAAACATTATTTCAAAAATATAAATTAAATGTTGCTGATTATATGAATATGAAAAAAATATGTTCTATAAGAATTGAAGATATAAAAAATAAAAATCTTACAAAAATTTTAAATGAAGAAAAAAAAAATAATATTAAATATAAAAGTTGTTCTAATTTATGTAATATAGATAATTGTAATAATGAAGAACAAATAAAAGATAATTATAATATTAATAATTATTTAAGTAAAAACAATTATAATTATAAAAATAATGTTATTAATAATAAGAAAGTTAAATCTCAAATTAAATTTGATTTAAATAAAAAAGAAGAAAATAATTTAGATTTAATTAGAAAAAAATTAAATGAAAGTTATAATATTAAAGGAAGAATAATTAATCATACTTATTATAGTGATAATGAAGAAGAAGAAAATTTAAATAAAATAAACCTTAATAATAATAATATTATTTCTAATAATAATTTCAATAATAATAATATTAATAATATTAATAATGATTATAAGAATAAAAATGAAAAAGAAGAAATAAATGAATATTATCCAAAAAGAATTTACAGTTCAAAAAATTTTTATAATACAAATTTAATGAATGAAAATTTATATCAAAATAAACTTTTTTATCAAAGTCCAAACAATAAAGAAATGAATGAAAATAAAAACAATATATTAATTAATAATAATGAAAATAATGAAATTGAAAATAATAATAATTTAAGATTTAATTATCTTTCAAATAAAGATACTTTAAAAAAAATAAGAGAAGAAAATAATTTGAATTTAAAAATTTTACAAAAAAAATTAACTGAAAATTTCGAAGAAAAAGAAACTGAAAAAATAATAAAATATGATTTAAATCCAATTAATTATTCAAGAATATTAAAACCTAAAAATTTAAAACAAAAATATGATTATAATAATATTAATAATGATTATTTTTCAGCAAGAAATAATATTGAATATTTAAATGAAAAATTAAAATTAAATGAACAAAAAAGAAAAATGATAATGGATAAATATATTAATGAAAGTAATATAATTAAAAGAAATAAATTATCTTTTCAAGATTATTTATTAAATAACTCAAAAAAAAATTTTCATACTGAAGATATTTTAAATTCAGAAAGAATAAATAATTTTTTCTTTAAACAAAATATTTAATATTTTAATATTATTTTTTTTATATATTATAATCATTTATTTTTTTTTTTAACATTTCATAACTGTTCTTTATTTTTTTAAAATCATTTTCGTCATTAATTAATTCTAAATTTTCTTTTAATTTTTTGAACTCTTCAATTAATTTTTTATTTTTATCTTTATCTTTATAATAATATTCATATTTATTATAATAGTTTTTTCCTTGTATTACATTAATACAATTATTAATTTTTTCTTTTAATTTTTCTTTTTTTTCCATTATTTCCTCATTCATTCTTTCTGCCTTTTTATATTCCATAATATCTTGATTTGAATTATTTTGATAATTGTAATTATAAATCTGAGAATTAAATAAAGAAAAACCTTCATCAGTGGTTTTATCTCTTTTTACAGAAGAAACAACAGAATCATTAACTTTTGAATTGGAACCTTTACAATAGTATTTTGAATCTATATTGTATTGCCTGTCATCATTTTGCTCATTCGATTCTAAATTGTTATTATTATAAATCATAGATTTTTTTTCATAAATATTTTTTAAATTTAAACTTGTATCATGAATAGCACTTTTTTTCAAAAAATTATTTTTGTTATTTTTATCTTCTTTATTTTTATCATCATTTTTCATAATAGTTTTTTTTAATTGTTTATTTAAGTTACTCTTATCATTTTGAACTTCTGTGTTTTTAATTTCTTCAAATTTTATAAAATGCTTTATTTTTTTATAATTTTCAAGTTTAAATTCTTTTTTAACAATCGCTATTGCTTTATCAAATTTAATCATTCCATTAATTTCTATAATAAAATTTAATTCAATTTCTTTTGAATTTGTATTTATCATTTCTTTATTTGGAATAAAATCAACATTAAATAAATTATTTTCTTTAGAATAATATTCAATATCATCTAATTTGTAATAAAACATAATCTTTATTTTTTGTCCTTCTTTTATATCATAAACTTTAATAATCTTATTATTAGGAAGAGATTCTCCTTTTTCAATAAAAATATTTTCGCTTCCATTAATTTGATAATAAATAGTATAATAATTAAAGCCATAAATATTTTTAAAAATTTTATTTGGATATTTTTTATTTATAAAAGAACCAAATAAAGAACAACCAATGGAAATACATTCATCAACTTCTACTGTTTGATAAACTTTAATATTATAGTTATTTTTGTTCATATGATCTCTTAAATATGGAATTTTTAATAAATCACTTAAACATTCAATTATTGTATTATTTGAACTTATTCTTTGATGATTTTTGACCATAAATTCATCAAATTTCTCATTTATTTGATCTAAAATACTTTTTGATATTTCTTCAAATTTTTCTCTTGATAATCTATACCCAATTTTATCTTCTCCATCAAGTTTATCTATTTGAAGATCATAATCTAAATTAACACATAACATTTTTTTAATTTCTTTGATTTCTTCATAAATTTTATATTTAAATATTTTTATTTTATTCTCATTGATTTCTCTTAGCTCTACTACATTATTTATGAAATAATTATATAAGAGATAATCAATATCTCTTCCTCCAATATGAAATAATTCAAAATCAAGTATTTTGAAAATATCTTCTTTAAATTCAGCTAAAATAAAAATTGATTTTGAATGTCCTATATCAACTAAAATAACATTATTTTTTTTTTTTTCATAAAATAAATCCTGAGATTTAGTATATCCATAATATAAAGTCATAGCAACAGATTCAGGAATTAAATAAGCATTTAATTTATTTTCTTCTAATAATGACATATATATTTTTTTTTGAGAATAAGTTAAATAATCAGGAATATTTACATAAATTACTTTATTGTTTTCAACATTTTTTAAGTATTCGTTTTTAAAAATATTAATAAAAGAAGAAACAATTTCAGAAGGTAATCTTAAAGCTTTAAAATCAACTCCTTTAACAATAAATTTATTATCATTTTGATTAAAATCACAATATTTAAGATATTTTTCATTTAATTCATTGTTTGAAAATTCAGTTTCTGGTTCAATAGCAATTAATCTACTTATATTTTCAATAGTGAAATTAATATTTTTTTTTAAATGCGCTTTTGCTGTGTATCCTATGTAAGATTGTTGTGTGGATTCAAAAGTATAGATTGAAGGAATTGTTCTATTTGTATTATTATCTAGTAATATTAAATCATATGTTGTTTTATTGTTTAAAGTTGATGATGTTGATATTGAAGTTGTGAATGATCCTATTTTGAGTCCTATCATTCTTTTTTTATTTTTTTTTATTATTATATTATATTTATAAATGATAAGAGGGAAATTTCATTATTTTAATCTTGGTATTTTTAATGATAAAAATCCATTTACTCAAAATTTCCAAAATGAATATTATTTTAATTATCCAATATATTCTGAACAATATAATGAAAAAAAAATTCAACCAAAAAACAACAATAACTCCTTATTAAATAATAATGAAAATGAAATATTAACAAATAATATAAAAAATAATAATAATGATATTTTAATAATAGATAGTTCAAAAAATAATTTTAATGAAAATATAACTAATCATAAAATAAATAACACTTCAATTTATTCTTCTAATAATATTTATTGGGAAAAAAGAGAAGAAGAAACAAAAAATAAAATAAATGAAATTAAAAAAGAGAAAAAAAGTAAAATTGAAAAAGAATCCAAAAATAAACCA
>JAEEGK010013636.1_pt1 | contig 18283 bp, 8 predicted proteins | sample 8958771 | NCBI WGS metagenome assembly JAEEGK01 (sample SAMN16246547, study PRJNA631951) | gut metagenome | biome: gut microbiome; feature: rumen; material: SC-attached | host: Bos | place: Iran: Karaj | collected 2018-10
TAATATTATGACTAGCTCTAAATTTATCTAAATAATGATTTAAATTTCTATGAGTAACTCTATCAACACTATTAATAGTAATAGGAGGTAAATACATTAATTTATTACTTATAAGTTTTTGATAATTTATTTTAGATTTTCTATTCTCATTTAAATTTTCAACAAATCTATTTATTCTTTCAGCATGTTTTCTATTTATCATTATATCAGTATTATCCAATTGCAAATCAACTAAAGAATTTATTTGCTTAGTATATTCATCAGGAGGTAAATTTTTTAATTTTTGGATTTGCTCAAATAAATATTTTAAAGTTTTAGTTTGATCAACTTCTTCATTAGAATCAGAAGAACTTTCTCTTTTTATTATATTTGGCATTACATCTTCTTTCATTTCATCTTCAAAATAATTTATTGATTTTAAACGTTTCATATTTAATTTTTTTTTAGGTTTTTCTCTTATTGGTTTAACGAATTTATTCTTAACAGAAGGAACTTTAATTGGACTATTAACTATAGGTAAAGATTGATTTTTTTTTTCTTGAACTTGTTCCTTTTTTATTAAAGAACTTTTAGAATATTTTTTTTCGTTAAGTTTTTTAATTTCTCCTTTAATCCAATTGACAAATTCTTGTGGAATTTTATCATCTTTTTCTTCTTTTTTACCAAAATAATCTTTTCCTTTATATATTAAAAAATCTTCTTGACCAACTAATCTATAATTATATTGATGAGTATTTTTATGTTTATTATCTCTAATATTTACTTCTTCATCTTCATTATTATATTTATTCTTTAATTTTTTCCATTCAATATATAAAGGTGAATGTGTATTAAAAGTTTTATAAATATCTTCATCTGTTATATTATTAATATCTAATTGTAATTTTTTTAATCTTGCTTCTTCTAATAAAAGATGAATTATTTCATTTGCTTGAGTTATTTTTTTTGGTTTTAATGTTAAAAATGCTTTTTGATTTCTTATTCTATTTTCTTGTTTTTCTTTTAAATATTTGAATTGTTCTTCTTTATATTTTCTATATTTTTCTTCATCCATTTCATTATAATTTTGTTCGTTTTTATTTAAAAGAAAATTTGGAATATATGAATCTTCACTTTCTTCATTATCTGAATTATCTTCATTTTCATTTTGGATATTTACTTTTTTTTTTCTTCTTTGAGAACTTAAATTATAATTATTATTATATATATTTTCTTCTTCATCTGATGATAAATTTTGGAAATTTAAATTTTTTCTTTTTTGAATATTCTGTAAAAATTTTTGCTCTTCTTTTGTTAAATTTTTATAATTTTCATTTTTTGGTTTTTCATCTTTTACTTTTATTATTTTTTTAACTTTTTCTTTCTTAATATTTCCATTTTCATCTTTCACTTCAATTTCATCTTCAATTTCTATTTCTTTTAAATCACCTTCATAAATTTCTTCAATTTCATTATTTTTCATCTTTTTTTTCTTTTTCTTTTTTTTCCCTGTTTTCCTTTCTTCTTTTTCATTTTCTTCTTCACTTTCTTCTTCATAAAAACTTTCATAAAATTCCATTTCTTCTCCTTTTTCATTTTTAACTATTTTTTTCTTATATTTTTTTTTCTTTCCTTTTTTTTTCTTATTCTTTTCAATAATGTTCTTTTCTATAATTTTCTCAGCTAAAAATTCTTCTTTATTAATTTCTTTTCCTTTATCATCAACTAAAACTAATTCTCCTTTATTATTTTCAATAAATTTAAATTCATTTGGAACAATAACTTCATTTCCTTCTTTATCATATAAAAGTTTATGTCCTTCAGGAATAATAATTTCTTCTTCTGGATTATAAATAGAAAAACCATCTTTAGGTTTTTCAATTAAATTTCCATTACTATCATAATAATCTGTATTATTATCAATTTCTTCTATTAAATTACCATTTTTATCATATACTTGAATTGGTATTCTTGCTTCTGTATTTATTATTTTCCCACTTTCATCATAAAATGTAATATTTGAATCATCTAAATTTGGATTTTCTATTATTTTACCTGTTTTATCGTATAATTTTATTTTAGGCTTTTTTTCTATTTTTATTTCTTTTCCATTTTTATCATAATATATTATATTTTTATCATTTATATCTGGATTTTTTATTAAGTTTCCCTTATTATCATAAAAACTTATATTAAAAGATCCATCACTATTATATATTGGTTTTCCTGTTGATTTATCTATTACTTCTATATTATTATTATTTATATAAATTCCTTTGTTAATTATATTTGGAAGAGCATATTTGTTTTTTTTAACATATTTTCTATTTTTATTATTATTTTCATTATCATCATTATTTTCTTTTATATTCTTTCTACTTGAAGGAATATTACTTTTTTCAAAACTACTTTTATCTATTAAATTACTGTAATTTCCTTTATCACTATCAATATCATTATTTTGTCTAATTGTAATTTTTCTATATTTATTATTAGAATCTTCATTATATGGATTATTAAAATTAATATATCTTCCTGAAGAAGCATCTTCTTCATCACTATATCCATGAATATTACTTGAATTTTTTGTTTCTGAAGTAAATTGACCTGAAGTTTGTCTATTGTGATTTTTTTTTGATAATCCAAAATGAAAATATGATAAAAAGTCTGTATTTAAATATTTATTTATTTCTACTATTGTTACTTTATTTTTTTTATCTTTTCCTATTTTATTTTGAATATTATTGTTTCTATTATATATATTTATTTGCTTTAATTTTTTAATTGAATTTTGAATTCCTCCTTTTAATTTTTCTATTTCATTTTGTAATAAATTATAAACATAATCAACAGAAACTAATTCATTATTAATATTTCTTATTTCAATTTTTCTTTTAATTTCTTTTAAAACAAATCTTAAAAAAACATTATGAATAATACAATTAGGTTTTTCAATTTCAACCTTATTATTTTTATTTTTAATTTTTTTAACTATATATTCAGCAGTATCATGAATATTGTCGTTTTTAAAATTAGAAAGATTATCAAAATATTTTAATTTATTATATAATTCCTCATCAAAAGAATCATTTAATTTAAAATTATCTTCTGTTTGTTGATAAGTATTTGTTGTTATTAATTTATCATCATAAGCTGTTGTTAAAACAGAATAATGATTTTTTTCTAAATTTGAATTACCTGGAATTAATAAATAATTGACTTGACGAAAAGTATGTTTATTATTTAAATGATTAAAATGTTGATAATTACTAAAATATTTTTTTATTACTGGAATTGTTTCTTTAGAAAAAGAATTTATTGTTTTATTTGTCATCATAAAATTTGATTGTATATTTAAATAATGCGTTGGATTAAGATTATTTAATTTTTTTTCTAAGGAAGTTTCTGAAATAGAAATGTATCTTTTGTTTTTTCTTATTTTTGATTTTAACTTTTTATTATAATTATATATTTCATATATTTCATCATTTGGTTGAAATGCTTTTAAATAAGATGTATTATATTGTGAAACTGATACTTGTTTCATTTTTTTATTATTTTTTTATAAAATTTAAATTTATCAATTAAAGACTTTAACTTGTTTATTTGGCTTAAAAAAAAAATTAATTATTTTTTAAAATATATAAATATTATAATTAATGAATAATTACATTTAATTTTTGTTTTATTTTTTTATTTGCTTAATAATAGTTTGATGTTTATTTGAATTATCTTTTTTATTTTGATTTTTAGGAGTATCTTTATATTGATTAATTAAAGGAGGAATTAAAGAATTATTTATATGATTAAAAGAATTTCTATTAGATTTAATATTATTATCAATATCACTAATATTTAAATCTTTTTTTAATTTTTCTATTTCTTTTATTTTCAAATTAACTTTTTTCATTATATTTAATTCTGATTTTCTATTAGTTAAACTAAATTCAGATTTTAATTCATTAATATCTTTATTTTCTTTTTTATTTATATCACTTTGTAAATAATTAATAACTTCTTTTTGTTCATTTATTTTTCTTTTTAATATTTTATTTGCTCTTTCAGTTCCATTAATTTGGTTTAAAGATAACATTAATTTTAATTCATTTTCTTTACTTTTTGAATTTAAATATTGTATAATTTCTTCTTTTTCTGAAAGTTCATTTGTTAATCTTTTAATTTTATTTTTAAAAACATTTTCATTTGAACTTCTATAACTTTCAATTATTGTTATTTTCTTATTAAAAGAATCTAATTCTTCTTTATTATTAAATAAAGTTGAAATTGCTTTTTTTTCATTATCTGAAAATAATGAAAAATTATTATTTAATTCAAAGTTTCTTTTTGTTTTAATATAAGGACTTGAATTTGAAGCATTTAATTTTTTTTTAATTTCGAATTTTGATATTTCTAAATTTTTTTTTATTAATATTTTTTTAGGAGAATTTTTTATAGTACTATTATTATTTTCATCTATATTTGTTTTTATTTTTTTATTTTCTTTTTCTTTTATATTTTGAATTAAATTATTTTCTAATTTTAATTGAACGTATTTTTCTTTAAATTTTATTAATTTATGAGTTAAATCATTTATTTCTTTTTTATTATTTTCAAATTGTTTTTTACATTTTTTATGTTCTTCAATCTGAAATTTTAATTCTTTTATTTCTTGAATTAATTTATTATTTTCTTCAGTTTTTAATTGTAAATTATCTAATAATTTAATTATTCCTTCATCATCATTATAAAAATCTAAGTTTTCTTTTAAAGATTTATTTTCTTTATTCACTGCATTTAAAATATTTTGAGTTGTTTTTAATTGAATTTCTTTCTTTTTTAATTCTTCTTCTAAAGAATATTTTTCTTTATTATTATTATTATCTTCATTTAATTTTTTAATTATTTTTTTATTATTTACCTTTTCATTATATAATACTTTTATTTTATCTGAAATTTCTGAAAGTTTTTTTCTTAAAATTTCATTTGAATGAGAAATTTTAATTAAATTTTCATCTTTTGATTTAATTTCTAATTTTAAATTATTTATTAAATCCATCAATTCATTTTTTTCATTTATAAAATTTTCTTCTATTTTATTTTTTATATTTTCTTCTTTTTTATTATAATCATTTTCTAATTTTATTTTTTCATTTTTAATTATTTCTGGAATAAAATTTACATTAACTCCTATTTCTTCATAAAGTATTTTTTCTTGAGTTTGATTTAATTTATTTTGTTTTTCTAAATTTTCATAATTTTGATTTTTATTATTTTGATTTCTGGAATTTTTTACATCAAATTCAAGTGAATTTAAATGTTCTAATTTTATTATATTTTTATTTTGTGTATTATTATTATCATTCAAATTTTTATCTTTTGTTTCTTTAATAATTTCTTCTTTGCCAATTATTGGACTTAAATCTCTATCAAAAGTAATTTCATAATTTTTATTTGACATTATTCTTTTTATATTTAATTTATATTATTTATTTAATAAATAAATGAATTGTTATTAAAAGATTTAATGTTTAATAGAATATTTAAATATATTATTTACAATATTTAAAATTATATTTTTGTTTAAATGTTTTTTCATTTCTTTAAAAATTAATAAAAATAATATATATCAAAAAATTACAATTTGTTTTCCATAGAAAGAATATATTTTTATATATTATAAATTAAAATTAATTAATTTAAATATTAATTTTTTTTAATATTTAAAGGTTTTAAAATTAGAGTTATTAGTTAAATTTATGAGTACAGTGAAAGTAAATAACATTTATTTAAGAAAAAAAAGAAATAATGAAAACAAAGAAAATATATATAATGAAAACATTCCTCTTAATAAAAGAAATTCAATCATAAGAGCAAAGGAAATTTTAAGAGAATTTGGAAGAGATATAACGGACTTAACAAATTTAACGGAACAACAAAATCAAAAAAATTCAAATTTAATTAAAACAAATAATACATTTAATATAAAACCTTATACAAATTTAGCCCAACAAATTTTAAATTTTCATAAAAAAAATGATAATAATATTATTTATTCAAAAAAACAAGTATTTTCTGATATTATAAATATAAATAAAAACAATAAAAATTTAAAAGAAGAATCAGTACTTTTAAATTGTATTGAAAATAAAAAAATACATAAAGAAAAAAAAAAAATTAATAAGGAAGAAATTCAAAATTGCAATGAATATATTAACGAAATATTTTCTCATTTAAAAGAAACAGAAAATTTAAATTTACCTTTAGAAAATTATATGGAAAAAACTCAAAGTGAAATAAATGAAAGAATGAGAATAATATTATTAGATTGGTTAATAGATGTTCAATTAAAGTTTAAATTACTTCCAGAAACATTATTTTTAACAATAAATATAATTGATAGATATTTAAGTATATCAAAAGCAACAAAAGAGAATTTACAATTAATTGGAATTACTTCAATGTTAATTGCATGTAAATATGAAGAAATTTATTTTCCTGAAATAAAAGATTTTATATATATGACAGATAATACTTATTCAAAAGACGAGGTTTTAAAAATGGAATATGAAATTTTAAAAAAATTAGAATTTAATATTACTAATCCTTCTTCTTTGAGATTTCTTGAAATATATAATTTTTACCTTAAATTAGACAATAAAATATATTTTCTAGCAAAATATTTTTTAGAATTATCTTTAGTTAATTATAAACAAATTAAATTTTTACCTTCAATTATTGCAACATCTGCTATTTATTTATCTAAAAAACAAGATGTTTTATTTGATGAAAATGAATTATGGAATATTACTGGTTATTCATTTAATGATATTGAAGAATGTTATTTAAGATTAAAAGAATATATTTTTCATTTAGATAATACTCAATATTTAGCAGTTAAAAGAAAATATTCTTCTGAGAAATTTTTTTCAGTTTCAAAAGATTTAAAAATTTTTTAAAAAAATAAAATAATATTGTCAATTTTATTTATTGTATAAAATAAATTATTTTTTTATTGTTATATTAAATAAAAAATTGTGTTTATTTTATTATTACTTTTATATATATTTATTAATTTTTGATTTTCTTTTTATATTTTTCAATTTTTTTTATCCTTATTTTTTTATATTGTCATTCAATATGTTCAATTTGTTTTTATAAATAAAATACTTTATCAAAAGAAATTTCTGTTATTTTCATTTATTTAATTATTTGAATGATTTAACAATTTAAATTGAATAAAAAAGTGACAGTTATTCTTTTTATAATTAATAAATAATGAGAATATTTAAATCCTAAATTTCTTAAATTTAATAATTCTTATATCTGAATATAATATTATGCTTTGATTTATATTTTTCACTATAAAAAATAAAAAATTGAAATTATTAATATTAAGTAATTTAATTTGAATTTAAATAAAAACATAAATTCAATGCAAACACAATCAATGATAAACAAAGGAAATATTTCACTTGGAGTTTATAATTTATCAAATCCAATGATAAATGGAGAATGTGCAAAAGATATGATAGATTGTATTTCAAATTTAATTCAATCTAAAATTTCTCCTATTCAAGATTTAATTTTTGAAGAAACAATAAAAATTTTAGAACCAATTTTTAACAATCAAAATAAAGAAATTTCAGAATTAAAAAATGAATTAAATGATTTATACATTTCATATATTCAACAAATATGTAATTTAAATTTAGGAAATGAATATTCTGAACAAATAAAATTATTAAATATTGAAATTCAAAATTTAAATAATATAAATAATAATTTTAACGAACAAAGTAATAAATTAAATTTATTGAAAAATCAATTAAAACAAGGAATTAATTATGATGAAATATTAAATGAATTAAATAACATTATTGAAATTATTGATAAAAAAACAAAAGAAAATGAAATGGAAATTGATTATGATATTAATTATAATGATATTTTTAATAAATATAAACAAATTGAAAATAGATTAAATAAAATTAATGAAAATTCAGAAAATATCAAAAATGAACAAATAGAAAAAATCTATTTAAAATCTTGTAAAATTTTAGAAGAGGCACAAAAAAAATTTTCAGATAATGAACCTGATAAAAATATAATAAACGAAAATAATTTTTTAAATAATATAATAAATTTTAAAATTAAAGAACCTTTTTAAAATTATATAAATAATATATAAAAAATTTATTTAAAAAAAATAAAAAAATATAACAATTAAAATTATCAAATGGAAATATGTTCATTGCTTGTATAATAATTATTTATATTAGTTTTTAGTTATGTTGCAAGCCAGCAAAAAATAAATTTTATATAAAAAGAAATGAAATTGATGTAGATTATGACAAAAATATATTAAATAATATAACAGAATCAACAAATGATAAAAAAAAACCTTCAAATTTATTAAATCATCCTCAAAACATAAATAACATGAATAACAAAGTAAAAGTAACAGAATTACCTATAATAGAAGAAAATAGAATAAATAACTCAGAAAAAATATTACATATTTATCCTCCTTTAACATTTCCTAATTTATTTTTAAATAGAAAAAATATAATCATAGATGAATTTGGTCTTCAAGGATTACCTAATTCTTATAAAGGAAAATTAACTTTTTTTGGTGTTGATATTAATTACAATGAAAATAAATCTATTTCACATGTTAATGATATTATAATTAGTAAAGAAATAACAAATCCAAATATAAATAAAACAATTGCTTTATTTTATATTTATTTCGAGCAAAAAATATCTCATTATATTTTAAGATCTTTAACAAAAGGAATTTATTTTTCTCTTTGTGTTAATCCTTATACTCAAATTATTTTAGATACTCAACATAAAAATTATATTAAAATAGGAAATATAATATTATCTATTTTAATTAAATTAAATGAAGAAAAAATTTATATCAATATTAAAAAAGGAGCTGGAATAGAAATTGAAGAGAATTATATTTTAGAAGAAAATAAAATCCCAATTACTATTGGAAGAAGTAATTGTACTATTGAAGTTAAAAGTGATTTAATTAGTAAAACTCATATTACTATTAATTGTGATAAAATTAATAAAATTTATTTTTTAATTGATAATGGAAGTACAAATGGAACTCAATTACTTTTAAATGAAGGAAAAACTTTACAATTACATGGTGAAATGAATTTTAATCTTGGAGAAAAACAGTTTTCGATTATTGAGAAGTAAGTTATTTTATTTTTTTTTTATTTTTCCTTTTTTTATTTTTTCTTTTTATTTTATTTATAATATTATTATGTTGATAAATCACCTTTGGAAATGCAAGGTATTAATTAATTTTCCTTTTGTCATTTAATTTTTATTTTTATTTTATCTTTTTTTTTGTTTGCTTTATGAATATGATTAATAGTTTGTTTATTTTAGTTAAATTTTATTGTTTAAAAATTTATAATTTAATCTTCTTTTTTTTAATTTAATTTCATTTAATTTTTATTTTATTGTTTTTTATTTTTTAAAAAATAATGAAATTAAGTAATTGCATTAAATATTCTGGTTTTTCTACTTTTTCAAAAAATGGAAATTTATTATCAATTGCAAAAGGGAATAATTTAATAATATATGAAGTAAATACATTAAAAAAAGTAAATAAATATAATTTTACTTCTCAAATAACTCAAATTGAATTTTCACCAGATTCAAATTATATTTTAGTTGGATTATATAAATTAAATGAAATAGAAATAAAAAATTTACAAAATAATAAAACAATAATAAAAATATCACAACCAATTTTTGGAATATCAAATAGTATATTTTCTCCTGATTCAACGAAATTATTATTATTTTCAAATTATAATATAAGATTAGATATATATGACTTAACAAAAGAAAAAAATAATTCATATATATCATATCCAAAATATAATAATAAAGCATATTCTTTTTCTCCTAATAATTTTTTTTTTGCAATAGCAGAGAGAAAAAATGTAAAAGATTATATAAATATTTTTTATTCAGGTGATTATACTCTTTTAAGTAGATTTCCTTCAAATACTTCAGATTTATCAAATTTAATTTGGACAAAAGATAATTCTTCAATAATTGTAATTGAAAATGAAATTGAATGTAAATTATTAATTTATTCTGTTACTGGGAATTTACTTATGATAAATGAAGCTTATAATAATAATTTAGGTATTTTTTTAATTAATATTAGTCCAAATGGACATTTTATTACTGTTGCTTATGGTGATAATAATATTAGGTTATTTCATTATATTACTTATAAAAAAATTTGTTGTTTAAATCATAATTTAGATGATATTAATATAAAAAATGAAAATGATAATGTTAAAGTTAATATTATTAAAGAAGTTAATGGAAAATTTGAAAGATATTTTGAAAAGAATATTAGTGGATATTTTCTTAAAGGGAATAATAAAAAAAATAATATTAATAATAAAAATGAAAAAAATATTTGTTTAATGGAATATAATTTTGATTCTATATATTTAGCATCTAAAAGTAGTTTATATGAAAATATAGTTTTTATTTGGAATATACCTTCTTTAAGTTTAAATTGTATTATTATTTTAAATTCAAATATAATAGATTTTAAATGGTCTCCTTTTGAGAATAAATTAATTATTGCAACAAATAATTTATCTATTTACATTTATACAATTAACAAAATGTATATATTGAATTTACCAACTGATAATTTTAATTTTAGTAAAATGACATGGAATGAAGATGGGAAAAGTATTTTAATCCAAGATAAAAATAAAATGTTTATTGCTTATTCAGATATAGAAGAATTAAATGAATAAAACAATATTTTAAATAATTATTCAAATAAACTAAATTTATTTAAAAACAAAAATTAAAAAAAATGTCAGAATTAAATACTAAAATACCAAAATGTATATATTGTAGAAAAACTTATATTTCAAATCAAATAAATAAAGAAGAATCAAAAGAACCAACAATGATAACAGGAGTAAATATACAAAAAAAGAATAATGAATTTTATTATTTTTTTGAAGAATGTTCTCATTATATTTGCATTTATTGTATATCAAGATTAATATTTACAAATGATTTAAATATATTACCTTCATCATCAAATATTACTTTAATATGCAAATGTAATGAAGGGAAATTAAATTTAAATATAAATCAAGTTCATAAAATCACAAATAAAATAAATTTAAAATTATTAGATAAAATATGTCCAAAACATAATTTAAATTATATTGAATATTGCTTAGATTGTAAAATTTGGTTGTGTTCAAAATGTAAAGAAAGTCATTCTGATTTATTTACTAATCATCATTTATCTAATGAAGAACCTCCAAATAAAGATATTTGTAAATTTCATCCTAATTGTTTTTTGGATAGATTTTGTAAAGATTGTAATCAATTAATTTGTCATTTATGTCTTTTAGAAGGAAATAATCATTTTCTTCATTCTTCTCTTTCTTTTGATGATTTAAAAAAAAAAATAATTGCTAATGTTGATAATATGAAATTTGATAATTTTGATGATTTAAATAAATTTATTCAAGATATTGATAATAAATATAAAAATAAATATGATAATGTTGTTAATAATTTTAATAATGAAATAAATAAATTAATTAATAAAATAAATAAAGCAAAAAGTGATTTTATAGAAAGTTTAAATGAGAAGTATAAATATAAAAATATATTAGTAGATATAATAAAAAATTTGTATAAATTTTTTTATAATGAATATTCAAAAATAACACAAAGTTTTGATTATCCAGTTTTATGTATGTATCAAATAATAAATTCTGAATTAATTAATTTTGAATTAGATTATCCAAAAGAAACAAATTCATATTTATCGAAAATAATGAATGATATAAAGAATATAAATGATAGTTTCTTATATAATACTAAATATCAATTTTCTCTTAAAAACTTTGTTTATAAAAAAAAATTATCACAACATAATAACATAATCAATACATTATGTATATTAAAAGATGGAAGATTAGTTTCAGGAAGTGAAGATAAAACTATAATAATATGGAATGAACAATTAACAAAACCAGAAATAATAATAAAGGAAAATTTTCCAATAAAAATATTAAAATTATTAAATGACTTAAGATTAATTTCTGGTACTTATAAAGAAATGAAAATATATAATAATTCATTTAAATGTATAAATACTTTAAAAGATATAAGTAATAATATATGTGATATAATAAATTTAGATGATGGAAGATTAATATGTGGTTCTTATAGAGAAATGAGAATATATAATATGCAATGGAATAATTTATATAAAGAAAGTCATAATATTAAAAATCATACTTCTTGGGTTACAAGTTTAATTAAATTAAAAGGAAGATTATTTGCTTCTGGAAGTGATGATAAACATATATTTATTTATGATAATAATGTTAAATGTGTTAGAAATATTTCTTTCAAAAATGAAATTTCAGTTTTATGTAATTTCATTAACGATTTAACTGATATTGATGATTATAATTCTTTTCTTATTGGAGATTATAATGGAAGGATTTATAAATATTATTTTCATAATAATTCTTTTGATTTAATTAGTGATAATGATTTACATAATACTAAAATTAAATCTATTATTCATTTGTTTGGAGGAAATTATGCTTCTTGTTCTAGTGATAAAATTGTTATTAGAGATAATAGTTTTTCTCCTATTCAAAGTTTAGTTAATCGAGATTATAAAAATATTAATTGTGTTATTCAAACTTTAAATGGAAATCTTTGTTCTGGAGGCGATGATTTTAATATTCAAATTTATGAATAAAAGTTATTTAATTTTTTATATTTTATAAAATTTTTTTTGATAAGAAATATAGTATAAATTTAAGATAATAAATATTTAAATTAATTTAATTCTTTTCTTTTATTTTATTTTAAATTTTTACTTCTGATATATGATAAAAGGTAATTTTCATTTTCACTTGGATTATAAATGCTGATTAAATTTTGTATTTTATCTAAACTTCCAAAAATTTCAGTGACTTTATTATCTTGATATAAAAAATAAGAAGCTTTATCTAATAATTTAATAGCAAGAAAATGTTGAATATCAAAATCTTCATCATTAGTATTACAAATCATATTTTTAACTCTATTACATTTTTCAATAAAGAAATCAGTAACATGTTTATATTTAACTAATTTTATTCTATTTATAATTTTATCAAAAACATTTAATTGTTTAGAAAGAATAATTTCTTTTAAATGTAATAAAATTTTTTTCGCTTTGTCAATATTAATATTTGCAAAAACATTAAATTTAGAAATATCAAGATTATCTAATTCAAGAACATTAGTTTCAAATCTTTCAAAATCCATCATTTTTTCTTTTCCAATATCAAATAATTTAATTAATATATCAAAAGGAACTTTATGTCCTAATAAATATTCATTAATTGTTAAATATTCTAATTTATTCAATTTATTTTCATAACAAAATGAATTAAAAATTGTTTTTAATAAACTTGAAAATTTATATTCATAAACAATAAAAATATTAACTAAAATATCTATTAATTTATCAAAGGAAATAACTTGATGTAATATTTTTTCAATATTTTTTTTATTTTTTTCTATTCCATTTATTATTTTATCTTTTGTTTCTTGAGAAAGATGAAAATTAGAAAAATGATTAATTAAATTTTCAGTTAATCTAGGATATTTAATGTATATTATTGGAATTCCTTGTTCATCAATTAATTTAATAAGAAAATTATTCACTCTTAAAAATTGAATAGTTAAAATAATTTGTCTACTTACAAAATTAGAAAAATAATCAATAGTATTATTGTCAATTGAAGAAGATTTTTTTCTAAAAACATTTTTTTTTTCTTCGTTTAATTCATATCTTTTAATTTGTAATAAATTTATAAATATTTTAACTCTTGAATTTTCTTTCTCATATTCAAATAAACATCTTAAGAAACCGATATATTTTTTTTGAACTAATTTTTCAACTCCAAAACTTTTTAAAAAATAAAAATAGACAGTTTCACCAAAATCTAAATATCTTTCATCTCTGCTAAATTTTAATTTATCTTTTCTAAAATAAGCTTGTTCAATAAAATCAAATAAAATAGAATCAACTACTCTTAAAACTTTTCTTAAAGTCATACTTAATTTAATATCTTTTTTTCTAATATAAAAATCATGATATATTAATTCATAATTAAAGTTTTCAACATTAAAATCAACTTCACTTCTTTTTTTCTGAAAAGCTTTTGTTCTTGCTTGATTAATTTTATTAATATCAAAAATAGAAGATCTTCTTCTTCCCATTTTACTTATTTTCTTTTTTTTATCTTCATTTCTTGGTGAAATATTATTACTAATATTATGACTTATATTATTACTAATATTAATGTTATTATTGCTGATGTTATGTGTGTTTGAAATAGTTGATTCATCTTCTATAGAATTTAACATTTTAAAATTATTTAAATAATCATCTCCATAATCATACATATCAGAAACTTTATTTTCATTCATTGTTTCTTTAAATTTATTCATCATAGTTTTACACAAATTTACAAATGAAGAATAAGTATTTTCATTTAATGTTTTTTCATTTTCTTCTAAAAAATCACCTAATTTTTCATTTGAATTTTTCATAGTTTCTTTATAAGCAGAAAGTAAATCAGAATAAGTTTCAACTATTTGTTCATTAATATCTTGAAATTTTTCTAATTCATCTCTTAATTTAATTACTTCTTGATTTTTCATATCATATTCAATTAAAAATTGATTTAATTTATCTTTTGAATTTTGATTATTTTCTCCTTTTAAAATACCATTTAATAAATCATTAGAAATATTATTATCATTTGTTGTTCCTGTAATTTCAGTTTGAATATATTCATCTTTTACTTTTTCTGTTAATTCAACTCCTTTATTCATATATAAATCTAATTCTATTTTTTCTTTATTTTCTACTTTTTGTTCTATTATATTATTATTTATATTATCAAAAAGAATTGGCTTTTCTACTTCTAAATTTTCTGAAAAAATATTTGGATTAATTTCTAATTTTTGAAATTCATTTATATAATTTGATGTTTGCATTATTTTTGTTTTTAAATTCCCAAATTTTGAAAATGATTTTTTACTTGATTTATTGTCTACATTATTATTTAAATTTAAACTACTTTCATATTCTTTCTTTCTAACTTTATTTATTACTCCTCTTAATATTTGATTTCTTCTTTGAGTATCATTTACTGATTTTCTACTTGAAGATTTAATAGTTTCTAAATTTTCTTTTAAATTTGGAATCAAATTATTTTCTATTGTTTTATTTGATTTGTCATTAATATTTTCATTTATACTTGTATCACTTATTTTTGAAGAAGAAGAATTGTTATTACTTATTGATCTTATTGATGATTGAACATGATAATTTTGTGAACCTTTTATTCTTGCATTATATTTATTTAATAATTCAGAATATGAATTTATTCTTTTTTGTAAATCTTCATTTAAATCAGAAATAATATGTTCTAAATCTTCTATTCTTTTATCTTTTTCAGGTATTAGTAATTTTAATCTTTCGTTTTCATTTTTTAAATTAAATTTATCATGTTCAACAATATTATTTTTTTGATTTATAGTTTTTATTTCTTCTAATAAAAGACTATTTTTTTCATTTAATCCTTCAATTTTAATTCCAGTTTCATTTAAACTTTCATTTATTTTTGATATTTTTTTATCAATTTGTTCTTGTTTTAAATTCCAAAGTTTATATAAAAAATTAGCTCTATTTAAAGAATTATAAGATAAATGTTCTCTAAAATCTTCAAATAATGCATTATATAATTCAATTGCAATATCCCATGAATTATTTATATTTTTTTCTTCATAAATTTCCATAATTTGTTCTATTAATTCTAAAGCTATATTAAAAAATTTACTTTGTCTTCCTTCATTTTTAATTAAATTTGCATTTATTTTAAAATATTCACTTATAATATCATAATCTTCATTAAAATAAAATTTTAATTCTCTTACTAAGTTTTTAAATACTTCATTTTCATTTTTCATTATTGTATTATTAGAAAGTAAAGCGCTCATTTCTTTTAATTTAAAATTATCATAAAATGTTTTATTTGAAATTGTATTTTTAGTAGTATTAGAATATATTTTTTGATGATTTCTAGTTAAACTTTTTGAAATTTCTTTACATTTATCTTTATATATTTTAAATCTATTTATTGTATTTTTAATTTTTGAATTAAATAATTTATTACTTATGAAAGTTTTATTTTTTTGTAAATAATCATATGATTCATTTACATTTGATACTATATCTTTTGGAGAAATACATATTTGTTTTAAAAATCCTCTTTCTGTAAAATAATTGTTTCTTTTATGAAGAAATAATCTTGATAATGCTATATCTGTACAATATTTTTCATTTTTTTCATTTTCATATTTTTTATTTTCATCTATTGTATTATTGTTTTGATTTAATAAAGATATATTATTTTTATCATGAGGAAATTTTGGATTTGTTGATTTACTTTTTTTTACTAATTTAAAATAATTTTCCATTTAATTTTCTTATTTATTATGAATAATAATTTTTTATTCCCTTAAAAAAATTAATTATTCATTAAAAAATAATATTTTTAAAATATAATTTTATTAATTGAAGTTTTAACTTTTTTTTTAAACAAAATAAAAATTCATATTTAAAAAAACAAAAAATTTCATTCATTCCATTTTAACATTAAAAAATTTATAAAAAGCTATTTGACTATTTTAAAAATCAATAAAATCTTTTAGAAAACTCTTTAAATCTCCTTAAATTCAAAAAATCATTAATTTCCTATAAATAAATAAATCTGATATTTAACAGAAAATTAAAGAAAAAAAACCATTAATTTATTTTTTTTTATTTTTTTTCTTTTGGAAATAAAAAAATAAAGAAAAGAGATACATTTAATATAAATACAATATGGATAAATTATTTTAAATTTACTTTTTACAATTAAAAATTATTTATACATTTATTTAATTTATTCATTTATTTAAATTTATTTGTTATTTTTTATTTTTATATAATTATATTCCTTTTCCTTATTTAATTATCCCTTATATTATCTTTTTAGTTTCATTTTTTAAAGAATAAACTTTCATATAAATAATAATAATATTATACAAATTATTATTAAATAAAATATAATTTTAAAAAAAAATATAAAATAAGCCAATAAACTAATTTTAATTTTTATTCCATTAAACTTTTTTCTGAAATAATCTTTTTAGATTGTTTCTTCTTTAATTTTTTATCACTTTTACTACTATCATCATCTTGAATATTATCTTTTTTTTCATTTTCATTTTTTTTATAATCATCATCATTATTATTATCATTATCATTATCATTATTATTATTATTATTAATATTATTACTATCATTACTATTATTATTATTTTTAATATCATTATTATTCCTAGAGGTATAAATATAATTATTAATATTATATTGATTTTGTATTGGATTTTGATTTAATATATTTATAGTATTATAATTTGTATTATAAATATAATCACCAATTGAATTATCAGTATTAAATGTTTCAAATGAATTATTCATTTGCTTTTTATGACTTTTTTCATAATTAATTGGAGCCATATTAATTTTAAAAATATTATTTTCAGAAAGAAGAGGATTTTCATATTTCTGATTTCTACCAATTTTTTTTAAGAAATGATATTTATTTTCACTGACTGAACTATATTTGCTTTTCGTCTTTTTAATAGGTGAATTTTGACTTTTAATATTTGTTTTATTTATATAATTATTAAATTCAAAAACATTGTTATTTTTTGGAAAAAAATTATTTGTTCTCCTAGAACTTGAAAAATCATTATAATTATTATTATTATTATTGTTTAAATAATTCCAATCTTGAAAAGATTGTGAAATTGTAAATGGAGTTGTATTCAAGTTAAAACTGTTACTAAATTTTTTACTAGATTTATAATATTCGTTCCTAAATTCAGTATCATATTTCTGAGGATAATAAGTAGTATAGTCTTTTATAGGTACTTCTTCTATTCCATCATATATTTCATAATTTTCTATGGTTGCGCTTTTATCATCGGTCCATATATTATCTGGTATACTATTATTTACGCTTTTAAAATAATTTGAAATTTCTTCCATTTTTGAGAAGTAATTATTTTACAATTTTAATTTTTTGAAAAAAAATATTAAATATTTTTTAAATTTAATTAATATTTTATGAATTATATTTAT
>JAEEGK010013637.1_pt1 | contig 18282 bp, 10 predicted proteins | sample 8958771 | NCBI WGS metagenome assembly JAEEGK01 (sample SAMN16246547, study PRJNA631951) | gut metagenome | biome: gut microbiome; feature: rumen; material: SC-attached | host: Bos | place: Iran: Karaj | collected 2018-10
CCCAATCCCCAATCACCAATCCCCAATACCCAATATATATATATATATATATATATATATATATATATATATAGATATATATATATATATATATATATATATATATTGTGTTATTTTTTTAATTATTGTTTTTTTTTTTTTTTTTTTTTATTTTTTTTTAATTTTTTTTATATTTTTTATTATTTAAATAAAATAGTATAATAAATTTATTTTTATTTATTCATATAAATCTATTTATTATTCAAACTAAAAGTATTCTACTTAATTCATAACATATCAAAAAAAAACTTATATTTTATTAAAGCATTTAATTAAATTTTTATATCATTAACATTTAAAATAAAATTTTATAAATAATTAATTAAAATTTTTTACTAATATTTAACAAAAATTATTCAATTCCAAAACCTAATATCTCATTATCTAATGCAAATCTGATTCCCTTATAAAGCAAATCTTTGTTTGGATAATTAGGCAAATCTAATCTATTAAAACAGGTATGAGCTCTTAAATAATTAACAGTTTTATTATTATATTCAATTTTTACTATTGTAAATTTATTTTTATTTCCTCTATTTGATTCAAGACTTTTAAATCCTCCAATCGGGACACGAGAACTTCCAGTTACAAAAAGTAAAAATTTGCTTAGATCATCTTGACTTAAATCATTTAAAATTTCCCAAAAATTAATAATAACTTCATCAGTTACTTTATAATCTTTATATTCAGTATTTTCTGTCCAATCAGATAAATCTATAAATGGTGTACCATTTATTAATAAACTCAATTGATCTCCAGAAAATTCTGAAAAACATTCAATAGGATAAACTTTTTTAATTCCTTTTTTAATACTTTCTATACCAGGTATTTGTGAATTGACTAAAAAACTTATTCTTTTTTCAATATATAAATCTAAATTTTTATTTGTAACTTGAATATTTTCTCCATTTTCAATTAAATTATATGTTGTTATTTTTCCATCTTTTTCAATATCTAAATTGAAATACAATTCATATAATTCTATATCTCCATTTAATGAAATATCTTTTAATTCTTTTAATGATTTATATAATTGTTTATCTATAAAAACAAGGTCTTCATATTTTATTTCTTCTTCTAGTAAAATTTTATATATTAATGTGTTAAAACAACAATTTATTGTCAAATTTTCTAATAATGCTTTTGCTAAAACAGTTCCTACAAATTCATATTTTTCCCTTTTTTCTTTTGTTATGGGTTTTAAAGAAAAAATATAAGAAATTTCATCATTATCTGCTCTTTCAAATAACTCTTGTTTAGGGTCTAATATTTCTTTAAATAATACTGTTAACCATTCTCTTATTAGACCACCTGCATCTTGAGATATTTCTCCTACAAAATCTATTTTTAATTCTTTTTTTAAATTTACTGTTTTTAATCCTTTCATTGAACTATTTATTATATCCTCTCTATTTACTTTTAAAAAGCATGCACCTTCAATAAAAGGAATTTTATAAGGTTGAAGTTTTGTTCGGAACAAAGTAACTTTTTGTTCAAAAGTTTTTTCATTTTGTTTTTTATTTTTATTAGGAAAATATTTATTTATTAAAGTGCTTTTTGAATGAACAAGTGTTCTTTGGGGTTTAATTGTATTTTTATTATTATTATTATTATTATTATTATTAATATTATTATTATTAATTATGTTATTATTATTATTATTATTATTATTAATTATATTATTATTATTATTATTATCTTTAATAAATAAATCATCAGCAATTTTGTTTATATAATTATCATTATCTTCATTATATTTATTAATATTCATATCTGTTTGTAAATAATTATTATTAATATCATTATTATTAATATCATTATTATTAATATTATTATTAATAATATTATTATTATTGTTAATTTTATTATTTGGAAAAGTTCCTTTTTTAATTAAATTATTATTTTCTAAATTAGTTTTATGATAATCATTATTAATAATTTCAAAATCATCCATTATTCTTTTGCTTTTTATTTCACTATTTTTAAGATTTTCTTTTTTGTTTTTATTTTTTGAGTTCTTATGTCCCATATTAAATTAATTTTATTTATAATAAGTTAATTAATTATTAAAATATTAATTTTAATAAATAAAAAAAATTTAAATATTAAAAAAACGAAAATGAATCAAAAAGAAATTCTTTCAAAAGAACTAATAAAAATGCGTAAAAATAACAATGAAAGTAAACAACAAATCATAAGAAAACAATTAGAAAAATCATCTCGTTTATTAGATGGTTATTATAATCCAAAAATTCATCCAAAAAAATGGCAAAATTCTGGTCAAGTAAGTGAAAAAAATAAATACATTTATGATCAATCAGGATTGGCATTTAATATGTCTCAAACAAATTCAAAATCAACTTTTGATAATTCAAGTTTGAAATCAAAAGAACAAAAACATTTTTTAGAATTTGATTATTTAGAAAATAATGACATTATTATTGCGATTGAATATTGTTCAAATTGTGAAGAGCATATGAAACATACACAACATATAAATGATATTTATAAACATTTTTCGAAATTACTTCAAAATTGTATTAATATTAGATTTCCTTTTATTAGAGTTATTTTAAAACCTGTTGTTAAAGATGACCTCCCTAATAGACTTGGAGCAATGGAAATTCAAATAGGTTATAGATATAATGATAATACTACAATTGAATCTTTGTTTAGTAAATTAAATAGTAATGTTTGGCCAAATTTTCATATGATTTTAAATAAAATTGGAGAAATTGTGCCTATTTTTAATTTAAAGTGTGTTTTATATGATGAGGATGAAGGTGTTGAAACTGAGGGTAATGAATATAATGAATTAAATAATAATTTATTAATTCCTTCAAAATTTCAAAATATAAAGATAAATTTATATTCTTTTGTAAGTGAACAAATTGAATTGAATTGTTATGAAGCAGCTGATGCTTTGGATCAGATTTATAATCCTAAAAGAAAATTATTTGAATATTCACAAATGTTGGAAAATGGAATGATAGATAAAAATAATAATAATAATTTTAATAATGGAAGTAAAATTAGCACAATGACTAGACCATATACTTCAAGACCTTTAACCACAACTACTGTTTTTAATAAAAGTAATATGACATATAATAATACCTTAAAAAATAAAAATAATATAAATGTTTCAAAATATTCTACAACTTCAAAAAAAGAACTTGAATTTATTGATAATCAAGATGTTTTAAATAATATTAAAGGAAAGTTACTAAGTAGTGGATATACTGATAAAAATGGAACATTAATTTTTGAAAATGTTCCTTATGATACATATGTTCTTGAAATAGAAAGTAATAAAAATTTTTTAGCTTGTGGAAGTTTAATTCAATTTAATAAAATTATAATTACTGAATATCAAAATGGAAATGTTTATACATTAAATAAACTTTTTGGTTTAAAAAGACAAATTGATTCTTATTTGGAAGTTTTTGTATATTCAAATAAAAATAAAGATAATGAATTTGATATGGAATTAATAGATGATGCAAAGGTTAGTATTAGAAGAAAAAATTTTGATGATAATGAATTATATTCAGGAAATGAAGATATATTTGAATTAAAAAAAAGTGAAAATGTAAAAGGTAGATATGAAATAATTACAACACCAGGATTAATAGATATAATAGTTTTTAAAGTTGGTTATGAAGAAGTTTGTAAGGAAATTGATTTAAAATGTGGAGAAAATAAATATAATATTGAATTAGTGTAAAATATATTTTTTTATAATTAATTAACATTATCATTATTATCTCTATTATTAATATAAATAATAATTTTATTTATTTTATAATATAAATAAATTAAATTAAATTTTATATTTATGACATTCCAAACCCTAAACATTCATTTTCTATTGCGAATCTAATTGCATTTAATAATTCAACTTTATCTGGAAAATTTGGAATATCTATTTTATTAAAACATGTATGTGCTTTACAAAAATTCATTTTAGTACAATTATAATCAATTTTTTGTATTGTAAATTTATATAAAGTTCCTTTATTGGATTCAAGACTTTTAAATCCTCCTATAGGAACTCGAGAACATCCAGTTACAAATTGTAAAAATTTACTTAAATCATCTTGACTGAATGAATATAAAATTTCCCAAAAATTTATAATTAATTCATCAGTTGTTTTATATCCAACATATACGGTATTTTCTTTCCAATCTTCTATATCAATAAATGGAAAACCATTTATTAATAAATTTAGTTCGTCTGAAGAAAAATCATCGAAAAAGCTTAAAGGGAATACTTTTTCGATTCCATTTATTATATAATTAATACCTTCTAATTGAGAATTTATTAAATAATTTATTCTTGCTGCAATAAAATCATATAGATTATTATTGGTAACTTTTATTTTATTTCCATTATTAATTAAATTAATATGTTTCATAGTTCCATTAATTATTTTATCTATTTCAAAATACATTTCTAAATCAGCAACATTTTGTGTTTTAGAATAGTCTATTAAATTTTTTAATGATAAATATAATTGTCTATCAATAAACATAATATCATTTAATTTAATTTCCTCTTGCAAAATTATTTTATATATAATACTATTCAATAAACAATTAACTGTTAATCCTTGTGTTAATGCTCTTGCAATAATTGTTCCAATAAATTCATAATAACTTTTTTTAGTACTTGTAATTTGATTATGTGAAAAAATATATGAAATTTCATCATTTTCTGTTTTTTCAAATAAATCAGTTTTTGGGTCTAAAATTTCTTTAAATAAAACTGTTAAATATTCTCTTATAACTCCACCTGCATCAATACATTCTTCTCCTATGAATTTTATTTTTATTTGGTCTTTTAAAGGTACTTTATTTAATTCTTTTATTGATGAACTTATTATTTTATTTCTATCAATTACAATATATTTTGATGTAGAAAGAGGATATTTTTTTTTTAATTTATCTTTAAAATTTTTTATTTTTGTTTCAAAATTTTCTTTATTATTTTTTTTTATATTTTTTTTATTTATATATTTTTTTGTTATATAAAAATCGATATCCAATTCACTTGGTTCCAAAATTTCAAATTCATCTTTTCCATTTAATATAACAATGTTATTATCTTGTTCGATAGTAATTTTTGGGTAAATCTTAAAATTATTTTTGGGACTTTTGTTTCCCATATTTTTAATTTTTTAATATTATAAACTATTTTATTAATAATATTTTTAATAAAATTCTTTAAATTTTAATTTTTTTGTTAAAAAATATTAAAATTTATAATAAACAAATTTTTTTTTATATGAAAATAAAAAATGAAATTAAAAATTATAATTAATTATTATTAATATTTTTTTGAAATTTATATTATTTATTTATTTTCATAAATTTAAATTTAAATTAATTTGAATATTTTTCTGTAATTATTATTTTAAATTAAAAATTTAATATTTAACATTAAAATTATTATAATTTTAAATGAAAGAAAGAAATAATTCGGAAGATTCTGAACTTTTAAATAAAAATCTTAATGAAAAAGAAAAAAATAAAGAAGAAAACAAACAATCTTCAATACCTTTTGACATTCTTGTTATTGATGATAAAATAAAAAAAAATAATATTTATCAAAACAAAAATAATAATCAAGAATATACTTTTATTTTAAATGAAAATTCGTTAGATGAAAAAAAAGAAAAATATTTTGCATCTATCATATCATCATTTAAATATATAGGTACTCTTTCTGATGAATTAAAACGTGAAGGTTTTGGATATTATTTATATGATATTAACGATGGTGATGAATATGCAGGAAATTGGAGGGATAATAAAAAAGATGGAGGGGGTATTTATATATATAAAAAAAATGAAAATGATAGAGAAGAATTATATTTAGGAAAATGGCTTAATGGATGTAAACATGGAAGAGGAATTTATTTTTATAAAATGCATAAAGGTAAGAATTTAACTGATGGAGATTATGATGTAATTTTAGGAGATTTTGAAAATGATTATTATAAGGAAGGTTATATTATTTCTAAAAAAGGTGAAGATGAAACGATATATAAAGGTAAAATGAATAGAGATGGAAATAAAGAAGATGAACATGCTATGTATTTTGAGAATGGAAATAAAGCATTTTATGGACAATTTTTAAATAATGAAATGGAAAAAGGAAGAATTCTTATTTTTGATGAAAATGATACCAGTGTTATAAAATCAAAATATTATTTTGAAAAAGATGAAAATGATTTTAAATTTGATATTAATAAAAATAAAGAAATTGATGTTAAATTATGTGAAATAAAACGTAATATTGAAAATGAAAATTTACAAAATGATATAATAAATAAAGCTTATCAATTTTGTATAGAACTTATTCCTAAAGTAAATGATATTGAACAAATTAAAATATTTGAAGTCAAAAAAGATTTTACTGATAAATTTGAAATGTTTTTAAATTTTAAAATCGAAAATATGAATGATAATATATAAATGCAAACTTAAAAGTTTTAAATAATTATATTCATATAATATATATCATTCAATTAATAAATTATATATATATTTTTATATTTAGTATATTTTTAAATATTATATAAATATATATACTTATCTATTTTTTTTAAACAAAATAATTTATTATTAAAAATAAATTTTTTATTAAAAATTAACTAAAAAAAATTAAAATAATTTTTGATTATAAAAATATTAATATATTTTTATTTATATTGATAAAATATAAAAGAAAAATTAAACATTTTAATTTTTATTTATATTTTCTTCTTGTGGATTTTGATTATTTTGCATATTATTTTTCATATTTATTGAAGGATTTAATTGTCCCGCCATTATTAATTGATTTTGCATTTGCATTAAATTAATATCCATTAACATAGGATTAAAATACATAGAAGACATATTCATTTGCATTTGAAAAAGATTATCTTCTTTTTTTTTTAAATCATTTTCACCATGTGCAAAAGTACAATAATTTCCATATTTACATGTTCCATTTTTTTCCCAATTTTTACATTTAACTGTTTTAATATTAATTGGATTAATTTTAGATTTTTTTCCTTCTGAATTTATATTATTTATACTATTAATATTTGATTGATTATTTAATAAACGAAGTTCTTGAGGTCCATGAGCAAATTGACATTTATCTCCATAACTGCAACCTTGAGTTGTATTATAATGTTTACACATCATTGTTTTGTATTTTGTATTATTAATTTCTGGCTAAAGAATATTAAATAAAATAAAAAAATTTTTACTTTTTTTGTTGGAATATTAATATTATTATTTGAAGTAATAGGAATCATTTGAATTTAAATTAAAAGTAAATTTATTAATTTATTTAACTAAGAATTTTAATATTAATTTAATTATTTATAAATATTAAATATTTATTTTTTATTTAATTAATTAATTATTATCCCAATATATTTCATCACTGTGTTTAATTATTTGTTCTTTAAAAAATTTTCCAACTTTTCCTGCTGTATTATTATCTTCACATGTAATAAAAGATTCAGAATTTCCATCTAAATCTTGATTATATTTAATATATATTATATTATCTTTAATATTTATTTCTTTAATAAAAATATAATTAATGTCACTAAAAATTTGTGTTATTTTTGCATCTAATATTATAAGAGAAACAGTTGTAAACAAATAATAAAAATTTTTTCCTTGAATTAATCCAGTATAACAAAAATCTCCAAAATATGAGAATTTTTTTGAAATTATATTAAATGCTTTTGATTCTTCTTTATCATATTTTTTAAAATATTTATATTTTCCAAAAAACATTCTTTGATATTTAACATTTTTTATAATTTTTTCTTCTGAATTGTTGGAACTAAAAATTTTTGCAATACCTAAAAAAAATCCTTTAATACCCATTCCTGTTATTTCTCTTATTAAATTATTTTTATATTGATAAAAAATTTTTTCCATTAATTCATAAGAACTCCCAGCAAAATAATCTATATTTGAATTTACTAATCTAATTGTATGTTGTTTATTAGATAAACCATTAATAATCCAATTCAAAAAATTACTAAATTTTAAATATTCTTTAAATAACTTTTCTAAACCAGTACTTGAAATTTCAAATGTTAAATCTAAATAAGGTAAATTTATATTATTTCCAAAATAATATTTTGAACTTTTTATATATAATTCAATTAGTTCTTCTTTTCCTTTGAATATATTTGTGCTCAATATTTCATTTGAATCATTATTTTTTTTTATTGTTTTTATACGATATGAAATGTTTGTAAGAAAAGTTATTAATAACATAACAAAATTTGGTTCTATATTAACAATTATTTTACTTATATTTAAAATGAAATTATTTATTATAGAAATATTATCTTTTTCAAAATTAGATATTTCTGTGTATAAAGTTAAAAATTGTCTTACATCATTTTGAAAAAAGCAATAAAATTTTCCATAATCACTGAACTGATTAAAAATATTTATATTTTCAATTGTTAATCTAAATTTAATATTATTTTTTCTTAATAATCCTTTTGTTACTTTTTGATTTAATATTAGTTCATTATTACCTAAATGTAAATAAAGTATTTCATATCTTTCATATTTCCTTAATTTTTTATCTTTTTGTTCATTATCTCCTATAATAGAAACTCCTAAATTTTTTAAATTTACACAATAATTTATTTCTTTAGTTATATTTGATAGTTTTTCATAAATGCTTATTTTATATAAAGTTAAATGAATTTTGAAAATATTTTTTTCATATAATAATATTATATTCTTATTAATAGGAATTGAACTATTTTCATTTTTTAAACTTTTTAAATCTAAATCAAACGCAGTTGTACCCATTTCTATTGAAAAATGAGAGTTTAAAGGATCAAATATTTTTAAAATTTGTTCATCATTATTTTCAATTATTTGCATATATTTTTCAAATTTTTCTTGATATATCATCATACCTTCTGAACTTTTATTTTTAATTACAACTTGACAATTTTTTAAAGAACTTTGTGTGACATATGTTTCAAGAATATCTGTTTTTGAATCATGTTTAAATTCTATATTTATAAATATTTCATTTAAATAAAATGTGTAAAATCCAAAATCATTCATTATAAAAGGCATACTCCATTCTGTTGGGGCATTATTTCCTAAATTACTTATTCCAATTCTTATTTTAATATTTTTTCCTTTAAAAAAATAATTAAAATTTATTTTTTCAAAAGGTTTTATAATAAAATAATTATGAATTTCACTATTATCAGAAATATAAAAAATAAAATTTTCTAATAGATTTGTTATACGACAATAAGGATAAATAGAATAAATTTCAGTAAGAATTCTTTCATTAAAATAAGGATTATTTGATATTTTTACATTTTCATAATGAGATTTAATTATTAATTCTAAATTTTCGTCATAATTTTTATATTTACTTTTTAAAACAAATTTATAATTTAATGAAGCAGAACTTATTAAATCTTTCATATTTATTTTTTTTGATTCGAAAAAATTATTATATGATAATTGAATAAAAGAATTTTTTAAATCTATTTTACTACTAATTAAAAATAAATAATTATTAATATTGAAACATAAACTTGACTCTTTATTTTTAGATGAAATTATTATATTATCTATTCCACATTCATTTTTTATAAAATGTTCTGCATAAATAATTAAAATATTTTCAGTATTATTATGTTTTTTATAATTAATCATACTTAATTTAAAAAATGTATTATGACCTTCTTCAATAAATTTAATAAAATTTCCATTTTTTTTATATGTTTTTTCAAAATATTTTTTTCTCTTTGAATTATAAAGTTTGTTATTAATTCTTATTAAAAAATAAAATTCATCATTATTTAACATAAAATCTAAATAAAATTGGGTAAATTGTTTAATTATATATGTATTATTTTTATGCATTAAATATATATCAAAAGGTAAGCAATTAATTATGGTATATTCAAAAGTAATTTTAATTTCTTTTAAATTAGAAATATTTTTTCTAAAAATTAATTTAAATATTTTTTTATTAAAAATTATATTTTTTTGAATTACATTTTCTGAAAAATTTTTTATTTCATTAATTAAAAATTTTTTTATATTATTTTTATTTTCATTTATATTAGGTAAAGTGAAATAAAACTCAACTTTATCATCATATAAATTTATTGGAATTCCAGATTTTGAAAAAGGTTCTAAATCTATAATATTTTTTTTATTTTCATTTATAAATATTAATATAAATTTTTCTGTTGTTGAATTTTTAAAAATAATAGGACTATATATATTAATATCTATATATCTCTCAGGAGATAAAGTATTTTCTAAAATTAACATATATTTATTATTATTATTTAAATCAAATTTTCTGTTTCCTAATTTTTCAATGGAAAATGAAAATTCTTTTTCATTTTCTAATAATTGAATTTTTATTTGTTTCATATGAAAATCAGAAGAATTATCATCATTTTTATATTCAAGATATATTGAATCTGATGGATTTAAAAAAAATTCTTGATTATAATAAATAATTTTTAATTTTTCTCCTGTAATATTAATTACTTTATTATTTGTTATTTTTATTTCATTTTCGTTTTTTGTATATTCTATAATGCTATTGTTTGTTATTGGATTAGAAATGAAATCATTATATTTTTTTTCTTCTTTAATTAATTGTGATAACCAGTTATTTAATGCCACTAAAACAAAAGAAATATTCATATCACTTAAATTAATTAAAATTTCTTCAGAATTAATAAATATTTTATGATTAATTAATGCTTGTGAATAAGCTTTTATATATTTAAAATTAATTGAAAAATTTTCTATTGTTGGTTCCCAAACACATGATATATAATTATAAGAATTTAATAATATTTCTAAACTAGCTTCTAATTTATCTTGATTTTCTAAAATAATATTTATGTGATTCAATATTAGATTCATAAAAGGATAATAAGTTTCTGTTGAATTTTCTATTAAAGTTATATCTATTTTTGTTAATGAAAATTCTCCTTTTATAATATTTTTTAATATATTTTTATTATTTTTTTTGTCTTTGGGATTTTTTATCATTTTGTCTAATGATTTAGAAGAATTATCTGAATTTATTTCAATATAATATTCTTTTAATAAAGTTTTATCTTCTAATCTTTTTTCTTGAGAATAAAAAAATTTATTTAATTGAAAAGTTTTTACAAAAGATAAAATATCACTATAAGCTAAATTAATAATAAATTCTCCAAACATAATATTAAATTTAATTTCTGTTTTATTTATTGAAATATTACTAAATAAAAAATAATTTTTAGTATGAAATAAATTTCTTCTGTTTCCTTTATATATTAATTGGCTTTTCATTGAATCACATTGAATACATAAATTTCCATAAGGAAAAGTTAAATCATTGACAGATTGAAACATAAAAACACTATTATTAATGTCAGTAATTATATTTTCTGAATTATCGAAATTAGTTTGTATTATAAATTTAGATTCAAAAAATTTTATAGTAAATTGTAGTTTTTTTTTATTATGTTTAAAACGATTTAAAATTAAATTAAATGGAATAGAATTTTTAAAATAAAGATATAATGATAAAAAAGTATCAAATCTAATAAAAATTGTCAAAGAGTTTATCAAAATATTATAAAAATTTTTTTCATAATTTAATGTTATTTGAGATGTATTTTGATTATCTGTTTCTGTAGAATTTTTTATAGATAGATTATTTTTATTATCTGAAATAACTGTAATTTCTTTTGAATAAACATCAAAATATTTTAAATTAATATCTTGTAATATTAAATCAAATTTTATATTATTATTATTATTTTCATTATTATTCATAACTTCACTTACGATATTTGCTTTATCAATAAAAGTTGAATAAAATTTTAAATTATTAATATTAAATTCACTCAATTTTTCATTATTCTCAAGATTTAATTGAATTTTAACTTTTGGAATAAATAATTCTATTTTATAAAATGTATCTTTAAATTTTAAATGATTTAAAAATATATCATCTTTTATTTTAAAAAAACAAAAAGTTAAATTATTTTTATTATTTTCATTATAAATTTTTTCTAAAACAATTTGAGAATCTTTATCTAATCCTAATATCATATAAAAAATATCTTTTTGAGTTATATTTATTATTAAATTAGAAAAATCAAAATAACATATATTTTCATACCTTGATTTAAAATAATAAGTTATTTTAATCATTTCATCTAATAAAATTGGTAAATTATTATTATTTAATTGTAATTTATCTAATGTTAAAAATAATTTATCTGTAAAGAATTCATTATAATTTTTTAAAAAGATTTTTTCAAAACTTAAAAAAAAATTATTAAAATTTATTTTTATATTATTAATGGTTAAACAAAATTTTAATATAACTTCTTCTAAATCAATTTCTTCAATAATAAATAAAAAACTTTTTTTTAATTGGAAAATAATGGGTAAATTTAATTTAATTTCAGGATTATTTATTAAAAATTCCACATGATTATCTTCAAAAAATATATTAATTAAAATTTTTTCTTTAAAATTAAAAACTTTTTCTATTAAATTTTCATTATTTATATATAATCCACTTGTATTAATAAAACCTTCAATTATATTATTTTTAGTTTTTTCAAATATTATATTATTGCAAAATAAATATGTATTTATTAAATCTTCTTTAAAATTTATTTCAATTTTATTAATATTAATTTTAAATATTTGGAATATATTATTAAAGGATTCAATAAATTTTTCATTAGAATTTATTTTTTTTAGTGAAGTAATAGCATTATTTAAAGTATTTTCATCAATAAAAATTTTTGTTTTTTCTGGTATATTATAATCTGGAGAAAAACTATGTAATATACATAGTAATATAGAAGAATTTTTATGTGTTTCAAATATAATAGAATTTAAATCTAAATTAAAAGTATTTGAATTATAATTTAAAATAAAATTATTTATAATTAATGAAGATTTAATTTTTGATTCATCTAATAAAATTTTAAAATTTTTTATTTGAAAATCAATATCTAATTTATTAAAATTTAATATATTAAAATTTAATAAATTTGAATCGAAATCAAAATAAAAATTAGTATAAATATTTTCTTCTAAAAGATTTTTTTCTCTTTTTATTTTTAAAAAAGAATAATAATTTGTTAAAAATATTTTAATTATATTTTGAGTTAAATTTAATGTTAATTCTTCATTTAAAATACATTTTAATTTTTTATCCTTATTTTCAAATATAAAAATATAATCTAAAATATTTATTTTATTATCAATAATTTGAGAATGAAATTTAATAATATTATTATCATAATGAATATCATTTAAATGAAATAATATTTTTTCATCATTATCAAATATTATTGAAAAACTCGGATAATTTGAAAATTTTATTTTATTTTTAAATTTTTTTAAAATTTCAATATCTTCAATTTTTAATTCAAATTTTTTTTCATAAAAAACTTTTTTAAATTTTTCATTAATTATAGATAAAATATACTCAAATAAAAATGAAAAAATATTATTATTTAAACATAATAAACCAAAATTAAAATTTATATTAAAATTTTCATTAATTATTATTTCTATATTATTCTCTTTTATTGATTCTAAAAAAATAGAATTATTAATTGATATTATATCTTTAATAAATATTTTTCCATTTTTCTCATTATTTTTAATTTCATAATTTAATATACAATTTTCAAGAATAAAATCAATAAATTGTTCATTATTAATTAATTTTAAAATAATTTTTGGGAATTTAATTTTAATTTCGATATTTTTAAAAAATTCTTTTATTTTATCAAATATAACTAAATTATTTTTATTTTGATTTTCAATTTTATTATTTATAAAATTATTTAAATTATCTATTAAAAATAAATTATCAAAAGTTTCTTTTTCTTCTGAGGTCAAACTATTTTTATCTTCATTTTTTTTTGCTCCTCCAAAAAAAAAATTAAATGGATTTACAATTTTTTTCTTTTTATTATCAATTAAAATATTTTCAATGTTTTTTTTATTTAATAATAGTAGAATTAATTTATTTATTAAAAAATAATTATCAACATTAGATTTATTTATTATTTCTTTCTCATCAAAAAAATTTAATTTAAATATATTTATTTGATTTTTAATAGAATATTTTTTTAATTTTAAAACAACATTAATTGCCCATTTCCATAAATTTTTATAATCTTTTTTATCTTTAGGTTTATAAAAATGAATTAATTTTTTCATTTTATATTCTAATAATTTGTAATGATTATAATTAATTTCATTAAAAATATTTATTAAATTTGTTGAAACTATTTTTTCTAATATTAATTCAAAATCATTAAAGTTAATTTCTAATAAATTAAAATCTTCATCATTATTTTTTAATTTAAATTTTAAATCCATTCCAAAATCTTTAATAATATGCAATTGTTTGTTATTTTCTATCATTTTTAAATTTATATTTTCTAATTTAAAACAATCATTTTCATTATATGATATTAATTTAATGTTTAAATTAAATTTAATGTTTTCGAATAAAAAATTTATATTTACATTATTTATAGAAATATTTAATCCAATAAATAATCTATTTAATAAATTTTGTAATAAACCATCTAACATAGAAGGACTTTTATTATTTTTTTCTACAATATCAATAATATATTGTTTAAAATTATCAAAAAAATATTTTGTATGATTTATTACAATATTTGAAATATCTTCTTCATTTAAAGAATTTAATAATATATCAATATTTAAATTTGAAATATTTAAGGAAAAATTTGTTGTTTCATCAGGAATAATTAAATTTAAATTAGAACAAGAAAAGTAAGTAATTATAAATTCTTTTTGATTATTTATATAAAATTTTTTTTCATTATTTAAAGATATATTATTCAATATTAAATTTCCTTCTTTAAATTGTTTTGAAAAATTTTCTTTAATTAATTGAGGTGTTAGATATTCATTAAAAGGTTTAGATATAAAACCAAATATTTGATCAGCAAATAATCTAAAATTTATCTTTGACATAGATATAATTTAAAAAAATATTAAATATTTTTTATTTTTGAAATTATAAAAAATAATTAAAAAAAATATTAGATTTGAATAATTTATAATTATATAAATAATAATAAAAATAATATTTAATAAAATAATTTAAATGAGTGAAGAAGAAAATAAAGAAAGAGAATTAAATCAAATAGAAAAAGCATTAAAAATATTTGGTGAAATGAAAGCAAAAGAAAAAAAAGAAAATAATGAAAATAATGAAAATAGAAATAATAGAAATATAAAAATAGATGACATAGAAGATGATAAATTAAGTGAAAATGAAAAAATAAATAACGAAAATAATAAACAGGAAAATGAAGAAAATAATAATAATAATGAAAATGAAGAAAATGAAGAAAATAATAATCAGGAAAATGAAACAAATAAAGGAATAAATAAAGAAAATTATAATCAAAAAAAAGATGAAGAACAAATAGATAATGAAGTTTCAGAAAAAGATCAACAAAATAGTATAAAAAAAAATAATATGAAAGAAAATTATACAAATAAAGAAATTAATTATAATGATAATATTGAAAATAAAAATAATGAAAATATATCACAGTTATCAAAAAATAATGAATTAAATAAAACAAAATCAAAAATATCAAAAAAATCAAATAAATCAAATAAAAAAGAATATAATTATGAAAAAGAAGAGAAATCAATACAAGAATCTGCAAAATCTGAAGTTGAAGAATTAAAAAGAAAAATGGATAATAAAATACTTATAACGAAAACAAAAAAATTTAAATCAATTGTTGATATTATAAAAGAGAAAGAAGAAAAAAATGCTCTTTCTAATTTTTTAAAATTAAGCTATTATTTTAAAACAAAACATATTAAAAATATAAAAAAGAAAAATCAAGAAGTTATTATAGAAGAGATTTTAGATGTTCCAACAGAAGCTACTTTAGTTGAAAAACTTAAAAGTTGTGATAAACAAATTATTCCTCCAAATCCAATATATTATTATGGAGGAAATAGATTAAAATCTTTTAATAAAGATATTAATAAAGAAGCAGTTAAAAATTATAAAAAAATTATTCCAAGTGTTCAAAATATGAGTGTTAAACCTAATAAAGATTTAACAATATTAGGAACAGAAAAAAAAATTATTGGTGAATTTAAAGAGAATCCTGCCTTTTTAGATGTTATTATTGAACAAAAAGAAGAGAAAAAGAAATCAGTTGCTAGAAAAACAATGGGGAAAAATATTAATAAAAAATATATGAATGAGAATTTAGAAAAAACAACTACAAATGGAAAAGATGATTGTTTGATATTCTAAATAATAAATTAGATAAAAAAAATAATTAATCGTTATATTTAAAATATTTATATAAATAATAAAAAATATATTAGAAAAAAACGAAATATATATATATAATTAATAAAAAATATTATAAAATTTATATAAAAAAGTAAAAGAAATAAATAATTTTATTAACAAAAATATAATATTATATGAATATTAAATAAATTAATTAATAAATTTTTTTAAATAACAAATATTGTTAAGATAAATTGGTGATGTTGAAATTAAAAAATATATTCATAATATTATTATTAATAAAAAAATATATAAATTCGGTAGAAGATTATAAATATGAAATATGTTCTTATAATGGTAAACCTAATATAAATAAAAGTAATAATGAAATTACATGTGAATGTAAACCACAATTCACAAATGATACAAAATATACATTATTAATTAATAATGAACCAAAACCAACATATTGTAGTTATAAAAAAAAAAGTAAATTAAAAACTATTTTTTTCGCTTGTATTATTCCATTTGGATTAGATTATTATTATATGGATTATATTTTTTTACCTTATTTAATTTTTATAATAAATTTTCTAATAATAATTATTAATATTTATTATATCAATAAATTAATTATAATAGATAAAAAAATTAATAATAATGGAATAATAGAACAAAAATATAAAAAAATTTTAAAAAAATGGAATTATTTTATTATTAGTATTGATATATTTCTTATTATAGAATATTTATTAAATATTATTTTGATAAGTTGTAATATAATAAAAGATAAAAATGGTTTTCCTTTATATAATGATATATTTTTTTTTAGAAATTAAAAAAATTATAATATAAATTTAATTTGAATTTTAATACTTTAAATAATAAATATTATATTAATTAATCAGATTCTCTAATGAAATAATATTAAAAATAAATTTAAATTAATTTATTAAAAAATTATATATAAATATATTTAATATGTTATCAATGGAAAATAAAGCAAATTATATTTTTGATTATTATCATCCTACAAAAGAAACAAAAACTCCTATTCAAACCAAACAACAATGGAATCCATATATGAATAATGAAGGTTCTGTTATGGCATTAGCAGGAAAAGATTTTGTTATAGCTGCAGCAGATAAAAGACTTTCTTCAGGTTATAGTATTTTAAGTAGAAATGCTTCTAAATTATATCGATTAACTGATAAAGCAATATTAGCTTCCTCAGGAATGTATGCAGATGTTGTTGCGTTAAGGAAATATTTAAAAGCAAGAATAGAAATATATAAAACAACAAATAAAAAAGAACCAAGTTTATTATCAGTAGCACAATTATTAAGTGTTGCATTATATCAAAGAAGATTTTTCCCATATTATGCTTTTAATGTTTTATGTGGACAAAGTGAAGAAGGAGAATTTTTATGTTATAGTTATGATGCTGTAGGTTCATTTGAAAAATTTCCTTATGGTTGTCAAGGGAGTGGAATGCAATTAATTGCACCTGTGTTTGATAAAATATATGATAAAAATCCAAATATAAATGTAGAAGATGCAAAAAATTTAATGTTGGAAATAATGAATGGAGTAGCTCAAAGAGATATCTACACTGGTGATGCAGTTGAATTAATGATACTTAAAGCAGATGGAGAATTTACAACAGAAGAACAACAATTAAGACATGATTAATAATGAAGAAAATAAAAGAAATAAAAATATTTAATAAAATAAAGTAATAATATAATAATAAATAAAATAAAAAATAAATATAAAATAAAATTAAGTAATATAATTAAATAAAAAAATGAATAATTTTTTATATTAAAAAAATGGGGATTGGGGATTGGGGATTGGGGATTGGGGATTGG
>JAEEGK010013638.1_pt1 | contig 18282 bp, 14 predicted proteins | sample 8958771 | NCBI WGS metagenome assembly JAEEGK01 (sample SAMN16246547, study PRJNA631951) | gut metagenome | biome: gut microbiome; feature: rumen; material: SC-attached | host: Bos | place: Iran: Karaj | collected 2018-10
GCGCTTTCACTTGCCTCCCCTGAAAGGGGAGGGGGACCGCCGCCAGCGGCGGCGGTGGTGGGGTTGCTCCGTGCAAATTCCGATTTATCTTGGCAACACAATGATAAAAAGGGACATTATATAAGTATCATACCAGATTCCGGCAGTTTTGTCAATGGAAACACGGGATTCCGCTTGTATTTATAACATGATAGTCAGATTTCTACTTGACGGGATGCTGGATTCTGTGCTATAATAAAAGCATACAAAAGCAGCGCATTCCGCCTGCGGGCATCCCGGCGCAGGGCAGACGCCGGACATGCTGAAAGCCTCTGCCGAACAGGAAGGACAACAGAATGAAAAAGTACATCGCAGAATTCATCGGGACCATGACGCTCGTGCTGATCGGCTGCGGCACCGCAATGCTCGTCGGATGCGACGCAGTAAACGGCTGCGGCTATATTCTCACAGCGCTCGCCTTCGGTCTCACCATCGTCGGCATGGCATACTGTGTCGGCAACATCTCCGGATGTCACATCAATCCGGCGGTTTCGCTCGGCGTGCTGATCTCCGGCGGCATGAGCGTCACTGATTTCATCGGCTATGTGATCGCACAGTGCCTCGGCGCACTCGCAGGCTCCGGTCTGCTCGCAGCGATCTTCTCGCTCGGTGATGTCACAGACAAGACCGGCGGCTTCGGCTCCAACGGTCTCAACGGCGTGAACGGCAGCGCGGTCGCAGGTCTGCTGGTCGAGATCCTCCTGACCTTCATCTTCGTGCTCACCATCCTCGGTGTCACCTCCACGAAGGCAGGCCACGGCTCCTTCGGCGGCGTCGTGATCGGCTTCACACTGGTGCTCGTCCATATCCTCGGCATCGGTCTCACCGGCACCTCTGTCAACCCGGCACGTTCCTTCGGTCCGGCGCTGGTCGCACTCTTTGCAAGCAACTCTGCGCCGATCGGTGAACTCTGGGTCTTCATCGTCGGCCCGCTTGTCGGTGCGGCACTGGCAGCCTGCTGCTACAAGTTCCTGGAATCCGAGAGCAAGTGATCTCAGAAAGATGCTGAGCCCGCTGTGAAGGTCACGGCGGGCTCTGATTATATGTATGCTGCGGATGTGCGCTCAGTCTTTGCGCAGCCGTCCGAGATTCTCGGAATGCGCCGCACGGAACTCCGCAAATCTGCCCTCGTCGAGTGCCTTGCGGATCTCAGTCATGAGGTTGTTGTAGAACCAGAGATTGTGCTGCACGGCAAGTCTGCCGCCGAGCTGCTCGCCCGCCTTGAACAGGTGGCGGATGTACGCACGCGAGAAGTTCCGGCAGGTCGGACACTGGCAGCCCTCCTCGATCGGGCGCGGATCGGTCTCAAAGCAGCGCTTCGTCAGATGCACGATGCCGTCCCATGTGAACACAGTCGCGTGGCGTGCATTGCGGCTCGGCATCACGCAGTCAAAGAGGTCGATGCCGCGTGCGACACCCTCTACGATATTCTGCGGCGTGCCGACACCCATGAGGTAGCGGATCTTCTCCTTCGGCATATGCGGCTCGACATGCTCGATGATGTCATACATCACCTCGGTCGGCTCACCGACGGCAAGCCCGCCGATCGCATAGCCGTCGAGATCGAGCTCCGCGATCTGATCCATGTGGCGCTCACGCAGGTCGGGAAAGGTGCATCCCTGATTGATGCCGAACAGCAGCTGATGCGGATTGACGGTATCCTCCAGCGCATTGAGGCGCGCCATTTCCGCCTTGCAGCGTTTGAGCCAGCGGGTCGTGCGCTCGCAGCTCTGCTCCGCATATTTATAGGGCGCGGGATTCTCCACGCATTCATCGAACGCCATTGCGATGGTCGAGCCGAGATGCGACTGGATGCGCATGCTCTCCTCGGGTCCCATGAAGATCGCCTTGCCGTCGATATGCGAGCGGAAGGTCACGCCCTCCTCCTTGATCTTGCGGAGCTTTGCGAGGGAGAAGACCTGGAATCCGCCGGAGTCGGTCAGCGTCGGACCGCGCCAGCCGGTAAAGCCCTGCAAGCCGCCCATCTTTCGGACAACATCATCGCCCGGGCGCACATGCAGGTGATAGGTATTGCAGAGCATGACTTGACAGCCGACCGCTTCGAGGTCACGCGCAGAAAGCGCACCCTTGATCGCGCCGGCAGTGGCAACATTCATAAAGCACGGGGTCTGAAAATCGCCGTGAACGGTATGGAACATGCCGCGGCGCGCCGTGCCTTCGGTTTTCAGCAAAGTATACATCATCGGTTCTCCTTATCAGTGATAGATATATCATACCACAAACGGAAAGAAAAAGCAAGAAGGATGTGATAAAATGTATTATCTCTGCGGCATTACGGAAAAAGGGCTCCCGCCCCACAACGAGGATGCGCTCATGCTGCATCATGCTGTCACGGCAGAGGGGGCGCTGCGGATGGCCGTGCGGGCACCGTTTCTCGCAGCAGTCTGCGACGGCGTTTCCGGCGAACACGCAGGGGAGCTTGCGTCACAGAGCTGTCTGGAGGCGCTTTCCGCTGTGAAATATACACGCCGCACCGATCTCCGGCGCCGTATTCTCACGATTCATGCGCAGATCGCGGAGCAGAGCCGCCGCCGTGCCGACACCGCCAATATGCAGACGACGCTCTGCGGCATCGCGGTCGATGAGACAGACGGGCTGCAATGCTTCAATGTCGGCGATTCGCGTGTGTATCTCTGCCGCGGCGGGCGCTTAGAACAGCTCTCCCGCGACCAGACGCTCGTGCAGATGCTCTATGAGGAGGGGAGCATCACAAGCGAGGAGAAGCGCGTGCATTCACACAAAAATCTCATTCTCCCTGTGATGGGCAATCTCACGCGTGAGCCAGAGCCCGAGATCCGCCGCTTCGATGAGGGGATGCAGTGGGGCGATCTGCTGCTGCTCTGCACCGACGGACTCACGGATTATGTCACACCCGCAGAAATGGAAAGCATCCTCGCAAAGCCGCTGCCGCTCCCGGAGCGTCTCTCGGAAATGGTCTCGCTCTCTCTTGCAAAGGGCGGCAGAGACAACATCACCGTTGCAGCCGTTTTGCGTTATCTCGATGACATTGACATTCCCGAAACGCTCCGCTGAACAAATCATTTTCATTTTTCGTACAATTTTCCTGTATTCCGATCACATTTTATTGCAAAGCGGCGCACACGAAACAAAAACGCCGTTTCCCGCGTTTACAACAGATTTACATTCAAACTGTATTATTTTTAGAATCTCCATACAGCAGAAATTGCGGGAAATGTGAAATGTTTTTGAAATTTCGCTGTTTTCTCGTGAAAATGCTTGACATTCATGCGGTGCTGTGCTATAATCGAATTATGCAGGCGTGTCAACCTGCGCGAATTATGTGAGAGGAGAATCATGTTATGGCAGGCAAGGCAGAAAAGGCAGCGCCGAAGAAGGCTGCTGCAAAGGCAGAAGCACCGAAGAAGGCTGCGGCTCCGAAGGCTGTGAAGGCTGAGGCACCGAAGGCAGCTGCAAAGACCGAGGCACCGAAGGCTTCGGCAAAGAAGGCAGCTGCTCCGAAGAAGGCTGCTCCGAAGAAGACCGAGACCGTCATCAAGACCATCGTTCAGGCGAACGGTCAGGAGTATGATGTGAGCTCTGTTGCGGAGAAGGCACTCAAGGGCTATAAGTCCGTTCACAAGAGAAAGGTCGTCAACGAGTTTGTCGTTTACGTCAAGCCTGAGGAGAACGCCGCATACTTCACCGTCAACGGTGAGGGCGATGAGTCCTTCAAGGTTGAGCTCTGATCTGTTCAGATAACAACAGCACGCATTCCGAACGCCGGGATGCGTGCTGTTTTTTTGCAGTGAATCATGCGCCGATCAGGAGCTGATCGAATGCGAAGAGCGCTTCATTGATGCGGAATACATCAAAGATGCCGCGGCTGATGTAATAGGTCACGATGATGTCAAATTTGTTGCTGCCGGAGAGCGCATAGCCCGCCTTGCGCAGAAGCTCCTCCGTTTCCGGGAGACTGAGCTCCAGCGCCAGTGCAAATGCGATCGCAGTGACTTTCTTCGGCTTGTAGTGCAGATCGCTGCGGATTTTGGAAAAGAGCTTGCGGTCAACATTCGCTTTCTTGTAGCACTGCGCATCGGTCATGCCGCGCTCGTCGATCTTGCGCAGAAGCATCTCCGTGAAGCTCTCGTCGATTTCATCGAGCGCACGGGCAAGCGATGACGGCGGCAGAAACACCCCGCATGCAGTTTCTTCACGAAGCTCCGCTGCCGCCGGTGCCGCTGCAAAGTCAGCGGTTTCCTCTGTGCGCTTCGCCCCGCCGAAGGGCTTGCGGAAGAGCCCGTGCCGTTTCTCACGCGGAAGCGCCGCGCTCTGCATCATCGGTGCGGCATTTGCCGCAAAGCGCATGCGTGCATCCAGCATGCGCACAATGTCAGGATAACTCGCAGTGCCGCCGCTGTGATCGTAGATCACAAGGAAGACCTGCATCTCATGCGTTTCCAGAAATTCCGCGATCGTCTGCACGGCGATGCGCTGTGCTTCCTCACGCGGGTAACCGTAGGCACCGGCGGAGATCAGCGGGAACGCGACGCTGTCGCAGTCATGTGCAGCGGCAAGCGTGAGACTGCTGAGATAGCATTTGCGGAGCAGCGCCGCTTCGCCCTTGCTGCCGCCGTGCCAGATGGGGCCGACCGTATGGATGACATATTTCGCCGGGAGCTGATAGCCGCCGGTGATCTTCGCTTCCCCGGTTTCGCAGCCGCCGAGTGTGCGGCATTCCGCAAGCAGCCCTTCTCCGGCCGCACGGTGGATCGCGCCGTCCACGCCCCCGCCGCCGAGCAGCGAGCTGTTTGCCGCATTGACAATCGCATCGCAGCGCACTTTGGTGATGTCGCCGCGGATCATATTCAGTGGCATAGGGTTCTCCTTTCTTCATACAGCACAGCGCCGGAGCCATGACACTCCGACGCTGCTTTTTGTTTATCCGACGAGACCCGAGCGCTCAATACCCTCGGTGAAGTGCTTTTGCAGGCACGCGTAGAGAATCAGCATCGGCGTAATCGAGATCAGGCAGGCTGCTTCCAGCCAGACGATCTTTTCACGCGCACTGACATTCGCGTTTGCATTGTTGAAGATTGCGATATTCAGCGTACCGTCGAGGTTTTTCAGCACAAGCGAGATTGTCTTCTTGTTCGTGAAGAATGCACTTGCGACATAAAAATCATTCCAGTACCACACGATGGAGAAAAGGAACACCGTCAGGAAGGACGATGCAGCGTTCGGCACCATGACCTGAATGAAGGTCTTGAACGGACCGCAGCCGTCGAGATACGCCGCGTCCTCCAGCTCCTTTGGCAGGCCGCGGAAGAACTGACGGAAAATGAAGATCATCAGTCCCGCACGGATGCCGTTTGCGGTGAGCGCCGGCAGATACATGACGAGCATGTTGTCAATGAGGTTGACGCTGCCGAAGAGGAAATTGCGGAAGGTGCTGTAAAGCGGAATGGAGATGATCTGCGTCGGCACGAGGATCTGAAGGATCACGATGCCGAAGAGCAGGTTTCTGCCCTTGAACTTGAAGCGCGCAAAGCCGTAGCCTGTGATCGCGCAGGTGACGACCTGGCAGATCGAGCAGCCGATGTTCAGAATCAGCGTGTTGATCAGCGGGTTGTTCTCTGTGTTCGTGAGACCCATCGCGTCGATGGTCTGCTTCATGATGCGCAGCGTCAGATGGCGCGGAATCCACATGACCGTCGGGTCGTTCATGTCCTGATTCTCGCGGAATGCGTAGGAGATCATGAACATGAGCGGTGTCAGGATGACGAAGCCGAGACCGAAGAGAATGAGGAAACGGAACACCGGCCAGCACTTCTCGAAGATGCGCTTGCGGCGGAGATACGCAATCTCCTCCTTGTTCATGTTGCGCATGCGGATCTTCATGGCTTCCTTCGGGCTCATGCCCTCGCCGACCTCGTGCTCTTCATGCACATCGGGCTTTGCACAGTCCGGCACATATTTTGCGACCGGGTGATCGGGATCGGAGAGCGATTTCTTCACCGGCTCTGCGGCTGCTTCTGCGGTCTCGGGAACTGCTTCTGCCGCGGTTTCCGCCGCCCCGGTGATCTCCTCGGGGGTCAGATTCTTTTCATTATCCAATTTCTGCACCCCCTTACTCTACTTCGTAGAAGATAAATCGGTTGACGATTGAGACGATAATGCCGACAACCACCATGACGATCGCGAAATATGCCCACGCCATTGCCGCCGCGTATGCATAGTCCCAGTCGAGCTGCTTTGCGAGCACACGCGCCATGACCACATTGTCGGATTTCGTGAAGGAGTCGATGACCGTGTAGATGAAGTTTGCGAGAATCATCGGGCTGACATAGGGCAGCGTGATCTTCCAGAAATACTCCCACGAGGTCGCGCCCTCCATCGAAGCCGCTTCCTTTGCGGAGACCGGGATATTCTGGAGCGCCGCGAGGAAGATGAGAATCTGGATGCCTGAGCTCCAGACGAGCCCGAAGATATTGGTCGTGACGGTGTTGATGTAGGAGCTGAGCGTGTCGCTGATGTTCATGACACCGAGGAACTCCAGCAGCTCATCGACGATATCCGTTTCAAAGAGCGTGGAGAACTGTGCGCCGCTGTCAGCGCCGGTGCTTGCAATGTCGCCGTTGATGATGTTGTAGACAGGACCGGTCGCGATGATGACCGGCAGGAAGAAGATCGCACGCGCAAAGCCTCTGCCCTTGAATTCCTGATTGAGGATGACCGCGATGAAGAGCGAGAAGATGAGAATCATCGGCGTCGTGATCGCGGTGTCCTTGAGGACGGCGATGAGCTTCTGCTTATACTCCGGGTCGGCTGCGAAGGCAAACTTGAAGTTTGTCAGCCAGCTCTGCCCGACCGAGCCGAGCCAGACCTTGTTCATGCCGCCGGTATCCGGCTTCAGGGTCGCATTGTCCATGAAGCAGTAGCAGAGGGACTCGATGAGCGGCTTTAAGAACCAGAGCACCGTGCCGACCGCCCAGATTGCGATAAAGCCGTAGCCGTAGAGGGATTTTCTGCGTTCATATGGCATTTTCATTCAAAAACCACAGCTCCTTCCTCTACATAGTCCTTGAGATACTTCTTCTGCCCGTTGAGGCTGACAGAGCACTCATTGAGATCGACAACGGTCTCAGTGCCGTTTGCGTACTTGGTGGTGATGACATCGCCGTCATTCACATAGCTGATGATATACGAATCGCTGGCCGCTGCGAGCACATCCTTCGAGAACTGATAATACTGCGCCGCATTCTTGATCCAGTATTCATAGTAAGCGTAATAGTAAACATCGAAATCGGTGTCCTTCAGCTCGCTGGTCTCGGCATAGAGCATATCAAAATGGAGATTGCTGCCTGCCGCGAGTGCCAGCATCACGAGCCGCTCCGCATCCGCGCTGCCGTTGACCGCCTTGGTGGAATAGGGGAGCACGCCGTGCATGACGAGCTGATAGAGCGGGACATCCGCATCGAAGATGTTGAAGCCGCTGGAATAGAGCGGGAGGTCGGTGATCCGATCCGTGTACGGGAGCACATAGGCGTTCGGGTCCTCAGAGAGCACCGAGAGCCCTGCGTCCTGCATCTTGCCGAGGCTGTCAACGATATACTGCTTTGTCGTGTCACGCGCCGTGCCCGACTTCTTGCCGTAGTCGCCGTAGAGCTTTGCAGACATCGAGCCGATGCTGACGCCCGGGAGATTCTGCTTCTGATAGTTCTTCACGAGCTTCTCATAGAGCTCGGGGAAGGTGGCAGGGGAGAGCAGCGACATCGTTTTCTTTTCGCCGTAGGGCACGCCGTATGCGCGCTCATAATCGACGATGCGGGCGAAGGAGCCAGAGACGCGCACTGCCGTATCGGTCAGTGACCAGTAGCCCTGCCCGGTGTAGTAGGCGCTGTTGTCCACAGTCGGATACCATGCGATGCTGTTGTCATTCATGTATCCCGTGAGCTTTTTGAAATCGCCGCTGCCGCCGAGCGTGCCGGAGGCCTTGCCCTTGTAATCGACCTTGCCGCTGATGCCGGCATTCGTCCAGTTGTTGAGCGAAACGGTCATGCTGTCGGCGCCCGCATCCTTGAGCTGCGTGAGGATCTCCTGCATTTCGCTGTAAGAGGTCATCGAGGTCTTCATGAAGATCGGGAAGCCGAGCACATTCTTCTGCTTCATTGTGCCGCCGTAGAGATCGACATACATTTCCGCGGCATTTGCCTTTGCCTTCTGCGGCACCTTCTGCTCGTTCAGCAGATACTCGCGGTATTTCGCCGCAATGTCCACATAGTCAAGCGCCGTGCTGCCGTCTGCGTTGATCTCATCGGAAGCGGTGAGCGGATAGTAGCGCACCGTCAGCTTGCGCTCGCTGAGGTTCTTCTCATAGACATCGAGCGGATTGAGCTGATCGCTGCCGAGATAATACTGGTCGGCGCTGCGCAGGAGGAATTTGAAGTAGCAGCGGTTATACTCGGTGTTCGACTGACCCGTGCCGCTGACATCGGAGCAGATATAGCAGCTGCCGTCGCCCTCTGCCGCAACCGCGAGCATCGCGTTTTCGCCCTTGACGATGCCGTACATCGGGAGCGAAACGCCCTCGACGACCGGTCCCTTCGTCTTCGGCACAGCCGTCACATCCACATCGTAGATGAGCTGGCTGTATGCCTTCGCGGTATACTTCTCATTGTTGAAGTTGATCAGCGCGCCGCTGCCGTCCGGGATGACGAAATAGCCCTCCTCGGTCATATCCGCCGCGCCGAAGCTGTTCAGGAAGGCGAGCTGCTGCGCGAGGATCGGCTCCTCTGTGCTCGCGTCATGCTTCTCGGAGATCTTCGCCGTATCGACGGAGACCTCAAGGAAGTCTTCGCCGAGCTTATAGGTCACAGGGATTTTGATGCCCATTTTGCGGAAGTAATATTCGACCTTGACGCCGCCGTCGGTCTCGGTGAATGTGAGCCCGACCTTCGCGGTGTCGCCCGAACGCATGTTGGAGGTCGATCTGTCCTCGATCTGCGCCGCAGTCAGCACCATCGAGGAGCCGATCTCGCTGCGGAGCACCTTGGACGCGATGGAGTCGCCGCCCGCATTGATCGGGGAGCTCCACCAGACATAGCCGTTCTTCTTGTTGACCAGCGCGAACATATCCTCGACCTTTTCGTCATCGCTCTCGCTGACCTTGGATTCATCGGGCGCCCAGAATTCGAGATTGTCGTTCTCGGCGACCTTCTTCAGTTTCTCAAAGACATCTGCTTCCGTGCGGTCCACCCACGCCTCTGCCTCGTCATCTGCGGTGACAGAGGTCTCGGTGGAGGTCTCCGCCGCTGCGCCGTCACCTGCATCCTCGCCGTCGGCAAGCGCGGGCACCGACCAGAGCATGGTCGGGAGCACCAGAGCGGCAGCGAGCACGCAGCACATCATATTCTTTCGTTTCTGCATGATTCTCACCGCCTTACACTCTCACGCGATACAGGATCTCTGTATACAGCGAATAGAAGAAAACATAGACCTTCTGGAAGAGGCTCAGGAACAGCACCGCCAGAAAGAGGATGACGAGCATTGCGGCAAGCGTCAGCACAATCGCCACGACCGTTTTCGTGAACGAATACTGATGCACCGCCTTGATCGCACTGAACAGCAGCAGCGCTGTCCAGATGAGACCGACATAGTAGACGGTCGAGAAGAAGACCTGCTCTGCCTGCACCAGCACATGCGACAGCACCACATTGATGAAGGTGGAAACGATGTACGGGATCAGCGCATAGGAGCTGTAAATGCAGATATTCTTCATTGAGCCCTCGCCGTCGAGCAGCGTGCAGATCGCCCAGTTTCCGAGCACCCACGCAAGGAAATAGACCACCGAACGCATGATATACGGCACAACGCTGAACTGTGCATCCGGCAGCGGGCGGAACTGGAAGCCGCACCAGCGGTCGTAAGCGATCAGCGCAAAGAAGAGCGCGACAATAATGATCGCCGTGTATTTGAGCGTGCCGCCCTTTTTCCAGCGGAGATCCTCAAAGCCCTCAAAGGGGTGAAACACAACATGTTTTACCCACTGGGGCTGTGTCAAATCCATCATAAAAGCCGCACCTCCTTACTGCTTGGTCTCTGCACCGTCAGCCGCATCTGCTGCGGTCTCCGATGCAGGTTCTTCTGCCGGTTTTGCCTTCTGCGGAGCGTGTTCCGCTTCCTCCTTGTGCTGCAAAGCGGCGGAGACCGCCTGCTCGACCCACGAATCCTTCGCGGGCGCCTTTGCCGCTGCGAGCGCGGCTTCCTGCTTCCTGCGGAGGATCCGCTTCAGCACGATCACGCCGATCACAAGCACAACAATCACAATGAGGATCCATGTGAGATTGTCGCGGAGCCACTCGGAGCGGTAGCGCTCGAACGCCTTGTTGTAGCGCCCGGAGGCATCTGCCTTCTTCGCGTAGTCCATCGCGTCCTTATAGTTGCCCATGTTGTAGTAGGCGCTGGCGATACCGAGATAGGCTCTGCGGTAGTTGCCGTCGCGCTTTAAAACCTCCAGCCACGGATCCAGCGCTTCCTCGTAATAGCCGCCGTTATAGAGTGTGGTCGCTTCATGCACGATCTGTCCGAAGACTGTCTGCCCGAAGACCGTGACCGTGCCCTTGGTCGCATCGAGGACATAGACATTCTCGCAGCCTGCGCCCTTTGTCTCGACCGCAGCGACATTGCCCGCGGTAAACGCGCCGACCTGATCGCCGACCGTGCCCATGATGAAGAGCAGCGAGGCTTCCTTGTCATACTGGAAGACTCTGCCGGTCGTGGCATCGAGGCAGTTGATCGAGCCGTCGTCGCCGATGTCGATATCGACGATCTTGGTCTTGTAGCTTGTGCCGGAATACCATGTCGAGAAGAGGTCGCCCCAGACGAAGTTCGACATATAATCGAAGAGGTTGTAGCCCTCCGGGTTGACCTTCTTGACAATATCGGTGTCGCTTGAGCCGGAGGAGGTCGAGGTGTAGATAAAGCCCTTGACGCTGTCGATGTCGAAGTTATCGAACGCTGTCGGGGTGCTTCTCGCACGGTAGCGCTTCTCCTGCTCAGAGGCGATCGCATTCCAGAAGTGGTTTGCGATGACGGCAGCGGTCTTTGCGACGCTGTTTGCGCCGTAGTAGCCGATGAAATTGCCTTCCGCATCGAACATCGCAGCGCCCTTGGTCGTGTTGTTCAGCACGATGTAGACATTGCCCGCGTTGTCGCAGAGGATCTTCTGCGGGAGGAATGTGAGCTGCTGATCGTAGACAGTGGATTCCGGCTTTGTGATCTCGCGGACGACCGAGCCGTCCGGATTGCAGATCAGTGCGCGGGAATTCTCATTGTCGGCGATGTAGATGAGTCCGGTATCCGGCGAGACATAGACGCCCTTCGGATTCTTGAGCCTTGTCTCGGAGCCGTCCGGCATCGTGAACTTTTCATAGATCTGCACGACCTCGGTGAATGCACTGTCGATCTTCAGGATGCGGTTGTTGCCCGAATCGACGAGATAGAAGAAATCCTCATGATCCTTGAAGAGGTCGCTCGGGGAATTGAGCGCGCCGGCGCCGAGATCGAGACCCGAGACCGAGCGCTCTGCGAGGTAGCCTGCCTGTGAGGGCACTGCCTCGCCGAGATAGTTGTAGTTATACACATCATACGGTTCGTCAGCCGATGCGCTGAGCGAGAGCATCGGGAGCGCAGCCGTCAGCGTCAGCCCGGCAGCGAGCACGCTCCGCATGAAGCGCGATGTATGCTTTTTCAAACGTATCACCCTTTCTGTTATATTTGCCGGAGTGCCTTAATCCTTGATGCCGGAATGTGCCATGGTCTCCATGACCTGGCTCTGTGCCAGCACAAAGAAGAGGACCGGCGGAACAAAGAGGATGACCGCCGCTGCCATCGTAACGCCCTGACGGGAGATACCCGCAGATGCCGCCTGCTGAATGACGGTCGGGAGCGTTTTCAGCGATTCATCGTAGACGACCGAGCCGCCCGTGATGTTCCATGCGCCCTGGAAGGCGAAGATCGCCATGGTCATGAGCGCAGGCTTCTGGTTCGGGATGACGATGCGCCAGCAGATTGTGAAGAGGTTTGCACCGTCCACCTTTGCCGCTTCGATCATCGCATCCGGCACAGAGGTCATCGACTGACGCATCAGGTAAAGACCCATCGAGGATGCGACGGAGGGCAGAATCAGCGCGACCATGCGGTTGATCATGTTGAGCTCTGCCATAACCATGTACTGCATCAGATAGATGACATTGGAGTTATAGAGCAGCGCGAGCACGATGATCGCATTGATGAGCTTGTTGCCCGGGAATTTGATCTTCGAGAGGCAGAACGCCGCCATCGAAGCGAAGATGCACTGGAGCACGGTGACGCAGATTGTCACCCATGCGGAGTTGAAGACATAGCGGGAGAAGGGCACCCACATCTGACCGAGCACGCGGTAGGTATCCTTGAAGTTGTCGAGTGTCGGATTCAGCGTGTACCACTTCGGCGGGAAGATGAACATTTCGTTGACCGGCTTGATGGAGTTGACAACCATCAGCCAGATCGGGAGCACCATGAAGGCGCCGAGGATCAGCAGGAAGACGAAAATCGCGATTGTGCCGCCGATCTTGCGTCCGGCGCGCTGATTGGACGCCTTCAGCTTTTTCGGATCTTTCTGAGCCATACCGATTTTCCCTCCTTAATCCATGTATTTGCCGAGCAGTCCGCTGATCAGCTTGTTCACGACATACATCGCGATGAACAGCACCATGCAGATCGCAGAGGCATAGCCCATCTCATAGCGCACCCAGCCGTAGTCGAAGGCATGCGTCATGATGGTGTGGGCGGCGTAATCCGTGCTCGGGAAGCCGACGAGGTTTCTCGCGACGATATCGGCAGTGAACGCAGAAACGATCTGCATGACCGCTGCGAACATCAGCGAGGGACCCATGCCGGGGATGGTGATGTAAATGAGCTCCTGCCAGCGGTTCTTGATGCCTTCAATGGCGCCCGCCTCATACTGCGACTTGTCGATATTCTGGAAGCCGGCACGCATTGCGAGGAAGCCTGCGCCCATCGAGACCCAGAGCTGCACGATGATGACGACCGTCAGGATGTAGGTCGAGTCGGTGAGCCACTGGATCGCGGAGGTTGTGATGCCGAGGTTCATGAGCGTGGAGTTTGCGATGCCGTAGCTGTCGCCCGAGAAGATGAGCTGCCAGACGGCGTAGACGCCCGATGCCATCGACGGCGCATAGAAGATCAGCGTGAAAATGACCTTCAGCGTTTTGTTGAGCTCATTGATGAGCCATGCGAGCAGGAAGCTGAGGAAGTAGCTCAGCGGACCTGTGAACACTGCAAAGACGAGCGTCACGCGGATCGCCTTGATGAAAATGCTGTCATTTAAGAAGAGATTGTAGAAGTTGCTGAGACCGACATAGGTCGGCGGGTATTTCACCATGTCAAAATCGGTCAGACCGATCGGCAGCGACATGATAACAGGGATGATCGTGAAGACCAGAAACACGAGCATGAAGGGAAGCATCATCAGATACGCTTCCTTGTTCTGCTTCACCTGCAGCCACATGAGACGCCGCTGCTCCTGTTTGGACTTGACGCCGATCTGATCCTTATCCAAAACCTTATCCAAGACCGGAACCCTCCTTTTCGGCTGTTAATCGAGACCGAGATTCTCGCGCTTTCTCTGAATCTCGTCGTTCATGTCGCTGTTGTAATACATCAGCGTGTCGCGCGGATTTTCATTGGAATTGACCGTCTCGCGGAATGCGTTCATGATATTTCTCGTGACCGCATAGGAGGACGGGAGAATCGGGATCTCATCGAGCGCCGACCACTGTGCGAGCAGCACATCGAGCTCTGCGCTGGACCAGTTGAGCTGACGGAGCGCCTCGACATTTGCTGCCTCATAGCGTCCCATCTGACCGAGCAGACCCTCAAGGTCGGAGCCGTATTCGGTCTGCACATCGGTCGAGCAGAACCACTTGATGAACTCCCATGCAGCTTCCTTGTTCTTCACCTTATTGAAGATGACCGCGCCGGAGCCGCCGGAATTGGAGGCGTGATTCAGCGTGCCGTCCTCGCCGAGCGTGCCGGGCATGACGGTGAAGTCCCAGAGACCTTTGATCTCCGGCGCCGCGACGGAAAGCTGATTGTAGAAGCTGTAATTCGCAATGACGATCGGATACTGTCCGGTGCGGAAGTAGCTGTATGCGTCATAGGTCTGGCTGAACTTGTAATCGGTGTAGAAATCCGTCCACTTTTCAAAGCACTGGATCGCGGTGACGGAATCAAACTGCGTCTTGGTCTGTGCATCATTATAATAGTTGAGACCGGACTGCAAAACGAGTGTCGCGAAGGTGTGACCGGATTCGGTCGCAGCCGCCACATTGGTAGAGGGGAGAATGAGACCGACGCCGAGATGGTTTCTCTGGAGACCCGGCAGCATGTCGATGACATCGTCCCAGGTGCGCGGGAGCGTCTGATACCCAAGCTCCGTGAGAATATCGGTGCGGTAGAACATCATCGTCCAGCTCTGCGTCAGCGGGATGCCGTAGACACCGCCGTTGTACTCGTAGAGCACGGTCGAATCGTGCTGATAGTTTGATACCAGCTCATCGTAGCCCTGGAACTGTTTCATATCGGCGAGCAGTCCGCGGCAGGCGAGGTTCACGGGGAATTCGCCGCCGAGGAAGAGCGCAATATCGGGACCCTTGCCCGCGAGCGTCGCTTCGACGACACCGCCGACGACCAGATTGACGGAGACCGGGATCTCCGGATGAAGCTGCTGGAATTCGTTTTCGACGAGCTCCTTGACAACCAGCGCCTGATCACGGCCGAGGTTGACCCAGACGGTGATGACATCATCCGCATCCGCGTCGATGTCGGAGAGGTTCGTGTAGTCCTCGGTGAAGGAGCCGACGAACGCCTTGAAGCGGAACGAAAGCTGCTTGAAGAAGCTGGCATCGAGCGAGGAGAACTCCTTGTCTGCGGAGGCGAGCTCAATGTAGTCGATCTCCAGCGGCTGATCGCGGTAGTCGCAGATGAAGGTCGAGATTGTGGAGATATTGTCCTTGATCTGGGAAACATAGCTCGGAATGCGGCTCGGCTTGTCGATGCACTTATCGAGGATGACGTACATTCTCTGGAGTGCCGCCGCCTCGGAGCCGAGCGTGCCGGAGAGCTCCTCGATGCCCTTCTGTGCATCCTTGAGCTCACGGGAGAGCCGCATGAAGTCGGGGATCAGCGTCGGGATGCTTTCCTCGACATAGTAGTCATTGTACTTGTCGGGGTTCGGACCGGTGATCATGAGGATCTGCTTGTAGCAGGTGTTGAGGTCTGTGACGACGCTCTCGAGCTTCCGCATGGAATCGCCGATCTCGCCGGGCATTGCCTCAAGCGTCAGCGTGTGCGGTTCGCCCGCCTTGAGATAGACGTAAGCGTCCTCATCGCCGTTCTTGACGGTGGTGAGGCTCCAGTCGGTGTCGTAGTAGAATTTCACCTGACTGAAGGCATCGTTCTGAAGGCTGCCGTCTACGAGCACGCGGCGGTTGGAATAGAAGCCGCGCATGACATCCTGCCGTGCCTTGATGCCGATTTTATACCAGCCGTCGCCGGAGAGCGCATCCGCGGGGATCTCCCATGTGATGGTGGAGCCTGCCTGATCCCAGTTCGCGCCGCCGATGGTATTGTAGACCATCTTGACAGGATCGGACGGCGACACAGTATAATAGTTGTTGTCGTAGCCCGGGTAGAGTGTCGAGGAGGACTTGTATTTCGCCGCCTCACCCTCGATGCGGTACAGCGTGGAGGGCGTGCTGCTGAGTGCGCTGCTGTCAGGCGCCTGATACTTTGAGGTGCCCTCCGGCTGGCAGAAGCGGATTGTGTCGAGGGCAACATTCGCCTTGACGCCCGTGAAGGTGATGCTGTGGCTGCCCTTCTCGAAATAGAAGATCAGCGGATCGTTGAAAAGACCGTCCTCATCGTAGACAAACTTCGTCTGCCAGTCCGGCTGCTCAATCTGCGAGGGGCGCACCTGATTGCCGCGTGAATCGGTCTTGATCTCGGTCTTGTTGACAAAGATCTTGTTGAGGCAGATGCGCGATGCCGATTCAAACGGTGAATCGCCGTCGAGCAGAAGCCCGAGCTCCACCTGATTTGACGGAGATTCCATCGCATAATAAGAGATCTGCATGGAATAGATGCCGGTCTCCGGCACATCGAAGTCATAGGTGACCTCGCCCTCCGGGGATTCCCAGAGGAGCACGCCGGATCTTCCGCCGATGTCGCCGACAGAGAAGCTGCCGTTTTCGGCACCTGCATATTCCGCGCCCTTCAGTTCAATCTCGGCATCCGGGCGTGTTTCGCCGATATACTGATCATAATACTCGCTGTAACCGGTCTCCCGCTCAAACGAGAGCGTATAGAGATCGTCCTCTGCCGCGCTCAAGAGCACGGCATCCCCCTCCGCAGAAGTCAGCGTGACCGCATCTGCATCGGTTTCGTCCGCAAAGCTGAGGGAGCCGATCTGCGGCAGGCTCATGCTCACAATCAAAAGAGCCGAGACCGCAGCAAAAGCGCGCTGAAATGCTTTTTTGTGTCTCACGGTTTCTCCACCTTTCATCCGGTCGGCAGGCTGCTTTCCGGAAGGATATTCAGAGCAGGAAATCTGCAAAATAGTCAGAATTTCCCCAATATACTCCTACAATATATTATTATACCAAATCTTCGTTTTCAAGTCAAGGTGTTGCAAAGCCTTTTCGATTCGTATCAAAGATTTCGTCATCCTGCACAATTAAACGGCATTATCTTTTGACATTCGGCAGAGGAGAAAATGACGATGTGACAGTCAGAATCGCACGATCGGACAGTTTTTCACAGGAGCCTGTTAAAAAATTACCTATTGCTAACTCGACTTTTTCTGAAAAACCTCTTGATTTTTTCTGAAAACATGCTACAATAAAGGTACGGAGCGGATCATCCGCTGCGAATTCTGAATGGAGGTACATTTATTATGGCATATGCAATTTCTGATGCCTGCATCCAGTGCGGTGCTTGTGCTGACGCATGTCCGGCAAGCGCGATCTCTGAGGGCGACGGCAAGTATGTGATCGACGCAGATACCTGCGTGGAGTGCGGCGCTTGCGCAGATACATGCCCGGTCGGCGCACCCGAGCAGGCATAATCGCATCTAAATGCAAAAGCAGACCGGCGGCTTGTCAGGAGCCGCCGGTCTTGTTTTGCTGCCAAAAAGGAATCGCAGACTTCTGCCGGAGCGGGCATTGCTCAGTCAGCAGATAAAGATTCTCTATCATGAGGGGCTCTCGCACGCCTCGCTCTGCGTTTGCAGGCAAACGCACTTCAAACTCCCGCTGATCCCGGTGCAGGAAACATCGTGTAAATGCGCAATTCCGGAACAGAATGGCATTCGTAAGAGGCAGCGCCCCTGATCGTTCGGTCAGGGGCGCTGTCTGTGCATCAGAGAATGTCGATCTGGCAGCTCCGCATGGTGTCAAGCGCCGCATCGTGCAGCGCAGGTGTCACGCCGGCACAGCATGCCGCATCGACGCTGAGCGGAACCTCCGGGAAGCTCGCTTTGAGCAGCAGCGCATTCGAGACCACGCAGATGTCTGTGCAGAGACCGATCAGCGTGACCGTGAAGGGTTCCTCCTCCGCGAGCTCCTCGACCGTCTCCGGCAGGAAGACCGCGCCGAAGGTGTATTTCTCCACCTCCGTGAATGCCTTGTCTGCGAGCGCCTCCGCGATCACGGGATGCAGCGCCCAGCCCTCGGTGCCGCGGATGCAGTGCGGGACGGGCAGCTTCTTGCCCTCTGCCGTCTCAAGATAATTCTCAAAATGCGTGTCGAGCGTCGCGATGATCGGACCCTCCCAGCCGCGGATCTTTTCCGCCGCCGGTTCAAGGATCGCGGCTGCTTCCTGCGTGCCGAGCGCGCCGTCCACGAAGTCACGCTGCATGTCCACAACGATCAGAATGTTTTTCATGTGATTTCCTCCCTGTTCGCATCTGTGCAGAGAGACAGGACGCATGCGCTGCACCCTGTCTCTTTTGATTCAAGGCAACACCGCACAAAGCCCGCCTGACGGCTTGGCGGCGCATCTGCTTGCATCTTTTCCGTCATCTTGCACAGAAATTCCTTGCTGGGCGCCAGCCCAGCGGCGTCATTTCTATACAATCTGACGAAAAATCTGACTGCGCATCTGCACCACCAGCTCTGTGCGGTGTTGCCTCAAGTAATGTTC
>JAEEGK010013640.1_pt1 | contig 18281 bp, 12 predicted proteins | sample 8958771 | NCBI WGS metagenome assembly JAEEGK01 (sample SAMN16246547, study PRJNA631951) | gut metagenome | biome: gut microbiome; feature: rumen; material: SC-attached | host: Bos | place: Iran: Karaj | collected 2018-10
CTGGACGCACCTGGAACTTCAGCGTTACTTCGGCATTTACGAGCCGCTTACAGTGAAGACAGCCCCGGAAATCTGGAAAAAAGCGAACGCAATGCTCGCCACAGACGACCTTTCTGTTAAAGGAATCCTCAATAAGTTTAACGTGTATGCAGTCGGCACAACAGATGACCCGATAGACACGCTTGAATATCATGCAGCAATCGCATCAGGCACTGCGCCGATCGGCAAACTCAACACAAAAGTCGTTCCGTCTTTCCGCCCGGACAAAGCTATTAACATCGACGCTCCGATTTTCGCTGATTATGTGCGGAAACTGTCGGAAGCCGCCGGAATAAGCATCAACTCACCGGACGACGTTCTTGCCGCGCTCGCTAACAGACTTGATTTCTTTATCAAGAACGGATGCCGCGCCACAGACCACGGACTTGAATACGCACCTGTACAGACGACTGACCCGGCAGCGGCTTTCAAAAAAGCAATGGGCGGCGAAAAACTCACGCAGGCAGAGGCTGACTCATACAAAGCGTATATTTTGCGCGGACTTGCAGCAATCTACCGTGAAAAGAACGTCGTAATGCAGCTTCACCTTGCCGCAATCCGCAACAACAACCCAGCGATGATGCGCAAACTCGGTCCGGACACAGGTTTTGACGCAAGCCACGACCACGAGATGAGCGCGCCGCTTTCCGCATTGCTCGGAAGCATGGAAGAGAACGGCGGACTGCCGAAAACAATCGTATACACGCTCAACCCAAAAGATTATTACGCCATCGGAACACTCATCGGATGTTTCCAAGGCTCAGGCATAAAAGGCAAAATCCAGTTCGGTTCTGCATGGTGGTTCTGCGACCACAAGGACGGCATGGAAGAGCAGATGAAAGTCCTCGGCAACCTGGGAATGCTCAGCTGTTTCATCGGAATGCTCACCGACAGCCGCAGCTTCCTTTCATACCCGCGCCACGAGTATTTCCGCCGCATACTATGCAATATTCTGGGCAACTGGGTTGAGGGCGGAATGTTCCCTGCGGACATGGAAAAACTCTCTGAAATCGTCAAGAACATCTCGTTCGACAACGCCAAGAGATATTTCGAGTAGGTAACTAGGTGGGGAAGGCCAAAACAAACGTTTTTTCCTCCCCCACACCCTCTTCTTTTTCCTGGATAACTACAAGTTTGTAAGATTCCTAATAAGAAAAATCACGAAGCAACGTCTTTCTAACGTAGTATTTAATTTAAGTTTGTTATGTATACAAAAAAATTACAATGTATGCTACAATAAGTTAGAAAGAGGAAAAAACAATGCCCGAAATAAGCAGATTTTTAGGAATTGTAATTACTATGTATTTCAATGACCATATGCCTCCTCATTTTCATGCAGAATATAATAATCAAGAGGCCGCCTTTGACATTAAAACTCTTTCGAAAATTGCCGGGTATTTACCGCCTCGTATTACAGGCTTTGTAATTGAATGGGCTTCACAACATCAGAAGGAGTTGATGGATAACTGGAATTTACTTAATTCACAAGGTACTTTCGAAAAGATTCCGCCTTTGGTTTAAGGGAGTTTTTATGTTACACGTTGAGACTGCTAAATATCTTGAAAATTATAAAATGTCTGTCATTTTTAATGATGGAAGTTCTCATATTGTGGATTTCGAAAAAACGATTATCAATGACCATCGTCCTATAATTTCCGCATTAAAAGATATTTCTGTTTTTAAAGATTTTTCAATCCAGAATCATACAATCTCATGGGCGAACGGCTTAGATTTTGCACCAGAGTTCATTAAAGATTGTTCTATCAAACAAATTGTAGAAACTGCATAGAGAGAGATGTCTAATAAATCAGTCTTTTCTATTACACAGTAGTGAATTATCATGATATTTCACTAAACACAAGTGAAATATCATTGTCATTTTTCTAAGGATTTTAAAACTGGTCAAAAACGGGGGAATCGTGGTATAGTAAATCAGCTCTGGGGCGTTGCGGGGGAAAACTGAAAAAAACTTGCCCCCGCTAGAAGGGGTAGCGGAAAACGGTCGCGCTTGTGTGCGGCCGGTTGGAGCGAGGGGAAAGCTTTCCCCTACTATATACGGAGGCTGTCTTGCAAAAGAAGAAGAAGGCTATTACAGAATACCGCAGATATACTTTTTCTCAGGATTTTCCAGTTGTTTTTCTTGACGGACCGAACTGGCGGATTTCTGACGTGCCGAGCGGCCGCCTGCACTTTCACAACTGTCTTGAAATCGGGCTTTGCCGATCAGATTCTGGAACGCTCGAATACTTGGGCGAAACACACAACTTTAAGCAGGATGATGTGACTTGCATCCCCAGGAACATGCAGCACACGACATACTCTGCGCCAGGAACGAAAAGCCTTTGGACGTATATCTTTTTTCAGCCGAGTCTTCTTTTTAAGAACATGCTTCCGGCGGAGAGCATTCAGTACGATCTTTCCGACATTTCCGTGGAAAAATACCAGTGCATCCTTGATAAAGACAATTTTCCGTACATCTACACGCTCGTTTCTGCGTGCATAAAAGAGCTTCGTGAAAAAAAAGCTAACTATCAGTCGAGCGTGAAAGGACTTCTGCTCGCGCTTTACATTGAGCTTTACCGCATTGAGACTAAAGCCGGATATCAGAAAAAGGCGCAGTACAACTACTCCACGATGCCTGTAATTCTGCGCGCGATTGACCTTATAGAAGACCACTACATGGAGCAGTTCACGATGGAAGACCTTGCCGCGCTTTGCTGCATGAGCCCCACTCATTTCCGCCGGGTTTTCTACAGCTTCACAAACACAAGCCCGCTCGTATATCTGAACAACGTCCGTGTCGTAAAATCGTGCATGCTTCTTGACTCAAAGCAGGAGACAATCCTTAACGTGGCAGAGATGTCGGGCTTCGGGTCGGTGTCGAATTTCAACAGGCACTTTAAGCGTGTAATGGGTATCACACCAAAGGAATACAGGAAACGGCAAAAAACGAACGAAACTGTAAAATCTGATATTTTCGAATTCGCAGGCTGGACAGAACCAGAAAAATAATTATGAAGGGGGAAGTCCGCTAGAAACTTCGCGCATACGCGCTCATTGCGCGATTCCCCCTCGCTACAAACTCCTCGCCCGTCGCAACGGCGGGCTGCGGTGTTTTCCGCTACCCCCTCTCCGCTTTCATAAAAATGGTTGAAATTGCGCTATTTTTAGTTAAAAAAGAATTGTTTTCACACATGTTTCTCAGAATAATAGCGAACAGTGAGGAACAAAGTGAGCAATAAAAAAGGAAGTTTTACATTACCGGGGGAATCTGGCTACGAAGAGCTCACCCTCAGAATGGCGGAAAAATGGGGAGCAGACGTAATCCGTGACAGCGACGGAACGCAGCTTTCGCAGGAAATTCTTGACGCAGGATACGGAATATACTCGACAATCTGCATTATCCGCGAGCACAACGCATGGCTTAAAGACCATCCAGAGTGCCGTCAGCAGACATTCCTTATAACACCACCGGAAGCAGCGACCGATACACAGCTTTCTATCAATCTTTTGAAGAGTTTTTTCAACGAACAGTTTGAGATTAACAGCCGCATTTCCTCACTCAAATATTGGCAGGTTTACGACAGAACAACAGAAACACTTTTGCCGAACACGGCATGGAAATATAACGATGAAACCGGAAGCGTCACAATTTTTCAGGCAGTTCCGTTCCATGAATACACGGTGAGTTTCCTTGCGTACCGCATTTGGGAAGAAATTTCCATGTACAACCACGTTACAAACAACTGGCACAAAGAGCATCTGATGCCGGTAGATCCACGCCTTAAGGAAGCCCGCGATTATCTTTACAACTGGCTTGAGAACTGGTGCAAAACGCATCCGGCAACGACAGTCGTACGCTTCACGTCGCTTTTTTACAACTTCGTGTGGATATGGGGTGCGAGCGAGCGGAACAGGAACATTTTTACAGACTGGGCTTCTTACGATTTTACGGTTTCAGAAAAAGCTCTTGAAGATTTTGAGAAAGAATACGGCTATGCTTTAAGCGCAGAAGATTTTGTCAACAAAGGCAACTTTCAGGTGACGCACATGCCGCCGAGCGAGCACAAACGCGACTATATGGAGTTTACGCAGAAGTTTGTGGCTGACTTTGGAAAAGAGCTTGTCGCACTTGTCCATAAATACGGCAAACAGGCTTATGTTTTCTACGATGACAGCTGGGTCGGCCTGGAGCCTTACGGCGAGCATTTTGCGGAAATCGGGTTTGACGGCATTATTAAATGCATTTTCTCCGGCTATGAAGTCCGCCTTTGTAATGGCGTGGCGGCTCCTGTTCATGAGCTTCGCTTTCATCCGTACCTTTTCCCTGTTGGGTTGGGCGGACTTCCGACGTTCTCAAAAGGCGGAAAGCCTGCGGACGATGCGCGTGACTACTGGATTCATGCGCGCCGTGCGATGCTCCGCGCAAAAATAGACAGAATCGGACTCGGCGGATATTTGCATCTTGTTGAGGATTTCCCGGAGTTCACTGATTACATTGAGAAAATAGCCGACGAGTTCCGCACGATAAAGGAACTTCACGAAGCAGGAAAGCCTTATACACTTCCTTGTCGCATCGCTGTTCTTCATTGCTGGGGCAAACTGCGCTCATGGACGCTTTCCGGTCACTTCCACGAGACATATATGCACGACCTTATCCACGTGAACGAGTCGCTTTCCGGCATGCCGTTCGACGTGGACTACATCAGTTTTGAAGACGTAAAAAACGGTGCGCTCAGCAATTACTCAGTTGTAATAAACGCTGGAAAAGCGGGAACGGCATGGAGCGGCGGCGATGCTTGGCAGGATTCCGACGTTGTTGCGGCTATAAACGCATGGGTTCACAAAGGCGGCGTTTTCTTGGGCATCCACGAGCCGTCCGCTTGCGGTGGCCACGGCAGTTTTTTCCGACTTGCAGGTGTTCTTGGCATAGACAAAGACACTGGTGCAAAAGTGTGCCACGGAAAATACTCGTTCGTGCTTGACGCTGCCGACGGAATAATCCCACAAGGCGCATCAATCGCCAAAGAAGACGGAATCTTCCTTACGGACGGAACAGCTTCTGTTCTTGCTGCGGACGGAAACTCGCCACTTCTTACGGTTCACAACTACGGAAAAGGAAAAGGCGTTTACATGTCGCATTACGCGTACAGCATTGAGAATACGCGGATGCTCATGAACATCATATTGTATGCGGCGGGACTTACGAAAGACGCGCTCTACACAACAGACAATCCGGCTGTTGAATGCACGTGGTTCCCTGCAAAAAAGACGCTCGCCGTAATAAACAACAGCGGAGAGGAGCAAAGCTGCACCGTAAGAACGGAAGCAGGAGAAAGGAAATACACGCTGAAACCCTACGAAACAATTATGAGCTGAAATACCTATTTTTTTGGGAGAAAATATGGAAAAACATGACAAAACAACTGCGCAAATAGCGCGAATCAAAAAAAGCCCTCTTTTTTATCTAAAAAGAGACTGGCGGCTTTACCTTTTGGTACTGTTGCCTGTCGCATTCGTAGTTATCTTCAAATTCGCGGCATATCCCGGACTCCGTATGGCTTTCATGAACTACAAGCCCGCGAAAGGCTACAGCGGAAGCGATTGGGTTGGCTTCGGAACATTCGCTAAAGTCTTTAAGGACAAAGATTTCCTTCTTGCGCTCAAAAACTCACTTATCTTTAATATCCTTGACCTTGCTGTGACTTTCCCGGCTCCTATCATTCTGGCGCTTATGCTGAACGAAGTTCGAAAGCCTATGTTCAAGAAAGTGACGCAGACAATCCTTTATCTGCCGCACTTCCTTTCTTGGGTTATCATTGCGAGCGTCGCGCTTACGCTTTTCAAGCCGGAGACAGGTCTTGTCAACATCTTCCTTTTGAACAACGGCATTATTGAGAAAGGTATTCCGTTCATCTCCGAAAAATGGCACTGGGCGGTAACATATCTTCTTATCGGTGTATGGCAGACAATGGGATGGAACTCAATCATCTATCTTTCTGCAATTGCTGGAATTAGCCCGGATCTTTATGAGGCGGCGACAATCGACGGATGCAACAAAATGCAGCGCATCTGGCACATCACGCTCCCCGGAATCCGCGCGACGGCAGTAACACTTTTGATAATGAACCTTGGCCGCCTTATGGGAAGTAACTTCGAACGACTTAGCGCGCTCGGAAACGTTCAGGTTCACGATTTCCAGTATCAGCTTGCAATCTACATATACGAGAAAGGACTTTCGGGCGGACAGTTCAGTCTTGCCACTGCAGTTGGTCTTTTCCAGTCTCTTGTAGGTCTTATTCTTGTTGTTATCGCAGACCGAGTTGCAAAAGCTCTTGGCGAGAACGGACTTATCTAATACGGAGGAAAAAAATGAAAGCTGATATAAAAGACACAAACGCTACAGTAATTCCTGCAAAAAAAGAAAGGTCGCTCAGCCCCGGCGAAGTTATAAACATGACGATAATCGGGCTGCTTTCAGCAACGTGTATTCTGCCGTTCATCAATATTCTTGCGAAATCTATAAGCAGCAACACGGCAGTTCTTTCAAAGAGAGTTTACTTTCTTCCGCAGCAGATAACATTCCAGGCTTATGCCTCGATTTTCAAGGACGGACAGCTTACTTGGTCAATGCTCTATTCTGTCATAATGACAGCTGTGTTCACGTTCATCGGAATGGTGCTCACAATCTGCGCAGCCTACCCGCTTACAAGAAAGCGTCTTAAGGGTCGCTCTGTTATTACGTTCCTTCTGATGTTCACAATGTACTTCAGCGCGGGACTTATTCCTGAATATCTTCTGATGAAAGACCTTCACCTTCTGAACACGTTCTGGGTACTTGTTCTGCCGCTCGCGTTCTCGCCTTACAACATGCTCATCATGAAGACGTTCTTCTTGTCAACGATTCCTGACAGCCTTGAAGAATCAGCGTTCCTTGACGGCGCGACGGACTTCCAGACGCTCTTAAAGATAATCCTGCCGCTTTCAACGCCGATTATCGCGACACTCTCGCTTTTCTATGCGGTAGGACGATGGAACGCCTATGCGGACGCGCAGTATTACATAACTACAAAGTCATTGCAGCCTATTCAGTATTTGCTTAGGAACATGGTTCTTTCGTCAGCGTCGGATGCGGTAACGCTTTCTGAGGGAATGGCAACGCAGTCCACGCCGGAGGTTTTGCAGTCAGCGATGGTTATGTTCGCAACGTTGCCGATAATCTGCATTTATCCTTTTGTGCAGAAATACTTTGTAAAAGGAATAATGATTGGTGCGGTTAAGGGATAATTACCGAATCGCAAAAGATTTCGCGCGCATGGCACACATGCGTAAAACTGGGATTTATGCTCGCATAAGCTGATGCGGGCTTCAAATAGGAGGAAAACATGAAAAAGCTTGCTACTATCATTGTTGCGCTTTTGATGGTTGCTTCTCTCTTCGCAGGTGGAAGAAGAGATGCAAAGAAAAGCGACGGTTCTGTATCTATCGGAACACTCGCAAAGACAGCCGGAGAAGCCGGTTGGACACGTTTTAAGGACACTGTAACAATCACAGTTCCTGTATATGACCGCTCAAAGCAGGGTTACCCGGCAGTTGACGACAACTACTGGACACAGTGGATCCAGAAAGAATTCGGCGACAAATACAATATCAATGTTAAGTTCGTCGCAATTCCACGCGGTGACGTTATGACAAAGTACGCTCTTCTTATTGCTGCTGACCAGACACCTACAATCCTTATGGAATACGACTACCCGAAGGTAGCACAGTGGGCTAACGACGGCGCAATGTGCGTTATCGACCTTAACGAGTTCGCAAACGTTGCTCCTAACTACTACAACAAGATGGTAGAGGACAACCAGCTCGGCTACTCACAGATCAACGGAAAGAACTATTTCGTACTTTCAGAGCGCCCATACTACGACACAACATACACATACGTTACATTCTACCGCATGGACTGGCTCCGCAAAGTTGGTTACGACCACGTTCCAACATCATATGCTGAGTACAAAGACGCTGTAAACAAGATTATCGCTGCTGGTCTTACAGATCAGGCTCCTCTTGGACTTTCTCTCCCAACAGCTGCTTACATCCAGAACTTCGCATTCCGCGATTCTCCTATCTCTGAGGCAGAATGGGCAATGCACTCATCACTCGGAACACCTTGTTTCGCATGGGATGCAACAAAGAAGATGCTTAAGAGAACAAACGCTGAGTACAACATGGGATGGTACTCAAAGGAATTCGAGCTTGATGCAGACGGTTCACAGGGATCATCTGGAACACAGCAGCAGACAGACTTCATCAACGGAAAGCTTTTCGCATACGGCGGATATATGTCAGCTTCTGTAAGCTGGCTCAACGCTTTCTACGAGAACAACCCAGGCGCAGAGCTTGCTCTTGCTGACGCTTACTCAGTAGTTGAGCCAGGAGTTGTAAACAACCCTGTAATGCGCGCTGACAACCCGTTCGGTATGATCGTCGGATTCTCTTCAAAGGCAACACCAGACCAGCTTAAGGCTGCTTGGATGTACATGGAATGGATGTTCAAGCCAGAAACTCTCTACACACTTGAGAACGGCGTTGAGGGCATCACATACAAGCTCGGCGCAGACGGACTTCCTATCATGATCAACTGTGAAGGTAAAGGCATCAAAGAGATGCTCAACCACAACAACAACATCGATATGACATGTATCGTTCACGCTTCAAAGAAGACTGGAACAATCGAGGACACAATCCGCCAGATTACTCCTCAGAACATTCCTCAGGATTTCTCACAGGCTCTTATCAACAACTACTACCAGCTCAAAGACATCTCTAAGAAAGGCTGGGCATACACAGACCCAGTATTCGCTGTAGCAATCGAGTCAGAGTCCGAGTACGCAGCAACGCTCCTCAGCAAATACCAGCAGTACTACGTACAGCTTGTAAAATGCGCACCGAGCGAATTCGACGCACTCTATGAGAAGTTCGCAAAAGAATACCTTGCAGCTGGATATCAGGAAATTATGGACGAGCGTCTTGAAGCTTACAAGGCTGGAAAGTCAACAAAGCTTCCTGCTCAGATTAACAAGAAATAACTTCTGCATCGCGACCTAGCGATATAATCACGCTTACGTGATTTGGGGAAACAAAAGCACGGGTGCATGTTGGTGCAAAACATCAGCATGCACCTTTTTTTTGCCTCTTTTGTTGACAACAAAACTCAATTGTTTTACTGTTTCTACATGAGAGTTTTTCAGAGTTTTTTCAAGACTGTATTATTTACAGCTGTCATTTTCGTATCATCCGCCGCGCTTTTTGCACAAAAAGTAAAACCTTTACAGGACAAGCCAGAAACTCAGATTTCTGCATCGCAGCCTACTGTTACACGGACAACTTCGCAATCCACGATAAAGCGCGTCACTTCGCAATACCCGTCGATACAGCCGCTTTTTACGGCAGAAGACGAACTTGGCTACAATCCAAAGGAAATTCTTTCTGCGGATGAAGTTTTCAAGCTTTCACTTTTGTTCTCGAAATGCCCGTTAGATTCCTACTCAGCAAGGTCCGCGCTGCAAAAATTCGAACGCATAAAAAAAGAAGTCTCTTCATCAAGATACATGCGCATGTCCGAAGAAGAACGCGGCGAGGCTGTCCTTCGTTATTTGTACCGCGACACTTTGGTAGAGTACAACGAGGATCAGTCAAAACTGAACACAATTTTTGAGACAGGATATTACAACTGCGTTTCCGCATCGCTTCTTTACATGGCTGCCGCAAAAGCTGCCGGACTTGAAGTGCGCGGACAAAAAACTCCACTGCACGCTTTCTGCACTATTTATGTAAAAGACAAAGCAACAGGAAAAAAACACAAAATCGATGTTGAGACAACGAATCCTTACGGGTTTAATCCGGGCAGCACGGGTACTATCGAAACAGACAACATGACGATGTATTACACCGTACCAGAGGCAAATTACTCCGACAGGCAGGAAGTAAGCGACAAGATTTTCACAGGATTAATTGCAAACAACCTATGCGTTGACTACCTTAACGACAACGATTACTTTTCCGCCATCCCGATAATGGGTGCTCTTTACAATCTTATACGAGACGAAAACTCAGTGGTGCAGCGGCAAATCCGCGATGATTTTTTCGGATTCCCGAACAGTTATGTAGCTACACGCATTTCTGATATAAACACTTGCACTGCAACAGAATATGCAGATTTATTACAATGGTTCGCGAGTTTTATAGAACGATGGGGCAAAAATACGCTGATTCAGCAGAACATGGACTCTGCGTTCAACAATCTTCTTGTACTTTGCTATCAGGAAAAAAACTATAATCTGGCAGACTCATCATATAAAGAACTAAAACCGTATATCTCTCAAAAACAGCTTACAGAGTCGGAAGGAATTCTTACCGAACTGCTCCTTGTAACCATGACAGACGGAGTTTCTCCGCGAGAGCAGATAAACCTGATAACAGAGCAATTGAACTCACGGAAAATGACATCCACACAGAGGGAACGCTTTTTACTAGTCCTTGAAAACGCTTGGTATACGATTCTCGTTGAGCACATGAACAATTACGATTTCCAAGCTGGATATAAAGATGCGCTTATCGCTGAATCACAGATTCCGACAAGCGAAACGCTCAGGCAAATAACCCAGATTTTCTACACGAACTGCATTGTGGAGATTCACAACAATTTCGTGATTCAGGCAAACAAAGGCAATTACAAAGAAGCCAAGAAGATTCTTGATAAAGGGCTTGCCGATTTCCCCGGTGACAAAACCCTCCAGCAAGATTTGGCGACTATAAAACCGTTTGTCTCAAGGTAGGGGTTTTAGGGGGTGCAACCCCTTAGGTGAGGGGGTAGCGGAAGACACGACAAAGCGGAGCAAATGACTGGCGCGGCATGTCCGCGAAAGTCATTTGAGTAGCGACTCGTGGCTGGAGCGAGGGGGAGACTTCCCCCTCTTTGATTCGCCCTACGAGCATAGCTCTACGCGCAGGGTCGCTCGTTATTTCTTAAGTCCGATGTTGTCCTTCATTTCTTTGAGAACTGGTTCAATCAGGTACTTGTAGTCTGCAACCCACTTCTTCCATACAGTCTCGATATCGCCGCCGGCTGTTATCAAAGAAGCATATTCCGTTGAGTAGTCAAAGCTAAGCGCGTTCTTTGCTGGTGAGCTGTAGAAGTAAACATCCCAGTCCATTCCAGGAACTACAGACTCGTCCGTGCTGTATTTCTCTTTGAGCTCATAGAGCTGCTTGCAGCTGTTGCGGAACTTCTCTTTGTAGTTCGGGTTGATCATACCGAAGTCGTCGCTAAGAACGAGAAGCTGGTGGTAGATAGGATAGATTGACGGATAAAGTGAGCGAGCCTCTTTTCCTTCTGGAAGAAGAGAAACGATTTTGCCGTTCTCGTCGCGTTTCCAGTCCTTGCCCTCGAAGCCCATGCGGATAAAGAGCTGAGCGTCTGTCGTTGCTGAATAGTCGAGCATATCCATGTATCTTTCCCACTTAGCCATGTCGATGTCCGGGTTGAAGATAATCGTTCCGTAGAAGTTCGTGCGCGGGGCATCGTGGTAAACGCCGTTGTTGTCCGTGACGATACATGCCCATACAGCATCGTCGTACTCAAGGCCGAGGTTCTCTTTCATGTCGTTTTCAATTTTCTGCATGTAACGTGCGTTACCCTGCATGAACATAACGGCTGAAACACCTGCTACGTAGAAGTCTTCTATATCCTCTGATCCGGAGTATGTGTAGAACTCTGGGTGGAGAAGTCCTTCGTCATAAGCCTGGCGCCAGAGCTTAAGTCCTGTAAGTGTGTCTGCTTCAGCTGGTCCCCAGTGGAAGCCTGTTGAATCTCTGTAGAAATATGAGTCATCGCCTGTGTATGTGCTGTTTGAAGCAACAAAGATATTGCGGCAGTTCGTAGAGTTAGCGCCGATAGGAATGAGTTTTGCACCGATTTTTCCCGGATCCTTGGCTTTTACAAGGCGAGCGTATTCCATAATCTCATTAACTGTGTAGACTTCCTTAAGTGGGAAACCGACAGCCTTTGCCCAGTCTTTTCTGATGTAAAGGTTGTTGTTAGTAAGGTCTTTCTTTGCAGGCTTGTTTTCAGCGTAGTTAGGACGTGCCAAGAAATATGTTCCGCCTACCTGCTCGGCAACTTTTGCGCCAAGACCAGAAAGCTCGTTGGCAGCAGCAACGTTCGGCCAGCGTTTTTCCCATCCGTCCGGGAATCTAAGGACAAGACCCTGATCGATGTAGTTAAGCATCTCTCCGTGTCTGTAGTTGAAAACTGTTACGTCTGGAAGGTCGCCGGAGCTTACCCAAATACGTACTTTCTCTTCCCATTTGTCGAAACTGAGGGAGATAACATCCCAGTCGAAGTTATATTTTTCTCTCCACCATTTTGTAAACTCGTCACCGTTGTTGTAATCCGTAGCTTCATTTACCTGAACACTCGCAATGCTGTAAGTGTAGTGCTTGCTGTAATCGGTGCTACCAGCCGCAGAAACAGTGGCAGGCTCTTCTTTTTTGCCGAAACCCGCGACTTGGCTGATGATGGCTGCGATAAGCAACAAAACCAAAATACCTTTTTTCATAACTTGCATCCTCCTTTTTTGCAGTTACAATACTATTTTTAAGCGGCGCATGTAAGGGCGACGCATTAATACAATTTAATGGCAAGTTCCAAAAACTTTTTCAAAACAGCTGCTCTCGCCAACATCCCTACAAGCTCAGCCAGTTCCTGTCGTTCGGGCAACTTCGTTGTCCGAACTTCTCTGGTTTTGCAAGCAAAACCAGACATAGTCTCAGCAGGTTTTGGTTACAAAACCTGTTAGTTCGTGTGCATTAGTTGCACACGAACGTCGGGACCTTGTTGGCTACGCACTGAACAAAACACATAATTACTACTAATCGAGTTAATACAATCGAACTCCTATACTCCTCAATTTCTGAAAATTCGAAAAATTTTCAAAAAAAAATAGGAAAAATGCCGAAAATGGAGTATATGGAGATTCCAAAAAATCAAAAAACGTTTTATATTGATATTATGCGTTTTTTCCGATTTTCCAGAAGAAAGATAATTTTCTCTGCAATTTTGGCAATTCTCGCCTTTACAAGCATACTGGTGGGATGCAGCCAGAAAGACAGTTCCTCAGAAACCTACCCTTTTAAACACAGCTGGTTTTGGATGGAAGGAGCCAGCGACGGCTCAATGCCAGCCACTTTAGAGTCAGGTGAAGGTTTCCAGCTTCTTGAAGTGGCTGACGAGGAAGATCTTTCATCCCTGCTAGCAGACGAAAAAGGATATATCTGGGTACGATCGGAATTCTTTGTTCCAGAAACGCTTAAAAACACAAGTATCGGAATCTTCTCAAAACGCATACTTTTTGCCGGTCAGCTTTATATCAACGGCCACGAAATCGGACAGCTCGGAACAATGCCGACACATCTGCCAGGCAAAGATCCGCAGCATCAGTTTTTGGCTGGCTACAAAACCGGCGGATTCTATATTCCCGATTCAATACTCAACAAAAACGGCAAAAACGTTCTCGCTATAAAAATCTGGGTTGAGGCGCTCGGAAGCGTCCCATCCACAATCTATCTGGGTAGTTACGATGATATTTCGTACGAAGCGGCAAAAACGACATTTGTCTGCTCTACAATAAACTTTACGTTCGCATTCTCGCTCGGAATCATCTCGATTTTGTATCTGTTCCTCTACTCACAGAGAAAATTCAAAGAATATCTGCTTCATGCAATGTTGAACCTTTTCTCTGCGCTGTTCCTGTCTCCTTTCTTTCAGGATCAGTTCAGCTTTTTGGAAGGATATTTCCCATCGTACCTTGTTTTCTGCAAATTGTTCTATGCAATCCCTGCTTACATAACTGCTTATTTTGCATCATCTTACATGCGGGAATTCCTGCACGAGAACGACTCGAAGAACCTTCATATCGCGCGTATTATCATTCTCATCATCCCGATAATCATTACCCTGTCGATTTCTGATCTGGTATCGCTCCTTAAGGCGCAGCCGGTTCTTATATTGTTCATTGGCACGCAAATCTATTTCGGAATTGAATCTGTCCTGAAATCATTGCTCAGAAAACAGAAAGAGGTATACATCCTGATTTCTGGATTTGCCCCTGTTCTTATAGCTATTCCAATTGATTTTGTAGTTCACTACGTAATACACCTAGACAGCGCTCCTTATTTCACAATCCTCGGATGGCAGGGCGTTATTCTTGCGTTCATGTTCATTCTTTCCATCCGCTACAACGAGATTTTCAAGCGTGTCGAATATCTGAACTCTAACCTTGAGCAAGAGATTAAAGAGCGAACTCACAGACTTTCGGAAACAAACGAAAAACTTGAGGCAGAAAAGAGACAGATAAAAGCCGATATGGATTTTGCCGTTCACGTTCAGGAAGCTTTCTTCAGGCAGCCAGATCTTAAAGTAGACGGTTGGGATATCGCGATGCAGACTCGTGCGGCGACAGGTATCTCTGGAGATATGTTCGATGTTTACCATATCGGAAATGTTCTTGAAGGTATTTCCCTGTTCGATGTTTCCGGCCACGGAATTGCAGCGGGTCTTGTAACAATGCTCTGTAAAAACATTATTGCGCAGAATTTCCGCTACGGACTTTACAGCGGCGAATCACACGAAGACCTGGGCATCGTTATGGAAAACATAAACCGCAGCGTAATCATGGCAAAAGGCGATATTGAAAACTACCTTACGGGTGTCCTGCTGCGCGTTGAAAACGTGCCAGAAGGCGAAGCTTGCCATGCAGAGCTTACGAACGCCGGAAGCCCGATACCGCTCCTTTACAAGCACAGCGAAAAACACTGCGTCGAAATAAAAACACCAAAACCGTCTGCACAGTACGGCATGGTAGGTATCCGCGGTCTTGAAGTTTCATTCCCGCCGCAGCAGTTTGAAGTTGCCCCGGAAGATGCCATCGTTCTTTACACAGACGGCATTACGGAAGCAGTAAACGCAGAAGGCGAGCAGTTCGGAAAAGAACGCCTTGCAAAAGCAATAGAAGCAGCCGGCTCTCTTTCCGCATCAGCAAAGCTTTCGTTCATTATCAAAGAGCTTCAGGCGTTTGCAGATGACGTTCCTTTCGATGACGATATCACTCTGATTATTCTTCAGCGCAAAAAGACTGTCATTGAGGGCGAAGAGCTTTTTGCTTAACAATGTAGATAACACTTCTCTTTTGGGTTTTCACTTTTTCCTCAATTTTTATTTTTTTTTGTTTAATAAATTCCAAAATGATGATATGCTATAAGGGCATTTTCAGAGATATTTCATGCCCGCACTCTTTCTGAGTTATGTTCCAAGGCATGAAGGAGGAAAAAAGTGAAAAATCTTGAAATAGGACAAGAAATTCAAACAAAAATTGTTGCAGTTACTGATGATTGCGTTTTTCTGGATTTAAATACAAAAAGCGAAGGTGTTTTGGACATTGCGGATGTCACTGATGATAACGGAAAAGTGACAGTAAAAGAAGGCGACACCATAAAAGTTTATTTCCTTGGCGACCAGCGTGGCGAAATGCGCTTCACCACAAAAATTGCCGGAGATAAAGCAGACAAGTCCTTGCTTGAAAATGCATGGAAAAATGGAATTCCGGTAGAAGGTCACGTTGAAAAAGAGATAAAAGGCGGATTCGAAGTAAAAATCGGAGACAGCCGCGCATTCTGCCCATATTCACAGATGGGTTTCAAACAAAAACAGGAACCATCGTTCTTCATCGGAAAAACAATGACTTTCCGTATTCAGGAATACAAAGAGAACGGAAGGAACATCCTCGTCTCGAACCGCGTCGTAGAAGAAGCAAAATACAACGAATACAAAGAAACTTTGAAGCAGAAGCTTAAGACAGGCATGAAAGTAAAAGGAAAAGTGCTTTCATTACAGAGCTACGGCGCATTCGTGGAAATTGAAGGATTCAAAGCCTTGCTGCCTATATCCGAAATTTCGCGCGGACGCATCGACGATATCAGCACGGTTCTTTCTGTAGGACAGGAAATTGAAGCGTCGATTATCCGCATCGACTGGTCAACGGAGCGCATTTCACTGAGCATGAAAGCACTTCTTGCAGATCCGTGGGACACAGTAAAAGACAGATACGCCGTAGACGCGAAGTTTACGGGAACTATATCGCGCATTGCGGACTTCGGACTTTTCGTAAATCTGGAGCCGGGAATTGACGGACTTCTGCATATCTCAGAGATTGAGGATGCGGACAGAAAGACAAACTTGCGCAAAGTTTACAAAACAGGCGATTCAATTGCGGTTGCAATAAAAGAAATCGATGCCGAAGGTCACCGTATTTCGCTGCGCCCGGCGACGACAAAGAAACAGGACAACTCTGCCGAAGAGTTCCTTTCTAAACAGGACGATTCCGAAGGCGAAACATACAATCCTTTTGCCGCCCTGCTTAAAAAGAAGAACTAACGAATCATTAGAACTCGTAATCAAAAGCGTATGCTTCTGTCTCTAATTCTTTGATGTGAGCCATTATAGTCTCTGTTGATGTAAGCTCTATAATCGTCTCAAGCTGTGACGGAGAAAAATACATCGTCATAATCGGGGAATAAACATCGCTCTCACCGTTAGCTTTTCCCTGCTCCATAAGAACGCTGAAATACGGTTTTCCGCCAATAATCTCATAATTGAAACGAGCTTTAATATCAGCATTGTAGCTGTAGCCAAAAACACCCCATGCAATACAAGGCTTCATCAATCCGTATGAATTGTCTTTTGTGGGCTTGTGGTTCTTGTCAAAGTTTCCTTCGTTGTAATCTTTCATGTACAACTCAACGTTTTTCTCAAACTCGTGGCAATCTTCCGCATCCATCATAAGGCAAACTTTATTCATAAGCCTGCTGAAATAAAGCTCAATCTTGTTTGTTCGCGGAACGCAGTAAACAGTCATTTCACAAGGAGATACATCATCTCCGCTTTTCCACAGGCTTATTGCATCTCCAAGCTCAAATGGAGAAAAATCACCGAGCGACGTAGGATATGGAGAATCTTCTTCCTTTGTTTTTTTTGAAGTAGTCGCGCATCCGGCAAGCATCAGGAACGCACACAGAGCCGTAATGATATACAGGCTTTTTTTCATAATTTATAACTCCTTATAATTGCGAAAAAAATCAAATTTGCAATGCAAACTCATTAATGCAGTTTATAAATGAAACACTCTCACCGCAAAAAAGATACACACAAGACTTATTGCTTTTGCCCGGCCTCGACGGCGAGCCTGTCGCACATCTCGTTGTACTTGTTTCCGGCGTGTCCTTTTACCCAGCGCCACTCAATGTCGAGTTTTGAAACAGCTTCATCAAGCTCAAGCCACAAATCTTTGTTTTTTACAGGCTCTTTGTTCGATGTTCGCCAGCCGTTCTTTTTCCAGTTCTTTATCCAGGTCTGGATGCCGTTCTTAACATACTGGCTGTCAGATACGACGCAGACTTTGCGGGTGCGCCAGTGTCTGTCGTCAATAACGGCTTCCAGTGCCTCAATCGCTGCCATAAGCTCCATGCGGTTGTTTGTGGTAAGCTTTTCGCCGCCGCTCATGGGGTGTTCCGTGCCGTCAACAAGAATCACGGCGCCCCAGCCGCCTCGGCCGGGATTTCCGGAACATGCGCCGTCTGTGTACACAACGATAGGCTCGGCTGAATTGTCGGATTCGTTCGCCGTGCTTGCTTCAGTTTCTGCCTCTTCAACACTGGCTTTTTTGGCTTTCGCGGCTTTTGAAGCGGTCGCGCTGGGTGCGTCTGTGCTAGTCGCGTTAGGTGCGCCATTTCCTGCGACACTGCCGATTGTGCCAAAACTCGCGCCAGTGCTGATCGCGCTTAAACCCGCACTCCTTGAGCCAGTCGCGCTGGCTCTTGTCACACCAGTTTTTCCGCCTTTTTTGAAACTTGCGCCGCGCAATACATCCTTCGCCTCGAAAGGATACACAATGCCCCATTCTGCACGGAACGCATCCATCATGCACATAAGGCGCATGGAGTCTGCGTGTGTATGAAGCGTCGATTCAAGAACCGGGCAGTCGGCATCAGGACTTCTGGAAGCCAAAAGGCACCGCGTTACCTCGGCGACCTCATACTCGTAGCCATTTACACTGAACGGAAGCTTTTTTTGTTCTACAAGACTGCCGTCGGTATTCAGCACGTTAATCTGCTGCGCGTACCAAAAGCCG
>JAEEGK010013642.1_pt1 | contig 18278 bp, 14 predicted proteins | sample 8958771 | NCBI WGS metagenome assembly JAEEGK01 (sample SAMN16246547, study PRJNA631951) | gut metagenome | biome: gut microbiome; feature: rumen; material: SC-attached | host: Bos | place: Iran: Karaj | collected 2018-10
TGACGCTCATCTTGGGAGGGACACCAACCGTGATGTGCACGTCACTGGCGCCGGCGTTTTTAGCCTTTTGCATTACGTCATAAATATCAACCATTTTGTTCACCCCTGAATTAATTTTTGGTTTTTATATCATTCCCTCTGCGGGGACATTGATACCTGCGTTACTGATCGCGTCTCTGTCCATGATGTATCTGTTGTCCAGAGTCTTCATTATGTCTTCAACTCTTATGTCCGAATACTCGTGGACCGAAAGATCCATGATCTTGTTCTGACGGAATGTGATGACCGTCGGCTTAAGTATGTTGGACGGATTCTCGTTGATGACAAGTGCCTTCTCGCCGGAACTGAGTTCTACGCTGACTCCGGGGAAAAGAATGAATACGGAATCGATAAGTGCCTGTACAACACCGGGATCATAGATATTATCCTTATCCTGGAACTCCATGATCGCCTTGACCTCTGAAAGTGATTCTCCGGTAAGGCTCATTCCGGTTATCTCATCGTAGCGGCTTGCCACGAGAAGGATCTTGGCTTCGATTGACATCTTCTTGATCTCGATCTCTTCTCCGAGATCAACTGCCCTCTGGACTCTCAGAGCCTGCTGGCATATCCTTCTGACTCTGGTTCCTTCGGTGCCGAGGCTTTCTTCGAGTGCCTCTGCTCCGCTCAATGCCTCGTCATACATCGGCTTTATCATGTTGGGATCGGTCTCGCCGCCGTAGATGGCAGGATTTCCGGAACCTACTTTTCCGATATCATGAGTGAGGGCCGCGGTAACAAGTGCAAGTCTTTCTTCTATCGAGATGTTCAGGCGGCTTGCGAGCATTGCGCTCAGGATCGCCGTGTTGAACATATGTCTGCATGTGTAATCGTCTTTGCTTCGTAAATTCTGGTAGAAGTGAACCTTTCCCTCCAGATGTCCGTACTGACGGATTATCTGGCTTACAATGGTCGGAAGATTCTTCTGTTTCTTAGTGGTTTTGATACGGTTTATTTCATCCTGAAGGGAGGATACCGTCTTAATCTCGAATTTTTCGAAAGCAAGATCTTCCTCGGACATGGGAGGCAGCGGCTCCGCAGGCTCAAGGATGTAGATTCCGAGAAGACCGAAGTTCTTAACAGACTCGATACTTCCATCCGTAAGCTTGGCGTCACGCTCATGAAGAAGTACGCCGCTCTTGGAATAAATGGGTCTCGCGAGTCTCATTCCGCTTTTAAGATCTTCCCATCTTACGAATTTCAATTTTCTCTCCCCAAATAAGCCATAAAATACGAACAGAACAACATAATTATTCTACTATAAATACTATGCGATAACAAGAGTTTTTGATTGACTGTATACTTAAAGTATACTGATGAAAACTGGGCTTCGAAGTATTCTTTCAGCCGACACCTTCATCAAGAGAAAAACTGTTTTTTAACAAATTTAGGTATTTCTCCCCGTTTCCCGATGCAGCCATGACCGGAGCATATGCGTCGCGTCCGCCGATTTCCAGAAAATACGGGGCTTTCGAGAGTTTTTCACAGTACTCTTTTGCAAAATCCAGGATGCCTTTTTGTATCTCTCCCGCTTTTACTAAATCGATATCGGAATCCTCGAAATGCGGACCGTCAGAGTAAAAACCAAGAAATTTAGCCCGGGGCGACGAGAGCAAAAGCTCCCAAAATACGTTATATCCTTTTCCAGGATCATGTTTTTTGAGCAGATCCCTGTTATGTGATTGCGAATAAAGATAGCTTTTAAGCTTACCGCTCTGAAGGAAGCTTTCCGATGCATCGGGTTCGGCATTATGCATCGTATTGGTTCCCGCGATGATACCGCTTACAGCACAGGGAATATTCCATACCCTTTCGCAAAGGAATGAAAGCGAAACCGCTCCGCTGCCTGCCCATCCGATATCGACAGCCGCCGCCTTCTTACATCCGTCAAGCATTTCACTGTAATACTTCTCCGCAGAGGCACTCTACTCTCCGTATGCCCGGACGATCTTTTCTTTTCGCTGCAAAAGGAATTCTTTCAGAACCCCGGCAGTCTTTATGTTCAGCTTATCTCCCGCTTTAAGAGTTGCTTCTTCATCCGCGGATCTCCATCCGGAGAGTTCGTCTTTTAACGATGTAAGTTCCATTGAATCAAGAGCATCACCGACCGTGATGTTCTCCCCGATGCGATGAGTGATAAATCGTCTCAGATAATCCTCCGTATCATGAACCGCCATAAGCTTTGTCGAAGCCTTTCTCGACCATAGAGCATACTCCGTCCTGTCTTCCGGGAAAAGGAAATCGTAGACCTGCTTCAGGATATCTCCGTCCCTTGAAAGGAATAAAAGCTTATCGAGTTTTTCTTTTACATACTGCTCGTGAATAAATCTGCAGTAACCGAGAACGAACAGTCCGCCGTAAATGAAGCCGTACTCATATTCCATGGAGTACCGCTCCAGACAGTTATAGATATGGTTATTTACGATGCCGCGGTATGCGCTTCCGATTATCGAAGACATATCATGAGGCCTGTAAAGAAGGTCGTATCTGCCGGTCTGAGGATAATGAACGACATCGATACCTGCTTTTTCAGCCATCAGAACATCGCTCCTCAGATCATCACCGACGTGCACGAGTTTCTCATTTCCACCGAGATCATCAAGAACCTTTTTGTAGATCCTGCCTTCGTACTTGTTGATGTTGTACTCATTGGAAATATAGATCTTCTCCGCACCGGTTATCCCGTTCTTTTCAAGGATTCGTGTAATGACGGTTTCGGGAAGATACATATCGGATACGATGATAAGTTTCTTTCCTTTTTCCTTAAGTCCGTTCCAGACATTAAGCATAAAAGGATTGGGATAACAAAATGAAAGCTCGGTCTCCGTTTCGATCTCCATGCCCTCTTTGGGATCAATGGAAGTGATGAGGCTGAGTTCATCCCATATCTCTTTCAGTGTGACTTCGTAATGCTTTTCTTTTTTGTATTTCTTTTCGCGTGCCCTGTGTTCGGCAAGGATACGCTTATTCTTAAAATCCAGGATCCCAAACTTTTCTCCGAGGATAAAGAACAGATCCGTGGGATCGGAAAAAGGTCTGAAGATAAGTGTTCCGAATACATCAAAAGAAATAACCGAATACCCGGAGAGCTTTTCGATGAGTGTGTTTACATCATATCCGAATTCCTTTGCGGCGATCACGGATTCGGATGAATCAACAGGCACTTTCTTCGTCTCGTAGAAATCGGCATCGGGAACCCTGCCCGGAAATCTGCAGAACAGACAATGGTATGCGAAATTAAGCCACAGAAGGTAGAGCCAGGAAACGAATTTCTTCAGTCCCGTGCTTCCGTCGTGGAATCTGTGGTATCTGCATTTGATGCCGGGTATTTTGTTAACGAGTGCGTTGTATATGGTAAGTCTCATTGCAGATATGTCTGTTATACATTTCCGAGAAGAACTCTCTTCAAATGCCTTTCTGCTACATTTTTAAGTTCACGCATAAGTGTTATGTCCGTCGGTGCTTTGCTGTATCTGTATCTCGGAAAATATCTGGTGATGTGAAGCGGAATCTCAGGATCTATAGATGCTATCCATTTAGCTTCATTCTCCATATCCTCCGGAGAATCATTAAGACCGGGGACGATGAGTGATGTGATCTCAACATGTGAGACCTTAGCAGACCTCACTATAAATACTTTCACAGTTTCAAGATCACCGCCGAGCTTTTCATAAACTTCCGGTCTGAAGCCCTTCAGATCGATATTCATCGCATCAATGAAAGGAAGTATTTCTTCAAGTACAGGTAGTTCGCATGTTCCGTTTGTGACAAGAACATTTTTCAGATCATGCTCATGTACGAGCTTTGCGGTATCCCTTACGAATTCATAACCGACAAGCGCTTCGTTGTATGTGTAGGCGACACCTATGTTGCCGCCCGGGATCTCATCAAGTGCGATCGACAGGATCTTCTCAGGAGTTACCGTGTACATCTCGGGAATATCTCCCGCACCCGCCTGCGCAATGTCGTGATTCTGGCAGAAAGGACAGCTAAGGTTACAACCGAAACTCCCTACCGAAAGCACCATGCTCCCGGGATAAAAGAAAGCGAGCGGCTTCTTTTCGATGGGATCGAGTGCGATCGAAGTGACCTTGCCGTAATTGATGGGGACAACTTTGCCTTCACGGTTTGCCCTCGCCCTGCACCTTCCGGTACTCCCTTCCGGTAATCTGCAGTGATGCGGACATACAGGACAGACGGCTATGGATTTTACTTTTTCGTCATCATACATGACGGACAACCTCAAAGCGGTACATCCTGACTCCGCTCTCGGTAAGGTCCAGTCCCGCTTTCTGCTTGGCGATAGCGATCTGCTCTTCCACTGTATCGACACCGTCAAGGTCGGGAAGAAGGAGTCCGCGCTTATAACCCTTCTCAACGATGACACCGTATCTCTTAACATCAAGCTGGTCGGGCGAATCAATGGGCTCTTCGGGGCTGAGCACATCAACATTTATCTCGAGCGAATCCAGTTCCTCGGTCCTGATCGGATTGAATCTCGGATCCCTTGTTGATGCCGCTATCGCATTGGATACAATCTCGGCAGCAATATTCTTACAGGTGGGAGCAATGGTTCCGATACATCCGCGAAGCTTTCCGCCTTCATGAATGGATACAAAAGCGCCGGCTCTTCCGTTCTTCATTTCATCGGTGAGCTCATCATCCGATGGAACATATACTTCGTTTTTGCTGATGATCAGATCGATAGTCTTCTTGGCAAGTTCAACGTACTTATCCATGGCTTCCTCCTTTTAAATTTCCGAATACGGCAACGGATGATAAATGCAGAATCCGTAGCCTACACCGAATGTTGCTTCGTGTGACAGTTCTTTCGTTTCAAAATTTATTCCTTCAAATGCGCCGCCCATGATCGTAAAAGATCTGTGACCGCATTCCATGGACTTGTCCAATAGGGCTTCATCGTAAGAGGCCAAAGCTCCGAAATCACCCTCTCCCATTGTCTTCATGATCATCTCATCATAGATGGGTCCCTCGGGTGAAAATCCGTAAGGTCCGTCTTCCTTTTGACAGTGACTCAGGTCTCCGCTCGCAACGAAGACACATCTTCTTCCTGTCCTATCTATCGCTTTCCTGATCGCTTTTCCGAATTCAAAATGAGTATTCAGATCAAGTCCGGAAAGACCGATACGGACCAGCTTGTAATTCGTATATCTCTTGTTAATGAAATAAAGGGGAACGGTCGTGCCATGATCGAGCAGAGGATCTCTTTCTCCGAGAGTTCCCGCAGGTATGCTTAAAGAATCGCAGACTGATCCGATCTCGCGTACAAGTTCATCATCATATGAAACATCAAAGCGGACCCTGCGTGCACCGAAACGGCTGAAATCACCCATGGCATTCTTACCGGGTGAAATGTGAAAATAGTCCCCATACATGACAGAATGGGGCGAAGTCAGGATTATGGTATCGGGTCTTAAGGAGGCAATATCCGCAGCAACCTCATCAAATGAGGCCAGTGTATCCTTGATTTTCAGTTCTTCCCCTCCGCCGATCTCCGGTACGGCAATGGGCGGATGAGGCACCATATATCCTGCTAGAAGTGGCATAATTATCCCTCCCAAAGGAAATTGTACTATATTTTCGGGGATAATAAAGAAAAAACTTAAGCATTTGAAAAATCGACATTGTTGATAATATCAACTCTTTGATATCATTATACAGACAGGACATTAACACATACCACAAGGAGAAAAAGTATGTCCGTACGCAAAACACTTCTGTCACTCATGACTCTTGCATTCATACTCCTCATTCCGACGAGCGTTCATGCGGAAAGATATATCCTTTGCCTCGGATGCGACGGCACGGGTAAATGCGAACTCTGCGATCCCGCAAAAGGAAGTGACCGTCTCGGAGACGGATATATGCAGTGCTGGTTGTGTCATCAGACAGGATATGCAGTCTGCGGAACCAACCATACCGGTGACGGAACTCCCATCGGATGCGACGGAAGCGGACATATGCCTGACGGCTCTTTATGCGTTGTATGTAACGGCGAAGGACGGTATCCCTGTGATGTCTGCGGCGGAACAGGAATATTTGAGTGCAAATGCAGACAGCAGGGGCAGCCCGGCAAATGTATCCAGTGCTTCGGAACCGGATGGAGACTCATCAATTCATCGGGAGTATGTTATAACACCACACCCGTGTACCCTTCCAACGGCTCGACCATAGATACATCCAATTTCGGATATATGGGCACCATGACCTATGATGCAAGCCGTTACGGACTCGGAATAACCGCTGCTCAGTTTGAAGCAATCAAGGATGGAAGCAGTGGAAATAATAATGGAGGAAACAATAATCCTCAGGATAACTCCGGCGGTGATCCGGCCCCCGGTCCGCAACCTCAGCCGAATCCCGAAGGGTCGGGCGATGAGCATCCGAGTGATAACCCTCAAGAGCAGCCGGGCGATGATAACTCATTCCTCGTCGAACCCGCATCTGACTACGAAATAACAAAAGAGATCGAATCCGGGCAGGATGAGATCTTCTTTATCTGCAGATATGTTGCAGGCAATTTTCTCTTTTCCGTAAAGGCATTGATGGCTCAGATGTACGATGCCGAACTTGATTCCATTCACGGTATGACGGAAACAAGCATAAATGACTTCCGCGGTCATCTTGAGGCTGCGGCAAACGGCATTGAATTTGCAGATAGTTCAGAGGGACCGGATGACATCCAAATTGAATTCGGTTGCGAAAGAATTGAATACTTCCCCTTCAGATGTGAGGTCCTCATTGAAGTCCCTCTCACATTCGGTCATACTCCATGCGATCTTTATTATGTTGAGGACGGAGTATATTACAGCGTTCCGGTCTGTCCCGTCAGAAATGTAGATTCCGCCGGTGAACATGAATATCTGGTATTCACCATCGACAGATTCGGAGAATTTGTCTTCACCAACCGGCCGACAGAATCACAAGGCTCTCTTCTGCCCGAAGCGCCACAGACTGTAAACGATACTCCTGGAACAATCGATAACGGTAATTCTTCCGATACAAATACAGAACCGGAAGAAGCAACAGCATCTCCCGGTTCGGAATCAACTGACGAATCAGAAAAGAACAGCTCCGCCACCCCCGCGATCATCATCATCCTGATCGCTGTATGTGCTTGTGCAGGTGGGGCGTTCTATTATATAAATAGAAATAAATAAGCAAGTATTTGTGATCAAAAGATTTGCAGACCATAAATCATACAAAGAACAATACGCCCCATTAGTAGAGGTATGATCAATTCACCAAATCTTTCAATGAACATTTAATTCCATCAATAAGATTATAGTTTGCAACCCATCCCAACTTTTGGAGTTTTGACGAATCTAAAACTGCATATGATATAGGAGTATGTTCCAGAAGTTGTTCATCATTTGCTACGACATAACGACAATTAACATCAGCACATTTAGATACAGTTTCCGCATACTCGGCGACTGATGAAATAGATTCAGGAGTAGCAACATTATATGCTTCACCACGTTCACCGTTCAGTAATATCGTTAATATCGCAGAAGCAGCATCAGCTACATAAGTGTAACTTCTTATTTGGCTTCCCTTACTATAAAGAGTAATATCATTTCCTTTTGATGCCATTTGGAGAAACTGAGTTGATGCGCGATTATCATTTACAGACGTGTATGCACCGTAAACATGGCTCAAGCGTGCAACATTTGCATTAACTCCAAACTCCTTCATATATGAAACACATAATATCTCAGCTGCTTGTTTCCCTACAGGATAACACGATCTTACCGACATCCCCTCGGAACTTATCCGTTCATTTTCATCATATGGAAGATCTGACGATCCGCCATATACTTCTCCGCTGGAAATCAAGACATAGCCTTTTGAATTACTTTTTTTCGCCACATTCAAAGTGTTGATCGCACCAAGAATCGCAGCCTCCATAGTTTCTACCGGTCTGATCCTGAATGCCTCAGGAAATCCATCACCCGCCGCATGAATTACATAATCAATTTTTTCCTCAACCTGTATTTCATCACATACATCCTGAATCAAAAAATGCAGATGGCCTGAATTATCATACGCAAATCTGTTCTGAATATATTCTTTGTTTCTACCAAGAGCATATACATGTACATTAGAACAAGTCTCAACAGAACGTAGCAACATATCAACGATAAATCCACCTATCAAACCGGTGGCTCCCGTTACCAAAACATTACTTTCTGATAATCTCGAAAAGCCAACCGTAGAAACTATTGCATTATCCAACTCCTCTATGTAGCCTTTTTTCAGTTCATGCATATTATTTAATCCAGTCTGATTTACGTGAATTTAAAAGGGCCTTAAATATCTCTAAATCTTCAGCAGTTGTAATCTTTATGTTTTTTTCCGAACCCGGGCAAAAACTGACTTGTTCTCCCAATTCAACCATCAAGGTACAAGTGGCTACAGAATTAGTTATCCCTCGTTTCTCTGCTTCCGCGTGTGCCCATTTCAACTTTCCGAGAGCAAACGTTTGCGGGGTCTGTGTTCTTGCCAATTGTTCTCTGGGATAAACCTCTTCCGAAGAATTACCGCTCGGTTGTCTAACAAGTATAGCTTCAACGCAAGGAATCACTGTCACCGCTGATCCGGAACTCTTACATTGAGCAATCGAATCAGAAATAATCTCCTGAGATACATTTGGACGAATAGCGTCATGAATCAGTACTAAATCATTATCCGAACACTTTTCAGCCAGCTTCAAGATACCATTATGTATTGACTCTTGACCGGTATGGCCTCCGGGAACGATCCATTTCAATTTGGAAATACCAAATTGCCTGGAATAAGCCCACAGCATATCCTGCCAGCCATCTATGCATACAACGAGGATTGAGTCAATTTCTGGATGATTCTGAAAGGCTTGTAATGTGTAAATTATTATGGGTTTATCGTTTATATTCAAGAATTGCTTGGGTATTTCCTGATTTGTACGTGTCCCCTTGCCACCTGCAATTATCATTGCAATATTCATATTTGACTCCTAATTAACCAAGCTTTTTCGTAACCAATACTTTGCTTTAAAATGTCTTTTCAAAAAGAATCCAAGAAAACCGGATATAAACAATATGACAAAGCACCCAAAGCATCCATAACCGATAATATTAAACAATATACTTGCCAGATGATTCGAAGATATTACTGTCGAAACAATAAAGAAATATGTTGAAGCCAATAAGCAAATACCGGATGCCGCTAACGCTTTCCACATTCTGCGATTATATATATTATTCATGAAAAATCTTTCAAAGAGCCACCAGCCACGGATTGGGCTTACCAAACACATTCCTATTCTCTGAATCTTTCCCGTACCGGGAAGATCGATATTAAAGAAATACTGTCTGCGCATTATTTCCTTTATATACTGTTTCAAACACTTTTTATCTTCTTTATTCAACAAACGACTATACGGTCTTACTTCTTTCTTAAATATTTTATATTTATCTTTATAAAAATCTTTTCTTACATCTATTCCGTATCTGGCATTAGAATTAGAAACACCACCTGTACTATGAATCGCTGTCGACTTTTCCACAAAAGCCGGTGAAAAACCATTTCTAAGAAGTTTCAAAACCAATGGCCAGTCTTCTAAATATTTGTACGCAAGATCAAAGCCCCCGATATTATCAATTATTCTTTTACGAAAAGCCATGGAACATGGGATGGCCATCCCCCTTCTGCTCCACCTACTGAATAATTGTTGTGAATTTTCACTTTGAAAGAAAGGCAGATCATCATCAGTGGGATACTTATATAATTCGTTCTTATAATCTGCAGATGTAAAAATACAGCGTGCAACGATCCATTCCTTATCGTTGCGTTCATAAAAAATGGAAGCATAATCGCTGATAGCAGTCTTAGAGGTGAATCTGTCATCCGCAGCAGTAAAAACGAAATATTCACCAGTTACCTTTTTATACGCTTCACTTATATGCTTAACAGTACCAAGATTTTTCTCATTCTTCAGTACATAAAAATTGGTAATATTATTAGATTTATGTATATTTATATACTCGGATATTTCATTTACAATAAAATCATCCGAGCAATCATCCGAGACAATCAATTCGATATTCGGATAATCCTGCTCAAATATGCTGTCTAACATTGCGTACAACAGCTTTGTATTTTTGTAACAGAGGACCAAAATACTGAAAATAGGAAAACCAGAATTCTGCTCACAGATCTTCTCCTCTCGTATTCTCAGAACAAAACTATCTATTTCCTCATCCAGATCTCTTTTTGCGTTCATTATAATGTTTTCTCCCACAGTGATTCCTTTCGGCAGATAAAATAACTTTTTATAGAAAGCATTTCTTTTTTCTTTCAGGGGATCCTTTCCATTTTTTATCATAGAAATAAAATTATCGATATCATTGGAATCATTGGCAATATAGTAGCTCTTCAGCATATCCTCATAGCTGTAAAACTTAGACATATTTCTCGGCGTTAACAGAATAGGCCTCTTTGTATAAAGGTATTCGATACAGAATGTAGTTCCATCCGTAATAATTGCATCAGATGCGCAAAAGGAATAATAGTATTGTTCATTATCATCCCATATGATATTCTCGGATTTATCTATGCGATCACGCAGATCCTCAATCATCGCAGCGGTATATTTACCACTGTTGATAAGATTGCCTGTAAGCATGGGGTGTGGTCTGAAAATAAACGCAAGCCCCCTTTCCGCCTCCATCTTGTCAAGAATAGAAGCTCCCCATATCAAAAAAGTTCCGGTAGCTTCATCATTTTCATTAACAAGATGATGTGGTGTCCAAAGGATTGTTTTTCTACCGTGAATTTTCTGCTTCCACTCATCGGGTATATTTTGTTTATTGTTTTTCACGCCAGAGACATAATCCGCTTTTGGGTGTCCCCAAACAACAATATTTTCGCCATTCCTGTACCCGTATCTGGTTCCGAATTCTTTAACAACATCTCCATAAGCACAATGTCGCCATGCTTTGTATTGCAAATAGTACTGAAATCCATATTTTATAAGTTCTGTCGTAGCTTCCATTCCATATGGAATGTATATGATTCTGCAAATGTATTCAGTTAAGTCCTTGGGTTGATATCCTTCAGGAACACCACCATAAGGTTTGATCAGCAGAGCTATATCCGGAGAATCTTCACGAATATCGTAATCTTTATAACTGATTGCATCGTATCCTAGGTCCCGATAATATTGCAGATAATCAACTTCTTCCATCAAATTATGATGAAGGAATGGAAGAACAACCAATTTCGATTCAATTCCAGAATCATTCAGTGAGGCAATATAAACCGATTCCATTGACGGCCAGCAAGAGGGTTCATTAGCAAAAAAAACTATGTGTATTTTGCTTCTTGATATTGAATGAATCTTTTCTGAAAGACTTTTTATTTCATCGGCACCGGCTCCCATATTTAAAAGCGTGGCATATTCTCCCAAACACATATCAAATGTCTGGTCACTTATTGTAAGTCTATTCAGTTTTTGTTTTTTGTGAAGTTTTTTCCGTTCGGAATTAATCAGATTCAGATATTTATCCAAATCATCTTTATTATACGAAGAAAAAGCCTTACCTATTTGTTCAATGTATCTACTGCAAGTATAATTCAAAAACATAGATAGTTCCTCTGATTATCTTGTCTCATAATCACGTACATCTTCATCAAGAATGCACAGCTTTTGAGCATGAATTTTTAATGTTTCACCGTCAGACAACAATTGCGGAATTACATTTTGAGCAAATCTATATTCTACTCTATGTCTATTTTTCATTTTCCTCACAGTTAAAGCATTGTATAAAAACATACATTCTTTATTATTGAACCAGGATATTTGATTACTGTCAGAATCGATAGTCAAACTCTTCAACTTCTTGGCCTGACTATACTGAAAACAATTAATTGAGCAATTTCCCGATTGATTTATCGCATCTAAAGCGATTTTAATTGCCATAGCGCTTTCAAAACGCTCTCCAGCCCTCATAACGTATAGATACTTAACTGTAAATTTGTCGAGCATGATCTGAACGCAATCCAGAGCATCCTCTCTGAATTCATTTTCATAAAGAGAAACTTGTTTAACCGCATCTGATTTATTCACATTCAAATTGTAAATATATCTTTCACATTGAAAATCCAGAAGGCCATTATTAATCAAGCACAAATATATGTTTCCAGATTTCTGTTTATATATACTTTGCAATGTTTTTACATTCTGTAAATGATTGTCCGACAAAAAAACGCAAATCAAAATACTATCTTCGAACTCGCAATTATTCTGTGCATGATTTCTATTTGCATCCATATTTTCTTTGATAACTTCCTTTTGTTATTTCAAGTCAGATCATAACATTCAAAAAACATAAGACATTTGTACATAAGCTTTTCGATTTTGTATCTTGCATGATCCATTTCACTTTGTCTGATATTTCTCAGCCATCTTTTATGATTATCCAAAGCTGATTTTCTGTTATCTGTAAATGGTAATATTTCGTTTTTTACTATTCGTTTTTCCTCAAATATGTATTTGTTCTTTATAAATTGAATTGCGCTGCTACCGCCCCCGCGATGTTTGACAACAACACGTGAAAAATAATGAATATTCCCACCGTTTCTCAAATATCTCAGAACAGTCGGATAATCCTCAATAAGTCTGTAATTCTCATCATAAAATCCGAATTCATTAAAAAAATTTTTCCTATACGCCGTGCAGCATCCAAAAATGAAATTTTTGTTTACACAAAGTTCTTCAAACAACGCATCAGGGCTCAATCCAGTAATTTTGTCCACTTCCGTTTCATTTGGCAATTCACAGTAAAAAACCGAAAAGTCTTCATTATAACTTTCTCTTCGTGCCGTGATGATATCCACAGTAACTTTCTCAAACTCAGCCACCCAATCACTTAATACTTCCGAATCCTTAAACAGATCATCACCTGCCAATGTAAAAATATAATCCCCTTTGGCCAGTCGCAGACCTTGATTCAAATTCCGAACAGTCCCAATGTTTCTTCTGTTGTGAATAATTATATGATCAACAATATTACAACTTTCAGATATTCTTCTCTCAATAACATCCTCATCAAAATCTGAAGAATGGTCATCCAATACAATCAACTGAATATTTGAATAATCCTGACAGAGAATTGAATCAATCGAAGAAATCGCGTCAGGACTGTTGTATATCGGGACTAATACAGTTATCAAAGGATTGTCATGGTTCATTTATTTATATCCATCTATAAATTTTTAATCGAAAATAAACAAACCTCCAAGCAATAGCGTTTTTTATATAATTGTTTGATATATTATGAATTCTTGTGTTCAGTGATTCAGAATCTGTTTTCTTCAGCCACCGCAATCCGTTAAGATAATCATTCACTGCTTTAATGACCATATACTCTGATATCAAGTCACCTTTAACATGATATTTTGTAATTGCATTCATCCATGATTTGATAAATGTTTTTTTATCAGGCAACAATCTATATAAGTCGTTAACGAATAACGAGTTTCTAGTGTCATAATACAGCATCGTAGGATTCGATTTTTTTTCGTATGTCTCATGCCAAACATGGACGCCTTCAATAATTATTGGTTTTTTACCACATCTAAGTCCATACTCCACATCATCACAATGTAAAAAGAACGGTAAAATATCGTTTTCTTTAACAAAACTGAAGGGATAACAGCAAAACCAAAAGCCACCGTATTCGGCATCTGCGTCATAATTCACTTTTCCGGGAATATATGGATTATCCAGATTGGTAATATCTCTACGAAATTCAACATGCTTTATATTTCCGGAATTCCATTTTTCCGCAGCAGTCCATTGAATATTCGGATTATCTTTATCCAACATCCTACCGGCAATCGGTCTTTCAGCATTTACAGCATCAACCATTTCAAGGAAATCATAAAGAAGATAAAAAGAACTCATTTCAAAAGAAACATCATCATCCATAAAAATCACATGCGTGAACTCATTGTATTTTCTGATTTCCTCTATGCCTCTTTGAAATCCACCGGATCCTCCGGTGTTTGGGTTGTATAATAAGTGTAGATTTGAAAATAACTCCATAGATAGTTCTGAAGCATTATCAACCACAAAGATTTCCATCTTATTATAATAATGTGCATTAGATGGATTAAAAAATTCAGATCCTTTTAAAACATTTAAGTTTTTCATAAGAATCTGCTCTCTTTTATATGTGCATATGTTCAAAGCAAGCTTAACTTGATTCATAACAGTTTATGCCGAAGTGACTTTTTCATCTTCCATATTCTGATATGCTTTGCAAACTTCCTTAGGATTTCCTACCATACGAAGTTCTCCCTTCTCAATCCATACACACTTTGTGCAGTTATCGAGAATGGTTCCGATTCCATGGCTTACGATAAGGACAGTGCTGCCGCCATGTATCATTTCCTTGATTCGGGCAAGGCTCTTCTTTCTGAAGAATTCATCGCCCACGGAAAGAACTTCATCGAGGATAAGAATCTCCGCTGCATCGCCTGCGGTGGCAATGGCAAAGCCAAGCCTGGATACCATGCCGGATGAGAAATTCTTAACCTTCTCTTCCATGAAATCCTGAAGTTCTGCAAATTCAACAATATCGTTATAGTGTTTATCGAGGAATTCTTTCGAATAACCGATGATAGAACCGTTCAGGTAAACATTCTCCCTTGCGGTAAGTTCCATATCAAATCCTGTTCCGAGAGTAAGGAGCTGGACTTTCTTCCTGTCAACGATAACCTTACCGGATGTAGGTCTGAGAGCACCGGACACGATCTTAAGAAGCGTACTCTTACCCGAGCCGTTTGTTCCGATGATGCCGACGACTTCTCCTTTGAATACATCAAAGCTTACATGGTAGAGCGCAAAGAGTCTGCGATATTCGATCTTACGCTTTACAGCCTGAATGAGATAATCCTTGAGCCCCGAAGGATTATATGTGGACAGATGGAATTCCATAGTGACATCCTTAACTGAGATGACACGCTCTCTTTCATCCGAAACGATCATTCCGTCGACATCAACGAACTGGATTTCATCCTCGGCATAAGAATCCGATATGGGAGTATAGTCAAGGTCAGCTTCCTCTCCGTCCTGATCTGCCATCTCAGAAGCTTCATTCACTTCCTGTCCGTCTGCAGCATCTTCGCTTCGTTCGGCAGCATAGTATTCGTCCGGCTTTTCATACAACCCATCATCTTCTGGAGTTACTTCATCTTCTTCAGGAAGATCATAGATATATTCATCCTCGGAATGAGGATTCTCCAATTCATCAATATACTGCTGAGCTTCCTTCTTCCTGGCCTTGAACTCATCCCTGGAAAGCCACAGAAGCAGAATAAGTGAAACTGCAGATATCACAAGGATAATTGCAAGCAGAACAGAATAATCCGTCTTTACCTGTACAGAATTTTCGTCTGCGGCAAACGCCTGAGGATTTGCATCATATATATTGGATGGTTCAACCTGAATGACCTCAACGTCATCGAAATCTTCGGGAAAATCGATCTGAACAGATCCCGATAAATGATAATCCCTGTCCTCATCACCCGCAGTTTCACCGGATGCATTATCTTCCTCAGAAATAACCGTATCCTTTTCGGTTGTCTCTCCGTCAGATACGGTATCCTCTTCTTCAGAAACAGTTTCTTCTACAGTTTCTTCCTGTTTTTCTTCCTTTTCGGGCTGGGGAGCCGCCGCTGCCTGAATTGTTATAGGTGCGGATGCATCCCTTGTAATATTACATTCTGTGGGAGGTGCGGCGGGAACAACCGTGCCATCCTCAAGGATCACATCGGGAAATGCATATGTATATGCATAATTGGCAACCGCATAGATAGCTGTATAGCAAGCTGTCTTTGCACGGAACTTAAGCAGGAACTTTCTTGAATTTGCACCGTTGCCCACTTCATCAACTATGAAAACAAGTCCGTTAACGGCATCATATCCCGAACCGCCCTCTATATATTCAAGGCAATTAGGATCATAACCAACCGTCATGCTGCAGGCTCCGACGCCTTCCATACATTTGACATATACACCGATCTTTAATTCTTTACCTTCAACAACCTCATATGATGTTGAACCGAACGCAGCATATGCATCGGCAGCGGAAACCTTCTCCGCAGGTATAAGCACGCCAAAAACAGCCGTAACCAGCATCATTACAGCCATCATCAGTCTGCATATTTTCTTTTTCAATGCATATCTTTTCAAATCTATATCCTGCTACAGACTATATTGTCTGCATTATCTTATTTTCTCTTGATTTGAATACAATCATTCCGAACAGAAGGCTTCCCACACACCATATGAGCAGTCTGATCCATACCCAAAGTTCGGGAAAATGTCCATACATTACACATTCCCTTGCAAACAATATCTGCAGATATACCGGATTCCAGTTCACAACCAGCTGCATAATTTCAGGCAAACTGTCTACGGGATAAAAAATCGCAGACAGATACATAAGTAAAGTAAGGAAAATTCCATACAGATATTTAATATCTGCAAAGAACACATAAAGCGTTGCGAGGAAATATCCGATGCCGATTGAAAACAGCAAAGCAAAAATGATACATATCGGGAAAAGAAGCATTGTAAAGCTTGGCTTTATCCCAAATATTATGAGCATCAAAACATATGCAATGCATGTATATCCGAAATTCACAAGAGAAGTATAAACCCTTGAAAGGATAAATGTATGCTTAGGAAGCTTTGCTTTGATAAGAAGACTCTTATTATCAACAAGCGCGGTCATTGCCGCATTGGTCGCTCCACTGAACAGTCCCCAAATGGTCTGACCCGTAAGATAATAAAGTGGGAAATATTCAATCTTTCTGTTGAACATCGTAGAGAAAACCAAGGATATAACAACCATCATAAGAAGCGGATTGAGCACGCTCCAGATGATTCCAAGCGAACTTCTCGCATACTTCCTTTTTATCTCGCGGGCTGTCAGTTCCCTTATAACGAACACATATTGTAATATGTCGCTGAATTTACCCTTCACGCTTTGATCGTCTTTCTTATCTCTGTTATCGTTTTGGAGGCTCTCTCCGAAAACAGGCTCATTTTTCTTTTTAATCCGGTGCAGGAATTTGTAATGCTTCCCTCGGGCCATCCGCTCTTCGGAAGCTCTCCGCCCTTCATTCCGCTCTTAATGAACAACTTCCTGAAAAAGGCATTCTTTTTCAGATCATCATCCGACCACTTTCCCGCAAGTGAATAATCGGCATCCGGAAGCACGTCATCGTTAAACAGCATCTTTCCGAAAGCACTGCTCTCCTCGGGTGTAGGATCGCTCATGCAGGTCTTGAGGAGTTCCTCACATATCCATATAAGGTCGTGATCATGAATGTTTCCAAGATCATCCTTTATGGCCCCAGCAAGGATTTCGGAGTATTCACGCATATATCCGGAGCATCTGTTTATATAATCCTTATTCGGATTACCTTCGGGCTTTGTTACGGGAATTACTTTACCGTCCGAATACTCATACCCGTATGTCATTGACTCGGGTGAAGAACATACAGTCTCAAAAAGACAGACACTGAAGCGGTTCTTTCGTCCGAGATTCATCACACCCGCTCCGGGAGAAAAATAGAAACTGTTGTAGCTTTCTTCGGATACACCCTTCGGAAGTGAATACAATCCGAAATAATATCCTTCAAGCTTTTCTCCCGCACCTATAAGTTTATTCAGGCTCTTTTGAACCGTACCTATCCATCCGCTGTCAACAATTGCGGTCTTATTGCTTTTAAGGCTTTCCTTATCAAGGCCTTCCTGCTTCAGGTAATCCAAAGCGGGTTCAAGTTTATCCTGGGCATGCTGCGAAACAACTTCAAAAAACTCCCTGTTGTTAAGCAGCTTTTTCTTTATTTCCCTGATCTGCCCGTTATCGAGCGGATCGTTTTCTCTTCTCTCGTAACCGCACTCTTTTGCGAAGTACTTTATCTCTTCATCCGAAAGTGATGCTCTTTTCATCATCCTCGAAAAAGAAATATCGAGTGCACCGAGACATATGGTATCAAGGCAGTCATCGGGGCTGAGTGCATATTCGGCGGCACGAAGTGAATATCTGGAAACATGAATATATGACAGATCAACATCGGGAGCTATGACCGGTCCGAGGATCTTTGCAGCCTCATAAAACAGATATGCATCCCTCGCACAAAAGACCAATCTCTTGATC
>JAEEGK010013644.1_pt1 | contig 18278 bp, 1 predicted proteins | sample 8958771 | NCBI WGS metagenome assembly JAEEGK01 (sample SAMN16246547, study PRJNA631951) | gut metagenome | biome: gut microbiome; feature: rumen; material: SC-attached | host: Bos | place: Iran: Karaj | collected 2018-10
ATCCAGCTCATTTGTGTACGTGAATCCCTGGGCCCTGCCGGCATCTCCCCTGCGGAGCTCGGTGGTGCTGATCACCAGGTCGCCCGTCTTCCGGGTGTTGGTGAAGTCCGCCTGGCTGCCGTCTTTATCGATCGTGCCGGTATCGCCGGTCTTGTCAGTGGTAAAGCCGTCCTTATCCGTCTGGGTTACCGTGTATTCGATGCCAGTCGGCAGGTCTGCCACTGTGGCCTTTTCGCCGTCCTTCAGGGTGATCTTCGCAACGCCGTCCTCGAATGTCACGTCCCCGTGAATGCCGCTGATCGTCTTGTCGCTCAGCTCAATCGTGAATTCGAAATCCACCGTCTTGTCCGCGGGATCGCTGCTGACCACCTTATTGGTAATCACCAGGTCGCCGGTCTTGCGGATGTTCATGAATTCGGCTTTGCCTGCTGTCTGTCCGATCGTGCCGGTATCTCCGGTCTTCGTTACCGTGAAATCGTCATTGGGCGCTTCGGTCACCGTGTATCCGGTTCCGGCCGGCAGGTACAGGATGATGGCGTTTTCTCCGCCCTTCAGTCCGAACTCTGCCTTGCCCGCCGTGAATTCGACGTCGCCGTAGGGGCCGCTGATGGTGTCATCGTCCAGCACAATGGTGAACCGGAACACCTGGTCCTTGTCCGCCTGGGCCTCGCTCTTAATTGTCTTGCCCACAGTCAGCTTCGTCGGCGCGTCCTCGATCAGGAAATATCCGCCGTCAACGGTCGTTCCGCTGGAGGTCACCTTGCCGGTTTCGTCAATGGTGAACTTCGTGTCCGCGGCAATCGTGTAGCCGTCCGGCGCGATGGTTTCGCGCAGCGTGTATTCCTCATCGACCGCCAGGCCTTCGATTTCCCTGGCTTCGTCTGTGGAAGTCCACTCCCGGACCACTGTGCCGGTGCTGTCGATAATCTGGATGTGTGCTCCCGGCAGTTCCGGCCCGTTCGCGATTTCCTTTTTGCTTACGGTGATCTTCGTCTTCGCATCCTGAACCACAATATCCGTGTCGCCGTATACGTTCGCGGTCCTCGTTCCGGTGACCGAAACCTTCCCGGTCTTGTCAATCGTGAAGGTAATGTCCGTCGTCACCGTATACCCGGTCGGCGCCACAGTCTCGCGCAGCGTATATTCCTTTTCCGCCGTCAGGCCTTCGATGACATGGGCCTTTTTGCCTTCTTCTGTGCTGGATGTCCAACTGTCAACCACAGTTTCGCTGTTATCAGTTTCGTTGCGGTCAATTACCTGGATCTGCGCGCCTGGCAGTTCTTCGCCGGTCGCAATGTCTTTCTTGGTCACGGTGATCCGGGTCAGCGCATCCTCAATCAGGATATAGCCGTTCGGAACGAACGTTTCACCGGACTTCACCTTGCCGGCCTCGTCAATTGTGAACTTCGTGTCTGCGGCAATCGTATAGCCGGCCGGCGCAACAGTCTCGCGCAGGATGTACTCAGTATTCCGCTCCAGCCGGGCTTCAATATCATGCGCTGTATTTCCGGACGTCCACTGTTCAACAATCACGTATTCCTTTGTATCGTCCAGGTAAGTTGCGCTGCTGCCGTCCGCAGCCGTTGCTTTCCGGAGCAGCTTGATCTCCGCGCCGGGCAGCTCTTCCGATCCGGTCACCGCCTTCTTGCTCACGGTCACCTTCGTCAGTTCGTTCATTACCAGGATTACCGGTTTGCCTTCCGCGTCCGTGGTCGTCGGGGCACTGGTTGTTACCTCGCCCTTGTCGTTCAGCGTGAAGGTGATATCCGTCGTTACCGTGTAGCCGTCTGGCGCCACAGTCTCGCGCAGCGTGTATTCCTCGCCCGCCAGCAGGCCTTCGATTTCCTTCGCTGTGTCGGTGGAATCCCACTCCCTGACCACCTTGCCGGTGCTGTCGATAATCTGGATATGTGCGCCTTCCAGCTCCGGACCGTTCGCGATTTCCTTCTTGCTCACCGTCACCTTGGTCGGTGCGTCTTCAATCACGATATGGCCGCCTGTCACCTGTGTTCCGCCGGCCGTCACATTGCCGTTCTGATCAATCGTGAACTTCGTGTCCGCGGCAATCGTATAGCCGTCCGGCGCCACGGTCTCGCGCAGCGTGTATTCCACGCCCACCAGCAGCCGTTCGATCACATGCGGTTCTGTTCCGGATGTCCATCCGTCCACCCGGATCAGCTTGTTATCCGTGTCCGCATATACCGTGTTCGGATCCGCCTGTTCCTCTGCTGTAGCCTTCCGCAGGATCTGGATCTCTGCGTCTTCCAGCTCGTCGCTTCCGGTCACGCTCTTCTTGCTCACCGTCACCTTGGTCGGCGCGTCCTCAATCACGATATGGCCGTCGGTAACGGTCGTTTCTCCTGCCGTCACTTTGCCGTGTTCGTCAATCGTGAAGGTCGTATCCGCCGCAATCGTGTAGCCGTCGGGCGCCACGGTCTCGCGCAGCGTGTATTCCTCGCCCGTCTTCAGGCCTTCGATCATATACGGCTCTGTGCCCGATGTCCATTTATCCACCAGGATCAGCTTGTTTTCCGCGTCCTCATACACCGTGTTCGGATCCGCCTGTTCTTCCGCCGTAGCCTTCCGCAGAATCTGGATATGCGCGCCCGGCAGTTCCGGTCCGTTCGCAATTTCCTTCTTGCTCACGGTCACCCTGGTCTTCTCATCCTCTACCAGGATCACGTCGTTTCCGGCTTCATCCTGGGTCTTGGATCCGGTGGTCGTCGCCACACCCTTCTCATCAACGGAGAAGGTGATATCCGTCGTCACCGTGTAGCCGGCCGGTGCCACGGTCTCGCGCAGGATGTACTGCTCACCGATTACCAGCCCCTCAATGGTATGCGCTTCTTTTGTGGAATCCCACTCCGCAAATACTTTGCCCTGGCTGTCGATCACCTGGATATGCGCGCCTTCCAGTTCTGGACCGCCCGCAATCTCCTTCTTGGTGACCTTCGTGCTGATGTACACATGGTCATTCGTAATCGTGCTGTCCGCAGGATCATACGTCACAGCACCGCTCATATGGCCCACACCGTCATCGGTCACTTTGATGGTTACCTTTACCGTTTTGGATACGGTCCATTCATCACCAAATCCGGCGGTTTCTGTAATGGTGTAGTGGTAAGTCTTGTCCCGGTCCGCATTGGTCCAGGCAATCGCCCCGAACGTTCCTTTAATCGCGCCGCTCAGGGTAACGGTGTCACCGCCTTCTGCAGCGGGCATCGGTCCGTTGTCGGTGCTTTCCAGCGTAAATGTAACGTTTTCCCCGGTCGGCCAGGTGTCGCCGGCTGCCAGCGCTTTGGTGATTTCCAGCGTTGTGCTGCCGGTCGCGGTATATACGTTCGTGAAAGCCACATCATCGGTTTCATTGGCCACAGGCACCGCCTGCAGCTCGCCGTTGTCGTCGATGTACACCTTCACCTTGACCTTGAAGGTCTGTGCCGGATCAGTATGGCTCACGCCGCCGGGCAGCGCGTCCGTCTTTTCCGTCACCGTGTACTCATGGAATCCCACCTGGCTCTGGTCATATTCAATTTCCCTGAATGTGATCAGTCCGGACGCTCCGTCCTTCGCGCCGTCCTGGGTGCCGGTCACGACCTCATTTCCGTTTTTGTCCGTCACCACAAAGGTGAACTCGCCGGCCTTCATGTCGCGTCCGGTCAGGGTCTTCGTACCGGTCAGCAGGAATCTCGCCTTGTCCTCATACTTGTTGGTAAAGGCAACCCTCTGGGAATCCTGCATTACCTCAGCCTGCAGTTCGCCCTCATCGTCCACGTATACCTTCACCCGTACAGAGAAGTACTGCGTGCCCGTGTGGGTCACATTCTTCGGCAGCGGCGTATCTTCGGTAATCGTATAGATATGCTCGCCGATATCCGCCTGGGTGAATGTGATGGGGGTGAATGTAATCTCCCCTTCGGCGTTTTCGTCGGCAGCCTTGTTCGTGCCGGTTGCCTTCTGGATTCCGTTCTCTTTTGCCGTAAAGCTGAACTCCCCGGCTTTCATGTTGCGTCCGGTCAGCGTCTTGGTGCCTTCCAGCGTGAACTCATAATCATCCCTGTATTCATTCGTGAAGGCGATGTCCGTTCCGCCGCTCACCAGTTTCGCCTGCAGTTCGCCGTTCTTATCGATTTCGACGTCCACGACGACTGTGTATTCTTTTGTTGTGCCGGTCTGCGTCACATGGTTCTGGGCCGGCTTGGTTTCCTTCACCGTGTACGTATGTGTTCCGACATTATCCTGGTTGTATGTGATCTTCGGGAAAGTGATCGCCGCGGTGTTTCCGGTAACCGCGCCGTCATGGTGCGTGCCGGTAACAATCAGTTCTTCGCCTTCCCGGATCTCGAAGGTGAACTCTCCGGCCGTCATTTCCCGGCCATCCAGGGCCTTGGTGGCATCCAGTGTGATTTCCGCCGTGTCGGCGTACGCGTTCGTGAAAGCGATCGGCTGGGATTCTTCTTCCATCACTTTCGCCTGCAGGTCGCCGTTTTCGCCCACAAATACCTTCACCTTCACGGTAAAGCTCGTCTTCCCGGTCTGCCGCACATTATTCGGCAGCGTACCGGTTTCGGTTACCACATAGATGTGCTCGCCGATATCCTTTTCGGTATATGTGATCTCATCAAAAGCAATCGCTCCGGCAGTTCCCTTGGTCGTATCCGCGGCATTCCTGCCGGTCGTGACCTCGCTGCCGTTTTCCTTCACCGAGAACTCGAATTCCCCGGCTTTCATATTCCGTCCGGTCAGCGTCTTGGTGCCTTCCAGCGTCAGAACCGCATTATGCGCATACGCGTTTGTAAACGCCAGGGTGTCAGATCCGGACAGGATCTTCGTCTTCAGTTCTCCGTCGTCATCCACATACACTTTGACCGTCACTGTGAAGCTTTCGCCTTCACCGGGGGTCACATGGGCCTGGCCCGGCGTGGTTTCGGTAATCGTATACGTATGGTCGCCGGCATCATCCTGGTCATACTTGATTGCCGGGAATCGGATTGCTCCGGCTTTTCCGGCTTCCGCTCCGTCGTGGGTAGCGGTTACAACCTCGTTATTCCCTTCCATCACCACGAAGCTGAACTCTCCGGCCTTCAGCTCCCGGCCGGTCAGCGTCTTCGTGCCCTCCAGCGTGATTTCCGTCGTGTCGGTATACTCGTTCGTGAACGCGATCTCCTCGGAGTCGCTTTCAACGATCTTTGCCTGGAGTTCTCTGTCTTCATCCACGTATACGTCGACCTTCACCGTGAAGCTGGTTTTGCCCGTCTGCTTCACGTTGGCCGGGAATTTGTAGTTTTCGGTATCCTCAGTGTCCTCGGTCACCGTATAGATATGCTCGCCGATATGCGTCTGGTCGTATTTGATCTCCGTAAACGTGATCTTTCCATCCGCGTCATTCTTACCGGTTGCGACCGGATCACTGCCTTCCGTCACGGTAAAGTGGAACTCTTCCGCTTTCATTTTCCGCCCGGTCAGCGTTTTGGTGCCTTCCAGCGTGATTGCGGCCGTATCGGTAAACACATTCGTAAAGGCAATGGCTTCCGTGCCTGCCGGCACAATCTCCGCCTTCAGTTTGTACTCGTCATTCTGATCCGCATATACGTTTACCGTTACAGTGAAGCTCTCCTGCCCAATCTGTTCAATGGTGTCTTTATTCGGGTCAATCTCGGTAACGGTATATACATGAGTATCGATATCTGCCTCAGTATACCCGATCGCCGTAAAGATGATCTCTCCGGGTTCTCCGGCCGCCGCCCCGATGTTGCTGCCGGTTGCGACGACATTCTCCCCTTCCTTCACCACGAAGCTGAACTCATCGGCCCTCATTTCCCGGCCAATCAGTGTCTTGGTGCCTTCCAGCGTGATTTCCGTTGCTCCGGCATAGGAATTCGTAAAGGCAATATCCTGGGACTCGTCTTCAATCAGCTCCGCCTTCAGCTCGCCGTCTGCATCGTCCACATATACGTTCACCTTGAGGGAGAAACTGTTGGACCCGGTCTGCGTAATACTGGACAGGGTCGTAGGATCCTCAGTCACCGTATAGACATGCTCGCCGATATGCGTCTGGTCGTATTCGATTTCATTGAACTCAATCTTCCCGGGCACACCGTTCAGGGCTGCCAGGTTGTGTCCGATTGTCACAACCTGGTTTTCATGTTCGGTCACCGTGAACCGGAATTCATCTTCGTCCATATCCCGGCCGGTCAGCGTCTTGGTGCCTTCCAGGGGGAGAGTCGTCGTGGCGGTAAACGCGTTCGTGAATGCCACGGCCTCTGAGCCGTCTTTGATCCTCGCCTGCAGTTCACCCTGGCCGTCAATATATACTTCGACCGTCACCTTGAAGCCGTCCGGTGTTCCCTGTGTTACATGCTTCTTCTGGATATCGGTCATTTCCTTTTCAACAACCGTATATTCATGGTCGCCGACATCCGCTTCCGTATAGTGGATCGGTGCAAACGTAACCGCCGCGGGCTGCCCGGCTTCCGCGCCGTCGTTGGTGCCGGTTACAATTTCGTCCGTTCCGTCCATCACTGCGAACTGGAATTCACCGGCCTTCATCTCCCGCCCGGTCAGCGTCTTCGTGCCGTGCAGGGTGATTTCCGTCGTGTCGGCATATGCGTTTGCGAAGACAATTCCGTCCTTCGGTGCAACGCCGTCCTCCAGCGGGCTGACCGAAGCAAGCTCCGCCTGCAGCTCGCCGTCTTCATCCACATACACGTTTACCTTCACGGTGTAGCTGGTGGTGCCGGTCTGGCTCACATTGGCCTGGGTCGGCTGATCTTCCGTGATCGTATAGATATGTTCGCCGATATGCGTCTGGTCGTAATTGATCGCCGTAAATGTGATCTTTCCATCCGCGCCGTTCTCACCGGCTGCAACCGGATTGCCGTCTTCCGTCACGGTAAAGCTGAACTCTTCCGCTTCCATGGCCCGCCCGGTCAGGGTCTTGGTACCTTCCAGCGTGATGGATGCCGTATCGGCATATTCATTTGTAAACGCAAGCGTTGAACTGTCCGTCCGGGTTGCCCTCAGCTGGCCGTCCGTACCGATTGCAACTTCCACAGTAACCGTGTAGCTGGTCGTGTCGACAGTCACATTGTTCTGCTGCGCTGTCTTTGGCAGCTCCGTCACGGTATATGTATGCGTCCCGACGTTGTCCTGGTTATACCGGATTGTCGGGAAGGTAATCGCGGCGGTGTTCCCGGCTTCCGCACCGTCATGGGTACCCTGGGCGATTACCGTGTCGCCTTCCTTCACCACAAAGGTAAATTCCCCGGCTTTCATCTCCCGGCCGGTCAGCGTCTTCGTGCCCCGCAGGTTGACTTCCGCCGTGTCGGTGTACCGGTTTTCAAACGCAATCGTCGGCGCATTGCCTGCCAGCTTCGCCGTCAGTTCGCCGTCCTCATCCACCTGCACGTCCACCTTCACTGTGTAGCTGGTGGTGCCGGTCTGTTCCACGTTCGGCTGGTTCGGCCGCGTTTCCGTAATCGTATAGATATGCTCGCCGATATCTTTCTGGGTGTAATGGATCTTCTGGAAACTGATGGCTCCGGCTGTTCCCTTGTTTGCTTCTGCGTGGCCGACGGCCTGGATCAGTTTCTCACCTTCCATCACCACAAAGGTGAACTCGTCCTCATCCATGTTCCGGCCGGTGAGGGTTTTGGTTCCTTCCAGGAGGATTTCCGCCGTGTCCTCATATTTGTTGGTGAACTTCACGGTGTCGGAATTATCCAGCACTTCCGCCTGCAGTTCGCCGTTCGCGTCCGCAGACACTTTGACCGTCACGGTAAAGCTGGTTGTGCCGGTCTGGGTCACATTTGCCTGTGCCGGCGTAACCTCTGTCACCGTATAGGTGTGTTCACCGATATCCGCCTGGGTATAGCGGATCTGATCAAATTCAATCGCCGCTTCTTCCCCGGACTGTGCCCCGACATTCTTGCCGGTTGTGACCGGATCCGTCTTTCCCTCTTCCGTCACCACAAAGTCGAATTCCCCGGCCTTCATGGTGCGTCCGGTCAGCGTCTTCGTCCCGTGCAGCTTCAGTTCCGTATCGTCCTTGTATTCGTTTGTAAATTCAATCTCCGGCGCGTTCTCCGCCAGCCTGGCTGTCAGCTTGTCGGTCGTTTCATCCGGGTACACGTTCACCTTTACGATGTAGCTGATCGTGCCCGTCTGCGTCACGTTCCCGGGCAGCGGCATCTGTTCGGTCACCGTATAGGTATGCTCGCCGATGTCGTTCTGGTTGTACCCGATCGCGTCAAATACGATCGCCCCGGCTTCTCCCGCGGCTGCCGCCGAGCTCTTCCCGGTCGCAACCACCTTGCTGTTTTCCGTCACAACAAAGGTGAACTCCTCGTCTGCCATGGGCCGGCCGGCCAGGGTCTTGGTCCCTTCCAGCTTGAACTCGGTGGAATCCGCGTATTGGTTTGTAAAGGCAATCTCATCCGAATCGTCTTCCAGGATTTCCGCCTGCAGTTCGCCCTGCTGGTCAATATATACGTTGACCGTCACGGTGAAGCTTGTTTTTTCGCCTGTCTGCGTCACATATTCCGACCATGGCGTGTCCTCGGTCACCGTATAGGTATGCAGGCCGACATGCGTCTCATTGTATTCGATTTTGCCGAAGGTGATCGCTCCGGGCGTGTCCTTGCCGGCCGCCGCGTTGGTGCCGGTGGCGACAGTTGTATCGCCATCCTTCACCGTGAAGTGGAACTCTTCGTCCTTCATGTCGCGGCCGCTCAGGGTCTTGGTACCGGGCAGCGTGATTTCCGTCGTGTCGGCATAGGTGTTTTCAAAAGCCACATCCGGGGAATCAGCCGTAACCTCTGCCACCAGATTCCCGTCGGTCCCGACAGATACGTTGACCTTCACTTCGAAGCTGGTTTCGCCCGTCTGGGTCACGTTCGCCTGGGCCGGCGTCACTTCGGTGATCGTATAGGTATGTTCGCCGATATCATCCTGGGTATAGGTGATCGGGGTGAACGTAATGTTCCCGGCGTCTCCGTTGTTGGCTGCCGCGTTGGTGCCGGTCGCGGCCTGCTCCCCGTTCTCCTCAGCGATGAAGCTGAACTCTCCGGCAGTCATATTGCGGCCGGTCAGTGTCTTCGTGCCTTCCAGCCTGATGGTCGTTTCAGCCTCATACTTGTTGGTGAACGCAACCGTCCCGGATTCGCTCTCCACAACCTTCGCCTTCAGGCTGCCGTCGGTATCCGGATATACGTTCACCTTGACCGTGAAGCTCTCCGTGCCGGTCTGCTCCACGTTCCCCGGCACCGTCGCATCTTCCGTCACCGTATAGGTGTGCACGCCGATGCTGTCCTGGGTATACGGGATTGCGGTAAACGTAATCGTTCCGGGCGTGTCCTTGCCGGCTTCCGCGTTGGTACCGGTGGCGACAGTTGTCTCGCCTTCCTTCACCGTGAAAGTGAACTCTTTGCCCCCCATGTCACGGCCCGTCAGCGTCTTCGTGCCTTCCAGCGTGATCGACGTCGCAGCCTCATACGCGTTCGTGAACGCGATCTTCTGATCCGGGTTCACCAGCGTTGCGGTCAGCTTGTCCTGCTCGTTGATGCTGACCTCTACCTCAACGGTATAGCTCTTCGTCCCGGTCTGGGTCACATTCCTGCCCGGCGCGGTTTCCGTCACGGTGTAGGTATGGGTTCCCACATCTTCCTGGGTATATTCAATTTTCCCGAATGTGATCGCCCCGGGGGTTCCCTTGCCTGCCGCCGCGTTGGTGCCGGTCGCGGCTTCTGCGTCGTTTTCGTCTTTCACCACAAAGGTGAATTCCCCGGCTTCCATGTCGCGGCCTGTCAGGGTCTTGGTGCCTTCCAGCGTGATATCCGTCGTATCGGTATACTGGTTTGCAAACTTAATTTCCGGCGCGTCGTCCGCCTTCCTGGCGGTCAGTTTGCCGTCCTCGCCGATGCTGACGATGACCTTCACCGTATAGCTGGTTGTCCCGGTCTGGCTGATCTTTCCGCCGGGCGCGGTTTCTGTCACGGTATAGGTATGCGTTCCCACATCGTCCTGGTTATACTTGATTTCGGTAAACGTGATCGCCCCGGCTTCTCCCTTGCCGGCCGCCGCGTTGCTGCCGGTTGCAGCAGTTGTCGTTCCTTCCGAAACGGTAAAGCTGAACTCTCCGGCCTTCATGTCACGGCCGTTCAGCGTCTTGGTGCCGTCCAGCGTGATTTCGGTCGTATCCGCGTATGTATTATTGATTGTGGTAAGGCCGGTGGTGGAATTGGTGCTGTATGTGTTGTCAGAAGTCCTGGATGCTTCTGTCTCAATCACATAGTACTTCAGCTTGTGGATGGTCCCGTCTTCGTCCCGATAATACTCCGGCAGTTCTCCCCAGTCGTGCTCCCAGTTGTTGCCCTGGTTCAGCTCAACCGGGTCACCCACCAGCGTATAGCCGCCTTCTGCAATCCCGCCCACAATCTGGTCCAGCTGCTTCAGGTTCTCCTGAATGGTGATCGCCGGGGATGTGCCGTTGAAGCTGACGTCGGATACGCCGCTCGTTGCGATCAGCTGTCTCGGGCTGAACAGGTTCCGGACCAGGCCGGTGGCCGGCGCCTGGGACGCCGTCGCCCCGATTACCGCGGAATGGCCCCACGGGGATTCAATCCAGATGGTATGCTCCCCGGGCGTGCTGAATGTAAAGTTGATGGTATCCGTATAGTCATTGTTGGTGTTCTGCGGCCGGGTTTTCCCGCTCTGTCCGTTGGTCGCCCGGTAGTTGGCGGAGAAGCCCCATCCGTGTACGGTAACCGTCACGGCAATCGGCTGGCCGATCCGGAATTCCTCCGGCCCGTAGATCTTCACATTGTCGTTCTGGCCGGTGCTCTTCTTGAAAATACGCAGGATGACCTTCTGGTCTTCCGGTATGCCTTCTTCATAGTGTCCGGTATACCGGGCCGTCTTCCCGGCCTTCACCGTCTGCGCGCTGCTGGGATTCAGGCTGGCGTTTTCGGCGTTCTGCCCGGAAATGCTGGTGGTAATGGTATAATCCGCGCCTTCCCGCAGTCCCTCGAATTTTCCGGTCCAGTTCGTCCCGTTTCCGTTCAGTGTAATGGTATGGGTGTCATTCCCGTCGCTGGCATTGGTTGCCGTAACGGTTACGGAAACATCCTCGGGAACATCGTTCCAGCTGATGGAAACCGGTATTTCCGCCGTATACGGATTGTAGTTCCCGCTGAACACCAGCTCGTTGTCGTTGCTGTTGGCAACGGTGATAGCCTGGGTATCGCCGGATGTCCAGGTCACTCCGTTCCGGTCTGTCACCGTCACGGAATACCGGGTCCCCGCGGTCATGCTGTACAGGTATCCGGTCCAGTTGTTGCCGCTGTTCAGCACAACCCGGCTTCCGTCGTCCGCGGTCGCGGTAATGCTTCCGGTCGGCACTTCCCCGCTGCCCCAGTCAATCCGGACCTTTACGTCCTTCTTCGGCGGGAGGTAGGAGGCTTCCAGCGTCACGTTTTCCGTTCCGTCTGTAATGGTCACCGCGGTGCTCGCCGGTGAAACGGTCACATAGTTGCCGTTCACCTTCGTGGTCAGGGTCTGCGCGCCGGCCGGAACATCGTTAAACGTGATGCTCCAGTTGTTGCCCGCGTTCAGTGTCCGCTTAATGCCGGCCACGGTCACGTCAATGCTGGTGCCCTCCGGCAGGTCGTCTGTCCCGTCCACGCGCACCGTCAGTTTCCCCGTCTGCACCGGCGGGGTGATTTCTTCTTCCTTCACGGCGATCAGCTGGACCTTCGCTGTTCCGCCGTTGTTGGTCACCGGGTTTCCGCTGCCGTCCACCCAGGTCTTCTTTACGCTGGCGGTCGTGCTGCCCGCGTCAAAATTGGTGAAGGATGTGCCGCCTTCGTCCGTCTTCTGGGTAGCCGTCAGCCCGTTGGTCGCCGGGTCAAGGGCTACCTCCACGGTTACCTGCTTCCCGGCGATCACCGTTCCGGCTTCATCCGTCTCGGTAATCGTGTATACGTATGTCTTCCCGGCGTCCGCAATCGTGTATTCGATCGTGCCGAAGTCAATCGGCACAATCCACCGGTTCTCGTCCGGCTGCAGCGTAACGGACGTGGTTCCCGGCATCGGGATATCCGTGTTCGATGCGTCTTCAGCGTCCGCCGCGGTTACGGTAAAGTTCCACTTGTCGCCGTTCGCAAAATTGAACCGTTTGCCCTCAATCTGCTTCGTGGCTTTCAGTTCTGTCCATGCCCGCCGGTACGTGTTCGTGAATTCAGCGTACTTCTTCGACGGATCACCGTCATATGTCACAACGGGTTCTGTATCAAGATCCGCAACATACACGGTCACTGCTGCGGGCGTATTGTCATACTCCATCCCGTCCAGGTAGTAGAGGCTGTACTGCTGGTCATCCGCGTATGTCGTGGCCAGCAGCTTGTTCCCGTTGGCGGTATCGATCGCGCGGGCGCTGTCCGGAATAATTTCCTGGATGTGATAGTAGTATGTTCCGGGCTCGCTGTATTCAATCGTCCCGAAGCTCGCTTCCACGCCGGTGGATTTCTCCACCGTCACGGTCTTTGTAAATGTCCTGTCGGTCGGCTCGCTTACGGCCTGGGCATATTCCCCGTATGTGGTGCCGTCCCTTTTCTCTGCGTCTGCCGGCATGGGCGGGTACAGCACGCCGGGTGCCTGCTTCAGCACAAAGGAGAACTGATCCGCATTGCCCCATTCGTTAACGATCTTCTCCACCTGCAGGTGGGCCGTCTGCGTGTTCCTTGTCTCATTCCGGAATGTGATCGTGCTGATGGAATTCGTGTCATCCGTCGCGTCGATTACACCCTTGAACCGGGATGTGGACGGAGTCCCGCTGATATCGTTCTTCCGGAACCGTTCGATGGCATGGCCAGCGTCGGCATAGTATTCCGGGAACGCTGCGTACACAGCGTTTTCGTACCCCATCTGTACAACGGTTACATAATATTCTTTTTCATCGTAGAAATAGTTCCCGCCTGTTCCGCTGGCTTTTCCCTTTTCCTTAATCCTGAATACCCGTCCGTCTCCGTGTTTGAACGTATAGTTCATGGACTGGCCGTCGTTGGAGATCGTATCCACCAGGGTCCAGTGGCTGTCCCCTGCGTCATCATCGGCGTTCTCGTCCCATCTGTAAATGTCAAACTCGAACACTTCGCTGTCCGCCGGGGTCCGGCCGTCCAGCTTCTTCCCGAAGGCTGCGTCCGCGTCTTTCACTTTCGACAGGTTCCGGTTCCGGTTGTGCCATTCATTGGACTGGGTCCGGCTGGTCATTGTGCCGCCGGTAATTACCCAGCCTTCGCTGGACTGGGTAATCGTGGTCTTGGAATCCGTCCGGGGAATCAGGAACATACCGATCGCTTCGTTCAGTTCCACGTTCTTCGCGTTCGGCATGTTGAATACTGTGTTCTGGGCAATGCGTTCCCGTCCCGCGTCGCTGGCCCAGGATACGCCGTCCGTAAAGGTATACTGAATCTGGCTGACCTTCACATTCTCATTCGGAATGTTGAAGACTACGGTCTGGCCCGGGTGCATTTTGATGTTCAGTCCGCCGCCGGTTCCGTCGAAAACAGACGGGATTCTGGACGGATCAATATAGATGGTCTTTCCGTCCGGGAACTGCGTCAGGTCAATGTTCGGGGAGCTCGGCGCGTAGGTCGCTTCCTTCGCTTTCAGGCTGTCGGACATTGCCTTGCCGTAGTTCAGGATCGGGTCCACAATGGATTCGGATATTTTGTTCTGTGTAGACTCAACGAGGATGGTATTCGCGGTGTTATGGTCCACCTTGTACGCGTCGGCCTTATCGACAAACACCACCACGTCCCGCTGGGAGTTCATGTGCATTCTGCCTTCGATCTTCGCCGCGGCAATCGCGCCGGTGTCATTGCCCAGGTCCGGGTCCACGTTCACCTGGTTCCCGGCTCTGCACTTGAACAGGTTCGTGGCAAAGTTGGTCTCCATGTGGCCAACCTGGTCAAACACTCCGGCGGTAATGCCGTAGTTGATGCCCGGTCCGAGGATCTGCGCCGGTTTCAGCGCTTTTTCCAGCGGATTGCCGGTCAGCGTCAGCTTGTGCTCAATGCTGGTCAGGTTGCCGCTGCTGTCCGCCGTCTCATTCTTTTCATATGTAAAGGAATTGTTGCCGATTGTAAAGGCTTCCGTATAGGATGCCGGGTCCGGGCTGTTCGGCCCGGGGGTAATCGTCGCCCCGGGGTTTTTCCGGATCACCGTCGCGGTAATATTCTTCCAGTTGGGGGAGAACGTCTGTCCGCTGCTCCACTGTTCATCCAGTTTGATGGTTGTGCTGGCCTCGCCGTTGGTCTTGATTTCAACCGTCTGGTAATACTGCCGGGTTCCGTCCAGGGAGGTAGCCTCCACCAGCAGGTAATAATCCTCTCCGGGAATGGTAACTGCGCCTTCCTCCGGATCGAAATCGATCACCAGTTTATGGCTGATCGGCTCTTTCTTCTTAAAGCCGATCTGGTAATCCACCGCGCCGTCCGCCACAGGGCCGTTCCCGGCGTCCGGGGTATATCCGGCAAAGCTGCCGTTGATGGCCGCGTCATAAACGGTCACCTCGTTGCTCCCCGCCCACAGCCGCAGGCTGGCGAATGTGCTCAGCTCCCGTGTGGAATGAACCAGGCGCACCCGGATCCGGCTCTTCACTTCAGGCGGAAGATCCTGGTAGGCTTTTCCGATCGGGTAATACGGATCACTGTTGTAGACTTCGGTCGGCCTGTCGCTGAATCCGGGAATGGAAATAATGGTCGGGGTATCCGTTCCGGTAAATCCATCCAGCTTCTGGATATTCCAGTAGGTGTTCCCCGGAAGTCCCGCAATGTTCCCCGCCGAGAAATTCCCGGCCGGGCCGGCGTCCAGCGCAACCAGGTAATAATTTCCGTCCACCGCCGGCGCCGGAATCGCGTTGCCGTCCTTGTCCCTGAATGTGATCCGGACATCAAACGGTCCTTCTTCCGTTATCACCAGATCGCTGTTTTTATTTCCCCTGAGTTCCCATACGTATGCGGGGCTGCCGTCTGTTTTTCCCTTGGTCAGGTTTGCCTCTGAGAATACGGAAACCCACTCATCGTAATTGTCATTTTCCAGTTTCGCGACAGTAACGGCATATTCAGACCCCCTGACCGCTCCTGTATCGCTGATATATCCGTTATCCCGGGTCTTGAATGTCGGGAATACCTCAAAGCCGTTGGACGTAATATCCGAAAACTTCCTGGAGGCATATGATACAGTCCCGTACTCATCCGTCTGCTGGACAATAATATAGTATCCCTGCTCATCCAGTTTGCTGCGGGTTTCCTCGCTCATATCTGTGGTCATGCAGTAAACGTTTGTGCCGTTGCTGGTCCTGCCCACCTCGCCGGAAACATAGGTTTCCGCTGCTGCAGCAAAATTCACGGGGGATACGATGCTCAATATCTGGAATACTGCCATCAGAACAGCAATAATTCTTTGCCTGCGGGTCCTCATATAAATGCCTCCCTGTCCCTGTCATTGATGATCCCGGGGTTTGCTCATTCCTCCCTGGTGACAAGAACAGTCAATCGCCATATGTAATAATAGTTTTCTTTGTTGATGTGATATGTATACGTCTGTTCATTCGCGCCGTCGATATCGGTAAACGTGTCTGAATCCTCGGTCCGGTACTGCCATTGGAATGTGCAGATATCATCTTCCCGGAAATTGACCAGCTCGCCGGTCATCGTGATTTCCGTCCCGAAGGGAATGGAAAGCATATCCCACAGTGTGGAGGTTACTTCAACGCTCCGCGCCGGCAGGGGTTCTTCTTCCTCTTCCTCTCCTTCGGGTTCCGGCTTCAGGATAATAATCACGTCATCCCAGCGGATATACTGTCCCCGGGCCTTTTCGTCCGTGCGGTAGATCTCCGCCCATGCTTCGTTTTCGGTTGTGCGCAGCCACAGCTCCGTGCCGGGCTCCAGGTGGGCCGCCGGTTCCGCGTCTTCCGCCATGCTTTCGAAGATGTCCGCGCCGTTGGTCATCGCCACCTGGCTTCCGTAATACCCGAGCGCCAGCAGCTCTTCCGCCGGCAGCAGGGCCGCTGTGTCTTCTTCTTTCTTTTCCTTTGTTTCTTTCTTGCTGTCTGCCTTCGTGTTTGCGCCGGCGGGCTGGTCCTGGGTTTCACTTGCCGGGGCCAGGTCGGTCGGTGTGGCAGGCTCGTTCTTTACCGGTTCGGCCTGGGGTTCTTCTGCCTCTGCGGCTGTCCCGGGCTCCGCGGCCGCTTCGCCTGCCGCTCCGTCCGTGGGCGTTTCTCCGCTTTCATCTGCGTTTTCGACTTTGGTTTCTTCTTCTCCGTTGGTTTCCTCTCCGTCGGTTTCCTCTCCGTCGGCTTTCTCTCCGTCGGCTTCCTCTCCGTCGGCTTCCTCTCCGTCGGTTTCTTCTTCACCGGATACTTTTTCACCGGCGGTTTCTTCCCCGGCAGGCTCTTCCGCCTCTCCGGCCGTTTCGTCTTCTGCGGTTACTCCGCCTTCCGCGGCTTCCGCGGGAGTGTCTCCGCCTTCATTGCCGTCCCCGACTTCGGTCGTTTCTTCCGCGGTCGTTTCTTTTTCGTTTTCGTCTTCATCGTCGGTCTTTTCCGGCTTCTTCACAGCAGTCAGGATAAAGTCTGCGTCCGCCGGGGAGGTAATCGCCAGGATATATTCGTTGTCTTTTGCGGCGTATGTGCTGAACTGCAGGGTGATTCCCCTGCTTTCCGGGTCTTCATTCTCAATCCGGACCGGGTTCTTTTTCTCCCCGTTCAGGGTCATCCGGACTTCCCCGGCGTCCGGTGCATTCCCGCCCCTGGGCGTCAGCTCCAGGGTAACCAGGATGTTCCGGCTGTATTCAGGCCGCATCACAATCCGGAATTCCTCTCCGGCCTTCAGGGTTCCGCGGTATCCGTTCCCGCCGAAGTGGAGCTCCGGCAGCCGGACTTCTTTTTCTTCTTCCTTGTCTGTTCCGGTTTCTTCCTCGCCGCCTGCTTCTTCCTGGCTGCCATCTTCTTCCTGGCTGCCATCTTCTTTCTGGCTGCCGTCTTCTTTCTGGCTGCCTGCTTCTTCCGGGTTGTCCTGTTCATCGGCCGGTATTTCGCCCGCCGGGATTTCTTCGTTCGTTGTTTCACCGTTTTCCCCTGTGCCGTTCTCCGCCGGGGTTTCCTGTTCCACGGGCGCCAGGTCTGTCGGCGTTGCCGGTTCGTCTTCCGCGGACGCGGCAAAAGGCATGCCGGATACCAGCATGCACACGGTCAACAGTATAGCAAACAGGGTACGGGTCTTCGCGTTCATTTTTTCCAGTCCTCCACTTTGTTTCACTGAAAATATATGATTCCCGGGATTCGGGGCTCTCCATTCCCCGGATCACTGGGTCAGGTTACATCCTGTTTTCGCGTTTATGTAAATGCATCTCTGTAAACCAGATTTATTACATAATTTCGCGAATATAAAATAGCACTTTTTCACTCCTTTTTCAATATGCAGTTGTTGTTTTCCATGGGTTTCTGCCATTTTTTACCTCTTTCCCGCATTGACGATCCGATGGTATTTATTTCAATTTTATTACGATCACACTTTGTCTTTGTCACGTTTTGCATTTGTTCAAATATTTTTGTATGTAACTTGTGATATCTTTTCCTGCGCATATATGAAAAAGACGCCCTTCCGGGCGTCTTTGCCTGCAGACTCTTGCCTGTTCTTTACTTTTTTACCGCATAAACCTTGCCTGGCGCTCCACCGTTTCGGGGTGGATGGCCATCAGGGTGGCAGCTTCCTTGTCAATCTTTCCGTCCTTAACCAGCCGTGCCAGCTCCGTATCCATGGAGAGCATGTCCTCGCCGCCGCCGAAGATCGCGTTGTCGATCTGGTGCGTCTTCCCCTCGCGGATCAGGTTCTGGATGGCCGGGTTCACGCGCATCACTTCAAACACGGGATACAGCGTGCCGTCCTTCGTCAGGATCAGGCGCTGGGAGACTACCGCGCGCAGCACCATGGACAGCTGGGCCCGGATCTGGTTCTGCTGGTTGGCCGGGAAAGCGTCGATCACGCGGTCAATCGTCTTCGCTGCGCCCAGCGTGTGCAGGGAGGACAGCAGCAGGTGTCCGGTTTCCGCCGCAGTGATTGCGGTGGAAATCGTCTCGATATCGCGCATTTCGCCGAGCATGATGACGTCCGGTGCCTGGCGCAGTGCGGCGCGCAGCGCGCGGGCAAAGCTGGATGCGTCCCCGGGCACTTCACGCTGGCTCACAATGCATTTCTTGTGCGGGTGCAGGTATTCAA
>JAEEGK010013645.1_pt1 | contig 18275 bp, 15 predicted proteins | sample 8958771 | NCBI WGS metagenome assembly JAEEGK01 (sample SAMN16246547, study PRJNA631951) | gut metagenome | biome: gut microbiome; feature: rumen; material: SC-attached | host: Bos | place: Iran: Karaj | collected 2018-10
CCGTCCGGGCTGTGGCGGATTGTCCGAGTCACCGGTACTAAAGGTTAGTCAACGACGACCTGCCTTCTCTAGAGCTGCTTCGAAAGCGCAGGCCTGAAGTGCGGAATCATCGGTTCCACCGGTACGCTGGTGGAAAACCAGCACCTGGACAGCAAACTGACCACACCGGATCCCATTGACCTGCAGAAGACGCTGCGGATGATGGCGGATGAAGGCGTACAGGTGTGCTGTATGGAAGTGTCCGCCCATGCGATCGATATGTGCCGGCTGGACGGCATGAGCTTTGAAGTCGGATGCTATACCAACCTCAGCCAGGACCACCTGGACTATTTCTACACCATGGAACGCTATTTCGAGACGAAAAAGCGGTTCTTTACCGAAGGAATGGCGCGAAATGCCGCGATAAACGCGGATGATGAAACCGCCGGAAAGCTGATTCCCGACCTGGTGCAGCCGCATATTACCTATGGCATCTGCGTGGACGCGGATGTGTTCGCCCGCGATATTGAGATTACCGAGGAAGGCGTGCGCTTTACCGTACAGCTGCACGGAATGAACGAGATCCTGATCCATATGCACATGACCGGCATGTTCAACGTTTACAACGCCCTGGCTGCAACCAGCTGCGCACTGATCATGGGCATCGCGCCGGAAAAGATCCGCGCCGGCCTGGAGGCGGTTACCCGGGTGCCGGGCCGGATTGAAGTGCTGCCGACCGGAACACCCTACAAGGTTATCCTGGACTACAGCCATTCCCCGGACGCACTGGAAAACATCCTGAAGACCGTGCGCCAGTTTACCCGCAACCGTGTGATCGCACTGTTCGGCTGCGGCGGCGACCGCGACAAGGGAAAGCGCCCGATGATGGGTGAGATCGGCGGCCGGCTGGCAGACTACTGCATCCTGACATCCGACAACCCGCGGACGGAAAACCCGCAGGTGATCCTGGCCGCGATTGAAAAGGGCATCAAACCCACCGGCGGCAAGTATGAAGTGATTGAAAACCGCCGGGCTGCCATCGACCGCGCACTGCGCATGGCTGAAGACGGCGACGTGATCGTGCTGGCGGGCAAAGGCCATGAAACCTACCAGGAAATCATGGGAATCAAGCGGCCGTTTGATGAAAAGGTCATCGTCAGCGAACTGCTGCTCGAGATCCGGAAAGAGCAGGAAAACGGCATCTGAAAAGCGAATTTTTAAAGGATGTTTTTCCACGGAAAGGACGATGACACGGGAATGATTTTCAGAATGACAGGCGCGCTGCTGGCAAGCATGGCAATTGCCCTGCTGATCGGGCCGAAGCTGATCAGCGAGCTGAAAAAACTCCATTTCGGGCAGACCATATACGAACTGGGGCCCAGCCATCAGAGCAAGCAGGGGACACCGGTCATGGGCGGACTGATGATGGCCGCCGGTATCCTGGTTTCATCCCTCGCATTTCATCCGGCTGAGTGGAACGGAGGCCTGGATGCGGTGATTCCACTGCTGCTGGTGGCTTTCCTGAGCATGGCCGTCGGGTTTGCGGACGATTATATCAAGGCAGTTAAAAAACGCCATGACGGGCTGAATCCGTGGCAGAAGATCGCCGGGCAGGTGATTGTAGCCGTCGGATTCAGCATTTACTGTTATTTCCACCCCGCAATCGGGAGCAGGATCCGTATACCGTTTACCGGAATTGACTGGGACCTGGGGCTGTTCTACATCCCTGTGATGACCCTGGTGACAATCTTTATTGTGAACAGCAGCAACCTGCAGGACGGCCTGGACGGCCTGCTGGGAACCGTGACGGCTGTGAGCTCATCGGCATGGGCTGTGATCTGCGTGATGATCGCGGCTGTTCCGGCCATGCAGTCCATCACGGACAAAGGCACCGCACTGACAGCCGGGGTGTTTGCCCTGGCAATGGCCGGCGCGTGCGTGGGCTTCCTGCGGTACAACAGATACCCAGCAAAGACATTCATGGGCGATACGGGGAGCATGCTGCTGGGCGGCGGAACCGTGGCAATCGCGATGATCCTGCGGCTGCCCCTGCTGCTGGTACTGATCTTCTTTACCCCCATTATGAGCAGCGTGAGCGTGATCATGCAGCGGTATTACTACAAGCTGACCCATGGGAAGCGGATTTTCCTGATGAGCCCGATTCACCACCATTTTGAAAAGAAAGGATATTCCGAAACCCAGATCGTGAGCATGTACGCCGGCATTACGCTGGTGCTGAGCCTGATCGCGATCCTGAGTGTGAGCGGACTGTAAGCCGGAAAGAAGGCGAAACGCATGAATTACGAAAACAAAAAGGTCCTGGTGGTCGGTATGGCCCGGAGCGGTGTCGCCGCAGCACAGCTGCTGCGTGCCTACGGTGCCGAAGTGACCGTGAACGACAGCAAGAGCGAGGAGGAACTGGGATCCCAGCTGCGTCCCCTGGAAGGACTGCAGCTGACCCGGCGCTTTGGCTGCCCGGCGATGGACCTGCTGGAGGGAATGGATGTCCTGGTAATTTCTCCCGGCATTCCGGATACCGCACCGTTTGTGGTACGGGCAAAGGAAGCGGGAATCTATGTGATCGGCGAGCTGGAGCTGGCCGCACAGCTGTCCAAAGGGACGCTGACCGCGGTAAGCGGAACGAACGGAAAGACGACCACTGTATCCCTGCTGGGCGAAATCTTCGCCAACAGCGGCAAGGTGACCCACGTGGTGGGCAATATCGGCTATCCCTTCTCCCTGGCCGCCCTGGTCAGCAAGGAGGACGACGTGGTCGTGTGTGAGGTGAGCTCCTTCCAGATGGAAACGGCAGACACCTTCCACCCGCATGTCGCACTGCTGACCAATATTACCGAAGACCACCTGAACCGCCACGGGACGATGGAAGTCTATACCGCGATGAAGATGCGGATGTTTGCCAACCAGACCGCGAATGACTACGCGGTATTCAACGCGGACGACCCCGGCCTGGAAGGGCTTGCGGCCCAGGTGCACAGCCATGTGCTCCAGTTCAGCCGGAAGACCGAAGTGAAGGAAGGTGCGTTTGTCCGGGACGGGCAGATCATCATCCGTATGAACGGAACCGAGCGGAAGGTCTGCGGGACAGAAGAAATCTATATTCCCGGACCGCACAACCTGGAGAATGCACTGGGCGCCGTATGCGTGGCGGCCGCGATGAAGGTCCCGGTACCGGTAATCCGGCACAGCCTGCGGACATTCCGGGGCGTTGAGCACCGGATTGAACGGGTGAGGGAGCTGGACGGCATCACCTATATCAACGACAGCAAGGGCACAAATACCGATTCCACCATCAAGGCTGTGCAGACGATGACAGCCCCGACGGTGATCATCCTCGGCGGATATGACAAGCATACATCCTTTGAGCCGCTGAGCCGGGAAATTCGGCAGAGCCCGATGATCCGGAAGGCGATTCTGATCGGTGAGACGGCGGACCTGATCCGTACCAGCCTGGAGCGGAACGGGTTCACGAACATCGAGTATGCCGGCAGTCTCGGAGAGGCAGTCCAGAAGGCGAGGGCATCCGCCGAAGGAGGCTGGAATGTCCTGCTGAGCCCGGCGTGCGCCAGCTTTGACATGTTCAAGGACTACGAGGAACGCGGTCGGGTGTTCAAGGAAATTGTGAACGGACTGAAGTAAACAGACCGAAGTCTGGAAAGGGAGTGGATGCGTGGAAGGACCCGGAAACAACCGGCCTGTAAAGCGGGCCGGCGATTCATATACCCCGCAGGGCACTCCCGAAGTACGCGACTGGCAGAAAAATACATGGACCGGACCGATGCCGATGAACATCAGTCCGTTTGAGGAACCGGAAAACGCGCCGGAGCTGCTGAAGGAAAGGTCTGAAAACCTGAGCGACCGGGAAGGCGCTTTCTGGCAGCAGGCCACAAACGGATACCAGCGGACTGCCGGCGGGGAAACCCAGCGCGCAGCCGCGGCAAATAAAGGCAAATCCCAGCCAAAGAAGAAAAAGACCAACGAAAGCAGCGCGGGCATGCGGGCCGCGTTGGCGCTTGTCGCGCTGGCGGGCATTACGGTATGCGTGCTGTATTTTATTGTGTTCCGGGTACGGGAAATCCGCGTGGAGGGAAACCAGCTGATTTCGCGGTCGGATGTCATCCGGCTGAGCGGAATCAAGTACGGGTCCAGCATCCTGACGCTGAGTGAGGAAGACACCAAGCGGGATATGGAGGCGCGGGCGGTCAGTGAAGCGAAACGCACCGGGAATTCCAACTATTACACCCTGCAGTTCCGCTACCTGGACAAGATGATGCCCGGGACCGTGGTGATCTCCGTTAAGGAGAGGGAACCCTGCTGCTGGATGACACTGCGCGGAATCATGTTCGTGATGGACAAGAACCGCATGGTGCTGTATGAGACCGAAGATCCATCCATCCGGCCAGCGAACCTGGTTGAGGTCAAAGGCCTGAACATCCGGGGCGGAGACCATCCCGGACAGACCCTGATGCTGAATTCAGCTGTCCAGCAAAGCATATTTGAAAACCTGTTCCTGGAGCTGAAAGTGCTGAGCTGTCTGCCGATTGTCCAGGAGGTGGACCTGAGCAACACGTCTTCCATTTTCCTGATCACCCGGGACGGTTATACCGTAAGCCTCGGTGACCGGGAAAGGATCCATGCCAAGCTGCGCAGCATGATGTATGTACGGGAAAAACTGCTGGAGCTTGGAAAGAACGGGGGAGCCATCAACGTATCGGTTCCGGAAAAGCCGACCTATTCCCCGCGCGGGAACTGAAAACAGACCGATGTCTAAAAATGTTACAAAAAGCCGGAAAAATGTAATAAAATGGGCATAAACACTTGCAAACATTCAATAAAAGGCATATAATAACACATGATATGCCATTATATGGTCGGATTCTGCCCGGAAGCGGACGGGGTCCTGAGTTCACCAGGGGGGAACGAAACCTATGAAAACAACGGTTGCGGCCATTGATTTCGGGACGAGCAAGATCGTTACGCTTGTTGCCGAGAACAGCGGCAGCCAGCGGTGCGACATTGTCGCTGCCGGCGTGGCGAAGTATGACGGCTATCTGACAGAAGGATGGAACAATCCCGGCCAGCTGGACGAGGCAATCCGCCGGTCCATCAACGATGCCGAGGAACAGTCCGGCAGCAAAATCCGGGAGATCACAGTCGGTGTACCCGGAGCGTTCACCCGCGTTTATGCCACCCAGGTGACCATCACCCTGAAGGGAACGGATCCCCGCGTCACATCGGGCGATGTCAAGGCTGCCTTTGATATGGCATCCCAGAACCTGGCCAATATGCCCGGCGTTGTGATTCATTCCAGCCCGGCATGGTTTATGGTGGACAGCGGGAAGAAAACCCTGGAGCCTGTCGGAATGAAGGGACGCGAAATGACCGCGTTCATCAGTTTTGTGGTCGGCAACCGGTTCTTCGTCGATGACGTGACCAACCGGATGGCTGACCTGGGAATCGTGGTAACGAGCTTCTATTCCACATCCGCCGGTGAAGCGATGCTGTACCTGAACGAGCAGGAACGCGACCATACGTCCGTGCTGATCGATATGGGGTACCTGAATACCGAAATCATCGGTGTGGAAGGCGACGCGATCATCTACCACAAGGTGCTGGATGTCGGCGGCGGCGATATCGCCGTAGCCCTGGCCGAAGAACTGGACATTTCCCTGAGCGCGGCGGAAGACATCAAGCGCAAATTTGTGTACGGCATTGAGACCAGCGGGGAAACCTATGAGGTTCCCGGCGCGGACGGGCAGAAAGGCACCACTTTCACCCGCGAACAGGTAAAACCGATTATCAACAAGGCGGTTGACGAAATCTGCGAACAGATCAAGACCGCGATTGACGACGACTTCGGCAGCCTCGGCAGCTGGAGCAGCGTATTCATGACCGGCGGCGGAATGAGCTTCAACCGCGGCGGCAAGGAATACATGGCCGGAAAGCTCGGACGGCCCGTACAGGAGACTCCGCGCCGGACAACCAAGCTGAACAGCCACAGCTTCTCCAGCGCACTGGGCCTGATGGACCTGATTATCGATACGATTGAACAGCAGCGCCAGCCGGCAGCCGGTGTGGGCGGCAGGATCAAGGACTTCTTCCGGAGTCTGTTGGGAGGTTAAGAACATGATTGAATTCCAGAACGAAGAGCAGAGCAACTTTGCTTCCATCAAAGTCGTCGGATGCGGCGGCGGCGGAAACAACGCTGTAAACCGGATGATGGATGCCGGGCTGCGCGGCGTTGAATTTATCGCGGTAAATACCGACCGGCAGGCACTGGGCCAGTCCAACGCCCAGGTGAAAATCCAGATCGGCGAAAAGCTGACAAAGGGCCTTGGCGCAGGCGCGCATCCGGATGTGGGCCGCCGCGCGGCGGAAGAAAGCCGCGAGGAGATTGCCTCCGCACTGAAGGGCGCTGACCTTGTGTTTATTACTGCCGGTATGGGCGGCGGCACCGGAACCGGCGCGGCTCCCATTGTGGCAGAAGTGGCCCGGGATCTGGGCATGCTGACGATTGCCGTAGTGACCAAGCCCTTCAATTTTGAAGGCAAGCAGCGGATGAAGAACGCTGAAGCCGGGATTGAAGAACTGAAGCAGAATGTGGATACCCTGGTGGTGATTCCGAATGACCGCCTGCTGCAGGTGGTGAGCAAACAGACCAGCATGATCGAGGCGTTCCGCGTTGCGGATGACGTGCTGCGGCAGGGCATCCAGGGCATCAGCGACCTGATCGCGGTGCCGGCGATGATCAACCTCGACTTTGCGGATGTCAAGACCGTTATGGAATCCGGCGGAATGGCCCATATGGGCATCGGTATCGGCAGCGGCGAGAACAAGCTTGTCGATGCCGCGAAGAACGCGATCGCGTCCCCGCTGCTGGAGACCAACATCGACGGCGCACGCGCCGTGCTGATCAACATCACCGGCGGTGCCGACATCTCCATCGTGGACATCAACGAAGCGGCCAACCTGGTGATGGAAGCGGCCGATCCGGACGCGAACATCATCTTCGGCGCCGGAATCGACGAGACTATGGGCGACGACGTACGGATTACCGTGATCGCGACCGGATTCGAAAAGACGCCTTTCCCGACCCGGGAGCCCGCGAAGAAGCCGCGTGAGATTGAACATGAACGCCTGTTCGGCTCCTTCGGGACCAACTTCAGCCGGGATACCGCTGCTTCTGTGGCGGACCGGGATAACGGCAGTTCTTTCCTGAACCGGAGCACCGGCGAAGTGCCGACCTTCATGAGCACCAGCCGTCCCAGCATGGGCGTGCCCGGCATGGTGAACACCGGATCCTTCCAGACCGGGTTCAGCTACCAGCAGACCGCCCCGCAGGACCTGCAGGCAACCCGGCCTTACCAGCCCATGGGGAACAACCCCACCGGCGGCAACGTACCGGTGAACCCGAATCCGTTCCAGATGAACCAGCCGCAGAATTACCAGCCGCTGTTCAACAGCAACGGCCAGGTGACCGGCCAGACGGGCAGCTTCCAGCCGGTTCCGCAGAGCCAGGCAATGACGACGGATGACCACGGCGTACCGGGATTCCTGAAGCGGAAAAAGTAAACCTTGAAAATTAAAGAAACGCGGAGCGCAAGCTCCGCGTTTTATGTAAAAAGGAAGGAACCTGAGAAAACCGGGAAGAATCGTTCCACGGAACAAAAAACGCGAAAGAGAGGGAATACATATGAAAACAGCAGTGCATGCTATGGGATGTATTATTATGCTGGCATGGCCGTTCCTGGCCGGCATGGCGGCCAGGAAATCCAAGGCAGTTGCTTCCGTTATCTTCGTAGCCGGGATTGTTTATTCAGCAGCCCTGACCCTTTATTACACACACTGGCAGGCATACAGGGATGCCGTATCCCACCTGGATGGGCAGGAGATGCTTCCGATCGTGCTGGGAGTCATCTGCCTGATCCTGATTATTCCGACGCTGGTGAAGGTGATCAGGAACCGGGAACGGAAGAAACACGCTGTGATACTGGCCGGGCTGCTGGTTATACTTGCCATGTGCGCTTATTCCGCAATCTGTACGCACGGACTGGAATGCCCGGCGTGCAGCAGCAGCAACAGAGATGATAATGACGTGCTCTATCACTTTTTCTATCAGCTGTTTACCGGTAAGGAATGGCACCCGGCCGAATGAATCATGCCGGGAAAACGAAACCCGGAAGGCATATGCCTTCCGGGTTTTCCATACAGGACCCGGACGTTTTCAGCGCTTCTTTACACCGACATATATTTTTTCCGGCTGCGCGGGATACGTGCAGCGGCCCAGGTCCTTCCGCTCAACGAAGCGGCCGTTATGGTATTCCTCCCGGTAGGTCATGTATTCATATCCCATCTTCGGATCGGAAACGGAGACCTGCTCATCGGTATAAGTGGCATATTTCCCCTGGGTGTCTTTGATGTATTTCGGGCCGCCGCTGGCGACCAGCTCTCCGGTCTTCTCAGATCTGATATCATAGGACGTACCGCCCAGGTCCCTGCCGTAAATGATCACGTGAGTCTGCAGGGAGTTTTTTCCGTTCCGGCCGGGTTCAACCCTGGCCGCAATATAAACAGGGGAATCCGTATTGTTGACAAACTTCAGGTCGACTTTCCGGTTACTGCCCCAGGAGACGGTGGCATCCAGACCGTAGTCAGTATAATTGACCTTGTCGGAGTGATAGGACCGGTCCGTGATTTCCAGCCCGGCCTTTACGGCTGCCTGGTAAATCGTGGTGCTGGCCTGGCACACACCGCCGCCGATTCCCATAACATGCTCGCCCTGGTCATATTCTTCTGCCGGTTTGAATTTATTTTTTTCTGAACGCTCCCCGACAATTCCGTTGAAACTGAATACGGCGCCCGGATCGAGACGGTATCCGTTGAACCGCGAAAACGCGAGGCGGATATTGTCATTCCGGTTTGCGTCGGAACTGGAGGAGATCTGCGTTACCGCTTCACCCCGCTTCGTATAGAGGAGGCTGAGGCTGGTTTTCGTCTGCTGCGGGGGAACCTGCTCCGGTTCAATCACCAGGGTTCCGCTTTCCAGGCGAGAAGCCAGGTCTGTGATACGTTCAATAAGCGCCTCCGAGTCCAGGTTCAGGCCGGGAATTTCATCCACGTATTCGAACGGGTTTTCCCGGTCCGGATAAAAGCCGGTCATCTGCGCATCCTGCGGGGGGCGGTCCAGACTCTGCTTAATGGTATACACAATATCGACAATGCGGGACAGATTCCCGGCGGTATACTTTGAAGTGAAATACCGCGGCTCTTCCGCAACACGGGCGATCTCATCATAAAGCTCCCGGTCGTTCCGTTTTCCGTTGAAGTTATGACCGACTTCCCAGGCGGCGTCCAGGGCGGATGAAAAATCCGGCTCAATGCCGAGATCACTTGCGGTAATGCTATTCGTGAATCCGTTGTAGGTAAGGTCCACATGCCAGGCATTGAGCTTCTGCAGGCTCCGGTTCCGCACGGCAGTCCATCCCTCATCCGCGGTCAGGCCGCCGAGGGAAAGACCGTCGACATACACGCCGGGACAGAAAACACTGTAATGCAGCTCCACCGTGGAGCGAACCGCGTCGCGGACCGGTGCCTGATCCGGCCGGGAACTGAAGATGAAAACTGCCAGCAGGATGACAAGCAGGGCTGCGGCCGCAATGAAAAGGATATTGCGGTATCCGGCGATGCCGGAAGGCCTGCGCGATACATTTCCGTACGAAGCACGGCCGCGTGAACCGGGCTGCGCGGAAGGAACCGGACCATTGCCCCCGGGATATACCGCGTACGGAGCTGCCTGCGGACGGGGAATGGCAGTACCGGAAGGGGGCGTATAACCACGCCGGATGCCGGAGTACGCGGACTGCGGCGGCTCCTGCGGGGGAAAGGGGACCTGCCCCTGCTGACTGGTACCGTAATGCGGGTACTGGCTGCTGCGATATTCTGACATCGTAATTCCACCTCTCTACACGCATACAACGGACATACCAAGAGAATTATTCCGCTAACGCAAAAAAGTCAAGAGATTTTTGCATTCCCGGACATCACGGAGAGGCGGGAGATCCTTTTTCCCGCAGGCCAGTTCAGGGTGGAAAAAACGACAGAGATGGAGTATAATATTAATTTGGAATGGAATGGAAACAGGGAGGAAGCAACATGCGGAAACTGCTCGCAATCATCCTGGCACTGGTGCTGACAACCGGCGGCGCGCTGGCGGAAGGTCCCAAGGCGCCTGATTATATCCTGGAAGGATTTGACGGCGAAAGTTCAGGAGTTTTATGGGAAACAAACCGGTTCTTTTCCAGAATGCAGGAAAAGACCGGAATCAGTTTCCAGTTCCGCCAGGAAGCCACTGCGGAACGCTGGACGAACCGGAAGACGGAAATTGCCAGGGGCGAGGACCTGCCTGATGTGCTCTTCAAGGCGGAACTGACAACGGAAGAGACTGTGCAGATGGCGAAGGACGGTATCCTGATTGACCTGAAGCCGTACCTGGAACAATACGCACCTGACCTGTGGGCGATCCTGCAGGCAAATCCGGAATACATGGAGGCCGTTACGCTTCCGGACGGAAAGATTGCTGCGCTGCCCGCGTTCAACCGCCTGCAGAACAATGACCTGATGTGGATCAACCGGACATGGCTGCAGCGGCTCGGACTGAAAGCGCCGACCACCGCCGATGAACTGACCGAGGTGCTGCGCGCCTTCAAAACCCAGGATCCGAACGGCCGGGACGGGGCGGATGAAATCCCGCTGGCATTTATCGGGATGTGGGAGCTGCGCTTCCTGGGACACGCCTTCGGGATCATTGACAATGACTACTATATGGCTGTGGAGGACGGGAAGGTGGTATCCCACCTGGATTCAGAGCAGAACCGCGCGTTCCTCACATGGCTGCATACCCTGTGGCAAGAAGGCTTGCTGGACCAGAACGGATTCAACATCGTGGATACACTGCGGCAGATTACCGATGACAAAAAGGCCATTCCGTACGGCCTGATCATGGGACCGACGCCGCTGACGACAATTCCGGTATCCGCCATGGGCGAATACGATATCCTGATGCCGCTGAAAGCGGACGGAAAACAGGTATACCGGGACCTTCCCGGGGACCTGATTCCCGGAACATTCGCAATCACAAAGGCCTGCAAAGAACCGGAAAAAATGGTGGAATGGGTGAATTTCCTCTATACGGAGGAAGGATCCATGATGGCCCAGTACGGCCTGGAGGGCGAAGAGTTTTCCTGGCGGGAAGACGGCCTGTGGGAGTGGAAAGATGACCTGAATACGGTCGCAAACTATATCCTGAAAGAAAACACGATCAGCGGCGGAACCGCTGCTCCGGGAATCGAACTGGAGGATTTCCAGCTGAAGTACTCAGATGAAGCCACCCGCCGGAACATTGAGATGATGGCAGGGGCAAAGCAGTACAGCGTAAAGCCGTTCCCGACAGTGATTCCGGACGGGGAAGACGCCGCGAAGATTGCCCGGATCCAGAAAGAGCTGGGGAAGTATGCCGAAAACACCATGGCCTGCTTTGTAACCGGCGATATCCCGCTGGACGACGGGAACTGGAAGGCGTTCTGTGACCGGGTGCATGAACTGGGACTGGATGACGCGAAAGCCATCTGGCAGAAGTATGTGACAAAGGGGAATGAATAAGCATGAGCCAGGCGGAAGAGATGATCCGGAAACTGGACTCGCCAGAGGCGGCGGAGCAGCTGCGGAAACTGTACGGAGCCGGCGATGAAATGATTCGATTCCAGCAGGAACGATATGCCCGGCTGATCCGTTCCTTTGAAGAGCAGTTCGGGGAAAAGGACGGCATCCGGCTGATCAGTGCGCCCGGGCGGACGGAGATCGGCGGAAACCATACCGACCACAACCACGGACGTGTGCTGGCTGCGGCGGTAAACCTGGATACGCTGTGCACTGTAACCCCCCGGAATGACCTGAAGGTGCACTTCCACAGCGAAGGATATCCGGCAATCGAAATGGACCTTTCCGACCTGACGGTCCATCCGGAAGAGGCGGGGACCACCACAGCCCTGATCCGCGGCGTAGCCGCTGGGATGCAGGAAGCCGGATACCGGATCGGCGGATTTGACGCGGCAGTGACATCCACCGTGGCCGGCGGAAGCGGGCTGAGCAGTTCCGCGGCGCTGGAGGTCATGCTGACCGGCGTGCTGGACGCGCTGTACAACCGGTTTGACATGCCGTACGCGCTGCGCGCGCAGATCAGCCAGAAGGCGGAGAACGCCTATTTCGGCAAGCCGAGCGGACTGCTTGACCAGATGGCCAGCGCCGCCGGCGGGCTGGTGACGGTTGATTTCCGGGATACGGGCAAGCCGGAAGCCCGGGCCCTGCAATATGATTTCGCCGGGAAGGGCTATTCCCTGGTGGTGGTCGGCACGGGCGGCTCGCACGCCGACCTGACCGACTGCTATGCCGCGATTCCCGCGGAGATGAAGGCCGTGGCCGCATACTACGGCAAACCTTTCCTGCGGGGACTGACAGCCGAACAGCTGACAGCCGATATGGGCAGCCTGCGGAAGCAGGTATCCGACCGGGCGCTGATCCGGGCGTTCCATTTCATCGCGGAGGACGCCCGCGTTCCGGAACAGGTGAAAGCGCTTGAAGAGGACCGGATGGATGATTTCCTGCAGCTGATTATCGAGAGCGGACGGTCCAGCTTTATGTACCTGCAGAATATTTACGCGCGCGAGACAGAGCAGAGCCTGAGCCTGGCCCTGTGCATGGCGGAGCAGATGCTGCGCGGCCGCGGCGCATGGCGGATCCATGGCGGCGGATTCGCGGGAACAACGCTGAATTTCGTGCCGGAGGATATGCTCACATCCTTCATGGCGGCGATGAACCGCGCATTCGGACCGGGGGCGGCGATACCGCTGGGCATACGGCCGGTGGGCGCCGCGGAGCTGAAACTGTGATTACGAAGAGCGCAAGCGAGACGCGGGCGCTGGGCGAGAAACTCGCCGGACGCCTGCAGCCGGGCGACGTACTGCTGCTGGAGGGCGACCTGGGCGCGGGCAAGAGTGAGCTGACCCGCGGGATTGCCAAAGGCCTTGGGGTAACCGAAACGGTAACCAGCCCCAGCTTTACCATCCTGAATGTATATGAAAGCGGGCGCTGCCCCCTGTACCACTTTGACTGGTACCGGCTGGAAAGTGCCGAGGAACTGTACGAACTGGGAATGGATGAGTACCTGGGCGGCGACGGGATTGCCGTGGTGGAATGGCCGGGACGGTGCCCGGACGCGGTGCCGGAAGGCGCGGTCCGGATCCGGATGACAGCGGCCGGTGAGAACGAACGAATGATTGAAAGCGACGAATGGGACCTGGAAGATGAAACTGCTTGTGATTGATACATCCGGACCGGTGTGCGGAACAGCGGTAATGGATGAAGGAAAAGTATACAGCGAATTTACCGCCCAGAACCGGCTGACACACTCCGCAAGCCTGATGCCGATGATTGAGCGGGCACTCGGGGCTGCGGGCATGGCGTTGGGCGATATGGACGCGATTGCCGCGGTAACCGGTCCCGGCAGCTTTACCGGGGTGCGCATCGGCGTCGCGACAGCGAAGGGGCTGGCGCACGGGGCCGGGCTTCCGTGCATCGCGGTGGACGCGCTGGAGGCGCTGAGCGAGAGCGCGGGGGAATTCAACGGAATCATATGCCCGATCCAGGACGCGCGGGCCGGACAGGTATACGGCGCGGCATTCCGGAACGGAGAGCGGCTGATTTCCGACGCGCCGATGAAGCTGGAGGAATACCTGGAAACTGTTTCCTCCCTGGGGAACCGGTTCCTGTTTACAGGGGACGGGGCACCCGTGTTCCGGGAACTGATTGCGGAAATCCTCGGGGAACGCGCGGTGTTTGCCCCGGCATGCCGGGGATACCTGCGCCCGGCCGCAGCGGGAAGCATCGCGATCCGGAGCGGGGAGAAAACCGATTACCTGCACCTGGAGGCATCCTACCTGCGCCCGCCGAACGCGCAGAAAAACAAAAAGCTGCTGGAAGCAATGAGGAAGAACGAAGAAGCATGAGCGAACGCGGGAGCACGCCGGATATTGAGATCCGGCGCATGACCATCGATGACCTGGACGCCGTGACGGCGATTGAGGAAGCCACATTTGCCATACCGTGGAGCCGGGAAAGCTTCCGGCAGGAGCTGGAACGGAACGTGGCGGCGCGCTACCTTGTGGCGGTGAAGGACGGCCGGGTGGTCGGCTATGCCGGCGCGTGGATCATCCTGGATGAAAGCCATATCACGAATATCGCGATTGAAGAAAGCGAACGCGGGCAGGGCATCGGGCGGAAGCTGACAGAAGCGCTGATGCAGTACATTTCCAACCTCGGCGCGGCGTACGCAACGCTGGAGGTGCGCGTGAGCAATGAGCGGGCCCAGCGGCTGTACAAAAGCCTGGGGTTTGTGAGCGTCGGCAAACGGAAACGGTATTACGAGGACAACGGAGAGGATGCCTTCCTGATGGTATGCGAACACATGCCGGATGTGGAAGAGGATTTTGAGGAGGCGTAAGGAAATGCGGAGACGGCTGATACCGGGCGCGGTGATCCTGCTGTGCGCGCTGATCCTTGCGCTGTGCGGAGCCGCGCACGCGGACGAGGCAGAAAACATTACCGGATCCTGCACGGTGAAACTGTGCAGCAAGAATTTCAAAGCCGCGAAGATTACGGACGGGCTGTATACCAGCTACTGGGAAAGTGACAAGACAGTCCATCCGTGGATCACGGTGAGCTCAAAGAAGCCGATTTACGGGCTGTATCTGTGCTTCCAGAAAATGCCGGAGCATTACCTGGTGCAGCGGGAAAAGAGCGGCGGAGAATGGGAAACCCTGTATGAAGGGGATACCCGATTCCACCATATGTATTACCCGATTGACGGGTATAAGCACCTGCGCGTGTATGTGCCGGACAAAGGCAAGACCACCATGGGTTTCAACGAGATCTTCGCTTTCGGCGAGGGCGGGATTCCGGACTGGGTGCAGCAGTGGGAGCCGGTGCCGGAAAAGACGGAAATGCTGTTCCTCGCGACGCACCCGGATGATGAAATCCTTTTCCTGGGAAGCGCGATTGCCTGGTACGGCATTGAAAAGCACCGGAATATTACCGTGGCGTACCTGACCAAGTCCAACACGACCCGGCGGAGCGAGGCGCTGAACGGGCTGTGGGAGCTGGGTATCCGGACATACCCGGTATTCGGGGAGTTCCGGGATGTGTACGCAAATCCCAACCGGGTATCCCAGTCATACAAGGAGACCGGGGGAAAGGACAAAGTGCAGGGATGGGTAACGGAACTGTACCGGCGGCTGAAACCGGAGGTGGTTGTGACCCAGGACCTGGAAGGCGAATACGGCCATCCGCAGCACAAGATGCTGGCGGATGCAGCATGCGCCGCATTTGACCTTGCGGCAGACAGCGGAGAATACCCGGACAGCCTGGCACAATACGGCGCATGGGAAGTGAAAAAACTGTACATCCACCTGTATGGCAAACCCGGGGAGCAGGTTGAGTTTGACTGGACCGTGCCGCTGGAATCGCTGGGCGGAAAAACACCCAATGAACGGTCGGCGGATGCCTACGCCATGCACAAGACACAGGCCGGCCAGGGGCGGAAATACAACGGGGTGTTTACGCCGTTTTCCGTGGAGGAATTCGGCGTGAAGCGGTACCCGAACAATATATTCGGACTGTACGCGACGCGTGTGGGACCGGATACCGGGCATGATGACATGCTGGAAAACATAGAGGGAATCGAGGACTGAACATGAAAAGAATCGGAGCGGCGCTGCTGGCGATGTTGCTTGTGATTACCGCAGGGGCGGCCCTGGCGGCGGAAGCGCCGGAATGGGCGGACGTGAAGCTGAACAGCCGTGGGTTTATCGACGAAGGCGAGTATGTTTTTGCAGACGATGAAAACGGACACTGGATGTACGTAAGTCCAAGTCTTCGGATTGAGATTGTCCGTACCCTGGAAACACCGGAAAAGAAGAAGAAATCCGACAAAATGCAGCAGTTTTACTGCTATACGGCGGAAATCTGGTGTGATACAGACAGCGGGGAACTTCCGAAGACGATCTGGAGCGATCCGGAAAACCCGCGGGGACGGAATACCGAAAAGTTTTCCAAGGATATCGCGGAAATCAACCATGCTGTCTTTGCGACCAGTACGGATTATTACACCTACCGGGTGGACAAGAAGAAAAAAGACGGCGGAAACGTGGGAATTGTGATCCGGGACGGGGAAATCCTGTATAACCACCCGGTCAAAAACCGCGAGAAGGGCATGCCGAACTATGAAACCCTGGCTATTTTTGCCGACGGACATCTGGAAAGCTGGCCGAATACGGGAAAGAAAGCCGAAGAGTATATCCGGGAGGGCGCCCTGCAGGTATACACCTTCGGTCCCTGCCTGGTGCGGGACGGGGAACTGACCGAGTATATCCACAAACATGCCAACCGGAACCTGAATCCCCGGCACGCATTCGGAATGGTTGAGCCGGGCCATTATGTGGACGTAATCTGCGAGGGACGGCTGTGGACGAAACAGAAAATCCTCGGCGAGATCATTGAGAAGCGATCCACGGGCGTGATGATGGAAACCCTGGCGGAGATGATGCAGGCAAAGGGCTGCCGGATCGCAGTGAACCTGGACGGCGGGCAGACGGCTGTAATGACTTTTATGGGGAAACAGCTGAACTATGTGATCAAAAGTGATCCGTATGGGCGGAAAACCTTTGAAATGCTGGGTTTCGGCACATGGAAAAATGAAGCCGGAATCACGGGAACAAAGTAAAAAAACAATATAAATACAATTTAAATACAAGCCCGCCGGGACAAAGGCGGGCTTTCATACGTCTATTACTATGGGGACTGCGGGACAAAAACGCAAAGATTCGCGTTTTTGAACTGAAACCGGTGAAAACCCACCGCCCCGTTAAACAGCCGCCGGAGAACCATGACCGGAGGCTGCTTTTCCGGAACTGCCGAAAAGCAATGAGCGAGGGTAATACCATCGCGTGAAGTGGAAAAGACGGCGGATCTGTGATATAATTACCTGTTCGGGTTTGCCTGATTTGTACGGACAAATCCGGGCGAATTGAGATCGGGAGACATGAAATGAGACATATATACCGGAATATTATTCTGCTTATCACTGCGATCTGCCTCATGGCGGGCGCGGCAGCCGCGGAGGAAACCCCTGCCACCCCGACTGACCTGGAGCCGACCCCGCAGGGACGTATTGAGGCGGAAATCAAAAAGGCCGACAAAACAGTACGGCTGGAAAACGAAACAAAGGTATCCGGAACACTGAAAGCCGAGGAAGGCGAATATGTATACCGGATTGCCGTGGAGGCGAGAAAGGGAAGCCGCATCTGTGTGCTGGCTGAAACCGACCGGCAGGCGGAAATATACGCCGCACCGGCCGACGGAAGCGCCGAGAAAAAGCTGAAGGAAACCCGGAACGAAGGGGAGCCTGCAGGATACAGCCATGAAGTGATTTCCTATGAAACACGGACAGATATTACCCTGATCCGCATACGGGGAAAGAGCCCGGCACAGTTTACCGTGCTGATCCAGACCGAAGCGGCCTGGCGGGCATCCCAGCCGACGAATCCCCCCACAGATCCGCCGACGAATCCACCCACGGACCCGCCGACCAATCCGCCGACTGATGCACCGACAGACCTGCCGGATGTGACACCGACACCGACTCCAACACCGACTCCAACACCGACACCGACTCCGCAGCCGACGCCGACACCGGAACCCGAGCACAAACCGGATCCGGCCACACCGACACCGGAGCTGACACCGGAACCGGAACCGGAGCCCGGTCCGATTCACTGGGGCGGCGGAGGCGGGGGCGGAAGCCGCCCGCAGCCGCATGCGAAGAATACAGCAAAACCCAAAGCGGATTATGACCTGGTGCTGCTGAACGGACTGGAGAAGGCCGGGGAAAACCGGATGAACCGGCTGGCACTGGGCGGCGAAGAACTGGAACTGGAACTGCGCCAGACGGGTGCTGAGAAAGAAGGATTCACCGTTTCCGCATTCCGCTGGGAACAGACGGAAGGTGAAGAGAACGGCGCGGGAGCGCCTGACACCCTGGTGCTGGCCGCGGAAAACGCGGAACAGAACACCTGGGAAATCAACGGAACGGTACTGCGCCGGATGAACAAGAGCGGAATTATGCACCTGGCGCTGCGAACCGGGGAACGGCTGGTTGTCCTGCCCACCGA
>JAEEGK010013651.1_pt1 | contig 18272 bp, 10 predicted proteins | sample 8958771 | NCBI WGS metagenome assembly JAEEGK01 (sample SAMN16246547, study PRJNA631951) | gut metagenome | biome: gut microbiome; feature: rumen; material: SC-attached | host: Bos | place: Iran: Karaj | collected 2018-10
GTTCAGAAGAAGAGCGTGGTGACCGCCGCCATCGCCAAGGTGTCGAGCGACGACCTTGCCGGTACGGCTCCCGTGCGTATGGACAACGCCCTGAAGGGCCTTGCCGCTGGTGTGAACGTCACCTCCAACTCAGGACAGCCCGGTGCTGCCTCACGCATCCGCGTGCGTGGTATAGGATCGGTGAACGACTCTAACCCGTTGTATATTGTTGACGGTATGCCCATCGAGGGTGGCCTTGACTACATCAACCCCAGCGACATCGAGAGTATCGAGGTGCTGAAGGACGCTGCCTCTGGTGCCATCTACGGTGCCCGTGCTGCCAACGGTGTGATCCTCGTGACCACGAAGAAGGGTAAGATGGGTAAGGTGACCGTGAACTACAACTTCTCTCAGGGTTGGCAGACAGCATGGAAGCATCGCGACGTGCTCGACGCCACTGGCTATATGGTGATGCAGAACGAAGGTCTGGTGAATGCCGGACAGGCTCCGAAGTACGCTGACCCCTACAAAGTGACCACGAATACTGACTGGCAGGATCTGCTCTTCAACGACAAAGCCCCCGTGCAGAACCACGAGCTGACGCTGAGTGGAGCTACGGAGAAGGTGAACTACTATTTCTCTCTGGGCTACTACAACCAGGAGGGTATCGTAGGTGGAAACTACGGCCACTCGAACTATCGGCGTCTGACGTTGCGCGGTAACTTCAACTTTACCGTGTTCGACATGACGAAGGAACGCAACTGGCTCGACAAGCTCGATGTACAGGTGAACCTCTCCTACGCCCGTGTGAAAAGTGCCGGGCTGGATCCCAACTCTCAGTGGGGTAACGAGATCGGCTCTGCCCTCGCATTGCCCCCGATCATCGCTCCATACCTGGAGGGTGCGGCTGCCCAGGAGCAGATCGACTATTACGGCTCTACCTTTCCTGACGAATACGTGCCCATGTACGATGACGGCAAGCTGCTGAACATCCCTGGCGCCGGCTTCAATGAGATGGCCAACCCGCTGGCATCGTTCCAGCTGCCCGTGGCCGACAACTGGAGCCATAAGTTCGTGACCAACTTCTCGGCTACGCTGGGTATCTGGGACGGTCTGAAATACCGTGTCAGCTACAGCACCGACATGTCGTTCTGGGGCAACCAGAGCCATGCCACTCCTTATTGGATCTCACCGACGAAGCACCGCAACTACAGTTCGGCCTCGATGGAGAGCGACCGTGGTACGGTGTGGCAGCTGGAGAATGTGCTGATGTACGACAAGACCTTCGACAAGCACACGGTGAACGTGGTGCTCGGTCAGAGTGCCTTTGAGAACTCTGGCTGGACGCTGGGTGCCTCTCGTAATAATCTGAAGGACTATGACAAGCCCTGGATCAATGCTGCCACTGGTCTTGCCGCTGACGGTGACCGTGACGGATGGGGCGGTCCTGGCGTGAAACACACCATGTCTTCTCTCTTCGCCCGTCTGAGCTACAACTACGATGAGCGTTATATGATTCAGGGTACAGTCCGCCGCGACGGTTCCAGCCGCTTCGGTTCTAATAACAAATATGGTGTGTTCCCCTCATTCTCTCTGGGCTGGAACGTCATGAACGAGAAATTCATGAAGAGCACCAACGACTGGCTAAATAATCTGAAAGTACGTTTCAGCTGGGGTAAGAACGGTAACGATAACATCGGTGACTTCCGCTACACTGTGCTGACACAGGGCGGTAACAACTACGGCTTCGGTATGGCTGGCGGTGAGAAGGAAGTGAACAGCTCGAAGGCCAGCGGCCTGTCGAACCCCGACCTGAAGTGGGAGGAGTCTGAGCAGACTGACATCGGTATTGACTTCGGCTTCCTGAACAATAAGATCACGTTCACCGTGGACTATTTCAAGAAGAAGACCAATGGCATGCTGAAAGATATGAACATCCCGTCGTACGTGGGTGAGTCGAAGCCTATCGGTAACGTGGGTGATATGGAAAACTCCGGTGTCGAGTTTGAGCTTGGCTATAAGTTCAATATCAAGGATGCCAAGTTCCAGATCAAGGCCAACGCCTCTTATCTGAAGAACGAGCTGATCCGTCTGGGTAACGCTGCCGGCTTCGATACCTATGATAACGTCTCTAACCTGGGTAACATCTCCCGTGCTGAGGCCGGTGAGCCCTTTACTTACTTCTGGGGCTACAAGACCGCTGGTATTTTCCAGAACTGGGAGGAGGTCAAGGCATACACTGGTCCTCAGGGAATGATCCAGCCCGATGCACGTCCCGGCTATGTCCGCTTCGTGGATGTGAACGGTGATGGCGCCATCGACGATGCCGACCGTACGAAGATCGGTAAGGGTACACCCGACTGGACCTTCGGTGCCACTCTGAATGCCGCATGGAGAGGCTTTGACTTCATGATGTTCTGGCAGGGTACGGCAGGAAATGACATCTTCGATGCCACCCGCCGTCTCGACCTGCCCTCCATCAACCTTCCCAGCTGGTTCCTCGGACGCTGGACGGGTGAGGGTACCTCCAACAAGTATCCCATCTATATCCAGGGCGACGCCACCAACTGGCAGGCCTCTGACCTCTATGTACACGACGGCAGCTATCTCCGTCTGAAGAACATCGAGCTGGGTTATACCATCCCCGACTTCCTCACGAAGAAGGTCTTCATCAGCCGTCTGCGCGTCTATGCAGCTGTTGAGAATCTGCTGACCTTCACCAAGTACTGGGGCTTCGATCCTGAAATCTCTTCTGGTTCAGACAAGTCAAATGGTGTCGACTTCGGTGTCTATCCTCAGCCGCGTACAATCCGTGTAGGATGTAATGTCACTTTCTAAGTAGATAAAGAAGTTAAGTAGTTAAAGTAGTTAAGAAGATAACAATTATGAAAGCAAACAAGATATTATTAGGAATGATTGCAGCGCTGGCCATGACCGGCTGTAAGGACTCATTCCTGGAGGTGACCAGTCCTACCGACACCTTCATCGAGGAATATTATACCACTAAGACCTCTCTCGACGAGGCGTTAGTGGCCGCATACGCACCTCTGCACTGGTATGACTACGGAAGTACCTGGCAGTACAATGCCCTGAACTTCATCTCTGAGTTCATGAGCGACGACATGTACCCCAACGGCAGCAGTAACACGGACCAGCCGATGCTGCAGCTGATGTTCAACTACTCCTGTACTCCCGTGGTCTGTCTGACTGGTGTATGGAGCGACAGCTACAGTGGCGTGAAGCGCTCTAACGACGTGCTGAAATATTGTGATTGGGTGGAGAAAGCCGGTAACATCACCGCTACCCAGCGTGCAGACTACGAGGCTCAGGCCCGTCTGCTCCGTGTGTTCTACTACCTGCAGCTCTGGAAGTTCTATGGCAACGTGCCCTGCTACTTCGAGAATCTGGACGCTCCTTATATCTATGAGCAGAGCACTGCCGACGAGGTGTATGCCAAGGTGATTGAGGAACTGGAGTCCGTCATCTCCACGGGTGCCCTGAAGGACGATTATCCCACCGACCAGAAAGGTCACGTGACGAAACCCCTGGCATATATGATCTATGCCGAGATGGTGATGATTCAGAACGACAGCAGCCGCTGTGGCAAGGCTCTCAGCTATATGAAGGAGCTCATCGACAGCCACCGCTATGATCTGACCCCCAACTTCAAGGATATCTGGGAAGAGAGCGGCGAGTGGAACTCGGAGTCGATCTTTGAGATCAACTATTTCGACGACAACTCCGTCCGCGGTTGGGGTAACCAGTTGGGAGCCGGTGGTGCTGTGTTCCCACGTCTGCACGGTCCGCGCAGCTTCAAGGCCAATGCCGGCGATCCCTATGAGGATGTCGATGCTGGCTGGGGCTTCAGTGCCATTCCCCTGCACTCTGTAGCAAGTTTCGAGGAGGGTGACCTCCGCAAGGAGTTCTCCGCCTTCGACCTCAATGCCCATGGAACGAGCGACGATCCGGGTTGGATGGCTACAGGCTACTGTCTCTATAAGTATATGTGCCGTAAGAGTAACAACAAGGACCAGAAGGCTGATGCCGACCTTGGTTTCAACAACAACCTCCGCGTGTATCGCTATGCTGAGACGCTGCTGAACGCTGCTGAGCTGCTGCTGAAGACGAGTGGAAGTGCCAGCGAAGCTGCTGGGTATGTGAACATCGTACGTGAGCGTGCTGGTCTGCCTGCTGTCAACGGTGTTGACGAGGATATCATCTTGAACGAGCGCCGTCATGAGTTCATGGGCGAGGGCAAGCGTTACTTCGACCTCGTACGTACCGGCAGGGCTGCCAGTGTGCTGACACCCGCCAACGACGGTGGTGGCTATCGCACCAAGGCCTGGACAGACGATGTCCGCTATCTGCCCATCCCGCAGGACAACATCGACGCTGCTCAGGGAACCCTCAAGCAGAACGGAAACTATTAAAAAGTAAAAAGGTAAAAAATTAAAAAAGTAAAAGATATGAGAACAAATATATTTATTAAGGCCAAAGGGTTGGTAAAGGTTTTACCTTTTTACCTTTTTACCCTTTTACCTTTATTCACGGCCTGCTCGCCGGAGACATTCGACGGTCCGGATCAGAATGGCATCCCCACCATCTCGAATGTGGATATCAACATGAATGTGGACCAGAGCGTGAACCAGGCTACCTTCACTGTGGCCAATATGCCGGCACAGACCTACGCCGTATGGACTGTCAACGGCAATGTCTACTCTACTCTGAACCCCATGAACTGGGCCAACAACAAGGCCGGTACCTATGATGTGGAACTGCGCCTCGGCAACCGTAACGGTTTCAGCCAGAGCAGCATCACCAAGCAGTTTACGTTTGAGAACTCTCAGATAGACCTCACACCGTATATCAACCGCATCAGCCGCACCTGGCGTATCAACTACACCGAGGCAGGACACATGGGTTGCGGTGAGCCCGGAACCGACGGTAGCAACTGGTGGAGCGCTGCTCCTGGCGACAAGGCTGAGTGGGGTGTCTATGACGATCGCATCACCTTCACGGCCGAGGGTGGCTATACCTATGATCCGGGTGAGGGTGGCACAGTGTATGTGAATACTGGCGCCAGCATCTTCTCTGAGTACAACACCAACGACGGTCAGGACTTCATGGCCAATGTCGATGTGCAGCAGGCTTCCTACAACTTCGACGTCGATGGTGACAAGATTGTGCTGAAGTTGCCCGCAAACACACTCTTCCCCTATCTCTCGAGCGATGCCCAGTACAATAACCCCATGTTCACCGTGACAAAGCTCACCAATTCTGAGATGGTACTGCTCTACGAGGGCGACGGTATCACCTGGCGCTTCATGCTCACCAGCAAAGAAGATGACGCACCCAAGGCCTTCAAGGGCTATAAGTTCGACAGCGACGGCAATATGCTGCGCGATGCCACATGGGAGATCTCCCGTTACTATGCCCACGGCGATGGCTGGGAAGGCTACAATGCCGAGGATATCTCTTATACCAACGATGGCAACAAGAAGTTTGTGGTGAATCTGCCTCATGAGTCTAACCAGCGCTGGCAGGCACAGTTCCAGCTGCAGAACCTCGGTGGTGTCTCCACTCAGGCCGGCAAGAACTACGACTTCTCTATCAAGCTGAAGGCTAATCAGGATCTGAACAGTGCTACCGTGAAGCTGACGGACGCCACTGACGATACGAACTTCTATTTCGACGAGGTTATTCCTCTGGAGGCAGAGACAGAATATCTGCTCGTGAAGAGCAATATGGAAGGTAAGGATATTGCTCAGTTCCATCTCGTGTTCGACTTCGGCGGCTGTCAGGCAGGTACCGTCGTAGAGATTACCGACATGGTGCTGAAGGATCATGCCTTTGACGATGGCGCAGGCCAGCCTGACGAGCAAGGCGGTGGCGGCGGCGAAGAAGGCGGCAAGGATAAGTTCGACTGGAACTACGATGCTGCTTCTAACCTCTGGAAGGCTGTTGACGCAGGCGACTACACACTGGGTTACTACTTCGCTGCTGGCGACGATTGGCACGGCATCTCTTACGATGAGGCCACCCATAACGGCGACGTCTGGGAACTCAACCTGCCTGCCGACCTCGGCAAGAACCAGTGGCAGGGACAGTTCCACATCGACACCAAGCTGACGGCCAGCGCTGAGAAGAAATACAACTTCTATATGATCATGGAGTCGGATCAGGATCTGCCTCAGGTGACCTTCAAGCTCACCGATGCCGGCGATACCAACTTCTTCATCGAGGAGCGCAACGATGTGGCTGGTGGCGAGCCCTTCATCCTGAAGCGCCAGGGTGTCTCCCTCAAGGAGGGCACCGATGCTTCGGCCATCCGTCTGTTCTTCGACTTCGGTGGTTCTCCTGGTGGTGCTCACGTGAAGATCAGCAAGATCTACTTCGAGGAGGCTTCCGGCGCTGCTTCTGCCAGCATGAATTACGATGATGCCGACAACCTCTGGAAGACTGTTGACGCAGGTGACTACACACTGGGTTACTACTTCGCTGCTGGCAACGACTGGCACGGCATCGACTATACGGAGGCTACCCACAGCGGCAATGTCTGGGAGCTTAATCTGCCCGCCGACCTCGGCACCAACCAGTGGCAGGGACAGTTCCACATCGACACCAAGCTGACGGCCTCGGCTGCCAAGACCTATAACTTCCAGTTTGAGATAGAGACTGACAACGATTGTCCGCAGGTCACCATGAAGCTGACCGATGCCGGCGATACGAACTTCTTCATCGAGGAGCGCAACGACGTGCAAGCTGGCGAACCCATGACGTTCACTTGGAGTGGTGTCTCCCTGAAAGAGGGTACCGATGCCTCAGCCATCCGTCTGTTCTTCGACTTCGGCGGTTCTCCCGGCGGCACCAACGTGAAGATTAGTAAGATTGTCTTCAAGGAAAACTAATGAAACGATTTATGCTTAATAGTATTCTGCTCTCTCTCGCCGTAGCCCTCTGGGGCTGCGGTGGGGGCGACGACGACCCACAGTCTCTGCCTGTCAGCATCACGGTTTCACCAGAGACCGTCAATGCCCCGGCAGAAGGAGGCACCTATACCGTCAGCGTCACCACGACTGGCAATGAATGGGGCGTTGCCATGGGCGAGAATTTCTTTACGGTAAAGTCTCAGAATACGGCAGCCCAGGCGGGTACGCTGACCATCACGGTTCCTGCTAATCCTGTGGCTGAGACCCGCACTGGTGCTGTCACGGTGATGTCAGGAACGGCCCGCAAGACCGTCACCGTCACACAGGCTGCTGCCGAGAAGGCTGCCTACGAGGCTCCCGACGGCTATCAGCTGGTGTGGCACGACGAGTTCGACGAGGGCACGGAGCTGAATGCCGCCGATTGGACCCATGAGGTGCAGAAAGACCATTGGGTGAACAATGAGCTGCAGAACTACGTGAACCACACCACCCCGAAGGGTCGCTATGTCACGGAGATCAGTGTCGGCCACCTCCAGATCCACTGCTTCAAGGAAGACGGTAAGATCTACTCTGGCCGTGTCTATGCGAAGGTGAAGGAGGGTTGGAAGTACGGCTACATCGAGGCCTCGATCAAGCTGCCGAAGGGCAAGGGCACATGGCCCGCCTTCTGGATGATGCCTGTCAACTTTAAGTCGTGGCCTGCCGACGGTGAGATCGATATCATGGAAGAGGTGGGTTACCATCCCGACTACGTGTCGTCAAGTCTACATGCCAATGCGCATGTTCACAGCAATGGTACGCAGGTGACCCACGAGATGTACTGCAAGGGTGCTGAGGGTGAGTTCCATACCTACTCTATCGAGTGGACGGCACAGAATATCACCACCTATGTCGACGGCAAGAAGCAGCTCTCTTACGACAACCGCGGACTCGGTCGTGACGACTGGCCCTACAACGATCCCTTCTACATCATCTTCAACCTCGCCTGGGGTGGAGACTGGGGTGGATCGCAGGGTGTCGACGAAAATGCACTGCCCGTGACAATGGAAGTGGACTATGTCCGAGTGTTCCAAAAGAAGTGAGAAGATTTTTATTCTACATAGTTTGGTTAACAGTAGTGATGACGGGACACGCTCAGTCCTATCTGCAAAGGACTGACGTGCCTTCCGTCTTCATTGAGACCGAAAACCGTCGCGCCATCACGAGCAAAGAGCAATACGTGAACAGCACGCTGATCTACGTAGACGGCGGAACGACGACACGCTATGAGAATACCCAGATACGAGGACGTGGCAACTCCACTTGGTGGAGCTCTGACAAGAAAGCCTATCGTATCAAATTCGACAGCAAAGAACTCTTCTTAGGTGAAGGCTTTGCCAATGCCAAGAGCTGGACTTTCCTGGCCAACCACGGCGACAAGACGATGATCCGCAATGCCCTGACCTATGACCTCGGACGTTTCATGGGCATGAAGTTTTGTCCTGCTGCACGGTTCGTAGACTTCTATCTGAATGGTGACTATCGTGGCACTTACCAGATCAGTGATCAGGTGCAGGTACACAAGAAGCGCATAGAGATCAACGAGGATGACGGTTGGCTGCTCGAAGTGGTCAACGAGAACTCTAAGGAGGAGCCCCTGATCACTACCACTCGCTATGGTATCATGTACACCATCAAGAACCCCAAGGACGAGAATCTGACCCTTGACAAGCGTATCGCCATTGGACGTTGGCTGAGAAGCTTCGAGGAGGCTGTGGCATCTGACCATTTCATGGATCCGCAACGAGGTTATCGGGCTTTCGTCGACGAGGAGGACCTTATCAATTGGTACGTGGGGGCTGAGATCACAGGCAACATCGACGCGCTCTATAGTATCTATATGTATAAGGACGGCGACGACGACAAGATGCACTTCGGTCCGCTCTGGGATCTCGATCTCGGCTATGACAACAGTTCTGAGCGCAGTCTGCTCCGACAGATGGAGGCTTATCTGGGACTCTGGAACCGTCCCTTTGAGAAGATCTTGCAGCGGCTGAGGTCGTCGGGTGACAACACCATTGCGAAAAGGAATATACATCAATAATCACCATAAAGTGATCAAACAATGAGAAAATACTTTCTGTTTCTTATAACGGCTCTGTTACTTGCCTGTTCTTCCAGTCAACAACCACAGTCGTCGGCAGGCTTCGTCACTATCAAGGGCCATGACCTCATCCAGCCCAATGGTGAGAAACTCTTCATCCGGGGCACGAACCTCGGCAACTGGCTCAATCCTGAGGGGTATATGTTCGGCTTCAGCCGCACGAACTCTGCCTGGATGATCGACCTGCTCTTCAAGGAGGCTGTGGGACCGGACTTCACGGCTGAGTTCTGGCAGCAGTTCAAGGACAACTACGTAACCCGTGCCGATATCGACTTCGTCGCCGCGCAGGGTGCCAACACCATCCGCCTGCCATTCAACTATAAACTCTTTACCGATGAGGACTATATGGGTCAGACGGGCGAGAAAGACGGCTTTGAGCGCATCGACTCCGTGGTGAGTTGGTGTAAGGCCAACGGCCTGTATCTGATCCTCGATATGCACGACTGCCCTGGCGGACAGACGGGTGATAATATCGACGACGGACACGGCTACCCCTGGCTTTTCGAGAGCGAGACTTCCCAGAAGCTGTTCTGCAGCATCTGGCAGGGTATCGCCAATCGATACAAGCACGAGACGACCATCCTGGGCTACGAACTGATGAACGAACCCATCGCCCATTATTTCGAGAACCGCGACTCGCTCTACCAACTCCTGCAGCCGCTTTACAAGCGGTGTGTAAAGGCCATCCGAGAGGTGGATACGAACCACATCATCCTGTTGGGTGGAGCCCATTGGAACAGTTTCTTCTGGATGCTCAACGACACAAGCTACGACGATAAACTGATGTACACCTGCCATCGCTATGGCGGCCCTGCCACCAAGGAGGCCATCACCCACTATATCCAGTTCCGCGATTCCGTCAATCGTCCGATGTACATGGGAGAGTTCGGCCATAACACCGACGAGTGGCAGCGTGACTTTGTCAACGTGCTCAAAGAAGTGAACATCGGCTATACGTTCTGGCCCTATAAGAAGGTCGACGGCTCGTGTATGATGGGCATACGGCGCCCTGAGGGTTGGGACAGTATCGTGGTGAAATACTCCGAGACCTCCCGCAACACCTATCAGGAGTGGCGCGAGGCCCGTCCTGATCAGGCCATGTTCCGTCGCCTGCTCCAAGCGTTTGCCGACAACTGCCGCTTCGACCGTTGCCAGCCCCAGACAGACTACATCCAGACGATGGGCCTTGCGAGCGATTGATAATTTGATTATTTTTGCAGCAGAATTCAAACATTATAAACTTAAGATCAAAAATGAAAAGAATCGCAGTTTCCTGTCTGTCGCTTCTGATGGCGACGACGATACAGGCCCAGCAGACGCCTGTCTATCTCGATGAGTCGAAACCGATTGAACAGCGCATCGACGATGCCCTTTCTAGGATGACGCTCGACGAGAAGATTGCCGTGATTCATGCGCAGTCGAAGTTCTCAAGCCCTGGTGTGAAGCGCCTCGGCTTCCCTGACCTTTGGACTGACGACGGTCCTCACGGTGTGCGTCCCGACGTGCTCTGGGATGAATGGGTACAGGCCGGACAGACCAACGACTCGTGTGTGGCTTTCCCAGCACTCACCTGTCTGGCGGCTACATGGAATCCACAGATGGCTCGCATCTATGGCGAGAGTTTAGGCGAAGAGGCCCTTTACCGCAACAAGAGCGTAATGCTGGGCCCTGGTGTAAATATCTATCGTACCCCACTTGGTGGCCGTAACTTCGAGTATATGGGCGAAGACCCCTATCTGGCATCCCAAATCGTCGTGCCCTACGTAAAAGGTCTGCAGTCGAAGGGTGTGGCTGCCTGTGTGAAACACTACGCCCTGAACAACGACGAGGAATACCGCCATCAGGTGAATGTCGTCATCAGTGACCGTGCCCTGCATGAAATCTACCTGCCGGCCTTCAAGGCTGCAGTCAAGGAGGGTGGCGCATGGTCCATCATGGGTGCCTACAACCTCTATCAGAACCAACACAATTGCCATAATGCCACAATGCTCAACAAGATTCTGAAGCAGGACTGGGGCTTCGACGGCGTGGTCATCTCCGACTGGGGTGGCTGTCACAACACCGACGAAGCTGTGCGCAATGGTCTTGACCTGGAGTTCGGCACCTGGACCGACGGTCTGATGATGGGTAAGACGAACGCCTACGACAGTTATTACCTTGCTGATGCCTACAAACAGGCCATCAAAGAAGGAAAATACACCACGAAGGAACTCGACGAGAAGGTGCGCCGGCTACTCCGTCTGTTCTATCGGACAACAATGAACCGTCATAAGCCTTTTGGCTTCCTCTGCTCCGACAGCCATTATGAGGCCGCCCTGAAGATTGCCCAGGAGGGAATCGTGCTGCTGAAGAATGAAGGAGTCAAGGAGTCAGGAGTCAGGAGTCAGGAGGCTGCGCCGTTGTTGCCTATAGATTTGTCGAAGACGAAACGCATTCTGGTAGTAGGTGAGAACGCCATCAAGATGATGACCGTTGGTGGAGGTTCTTCATCGCTGAAGGTACAGAAAGAGATACTTCCCCTCGACGGCATCAGGGCCCGTTTCAAGGATGTGACCGTCGACTACGTCCGTGGCTATGTCGGCGATACCGTACAGAGCTATAACGGCGTGACCGTAGGCCGTTCGCTCTACGAAACCCGCAGTCAGGCGGAACTCACTGCCGAGGCCGTAGAAAAGGCCCGTGAGGCTGATATGGTCATCTTTATCGGTGGTCTGAACAAGAGCGATCATCAGGACTGCGAGGGTCACGACCGACTGTCGTACGACCTGCCTTACGCCCAGAACGAGGTCATCGAGGCCATCCTGAAGGTGAATCCCCGTCTGGTCTATGTCAACATCTCCGGTAACGGTGCTACCCTACCCTGGTTGCCGAAGGTGCCTGCCGTCGTACAGGCTTGGTTCATCGGCTCTGAGGCTGGCGAGGCCATTGCCTCCGTTCTGGCAGGTGATGTCAATCCCTCAGGCAAGCTGCCCTTCACCTGGTATGCCAGCCTCAGTCAGTGTGGAGCCCATGCCCTGAACACCTATCCCGGCACATGGCGCGACGACCACAAGATCATTGACGAGGTTTACGCAGAGGATGTCTTTGTCGGCTACCGCTGGACGGACCGCCTCCAGGCAAATCATAAAGTTCAAAGCTCAAAGCTCAAAGCTCAAAGTTCCACGCCCCTTTTCCCCTTCGGCCACGGTCTGAGCTATACCACCTTCAAGCTTGGCAAGGTGACAGCCGACAAGAAGAATATCGCTGCCGACGAACAGATCACCTTCACTGTCGATGTGACCAACACTGGCCAGCAGGCAGGTGCTGAGACAGTACAGCTCTACATCAGCGACAAGCAGTCATCTGTCAATCGTCCAGTCAAGGAACTGAAAGGCTTCCGTAAGGTCTTTCTCCGTCCTGGTGAGACGCAGTCCGTCAGCATCACCGTGGGCCGCGACGCCCTGAGTTTCTACGACGAGACCTCCAGCTCTTGGAAGGCAGAGCCCGGCGACTTTGAAGCCCTCATCGGCTGTTCCGCCGCCGATATCCGTAGCCGCTGTTCCTTCACTCTTCTGCCGTAAGAACAGGATTACTCCACTCTACATAAAAAATGAGGATGCTTCACAGTGAAACATCCTCATTTAATTATAATTAAGAAATAATCGACCTCCACCGCGCCATGTCATCAAATAGTGTCTGATTAGTAAGTAGTGCGAGGGAGATGAGGCTCATTCTTGCATCCCTTTGGTGGCAAGCATACTTCGGCCGTGCGTATTCTTGACTTCCATGATGCGGCGGACGTCGTGGGCTTTCGGGTCCATCTTGCACTTTCTTGTGTCAAAGATTGCACTTTTATATTTTTTGTTCCTTGTTATTGTCTATTCCATTAGTCGTATCAGATGGGTCAGGGGGACGGATGGTCAGGGGATCTCTGCCCCACTTTTTTAGCCTATTATATTTGGTGGTGTCGTGAGAATTTTGTATCTTTGCAGCGATGATTGCAAAAAGACTGATAAGGATCATGGTTGTGGGAGCGGTGGTGCTCCTGACGGGATGTGGCGGCAATAAGGCCCGGATGCTACAGCAGTTAGAACAGCTGGAGCAGCAGAACCACAGCGGCCAGCCGATGCTGAACGATTCGCTGGCCGAAGACCTTGTCAGCTATTTCGACCGCCACGGCTCTGCCAACGAACGCATGCGCTCCCGCTATATCCTCGGCCGCACATACTATTGTCTTGGTGAACTGCCCCGTGCACTGGAGTTATATAATGAGGCAGCCGACTGCGCTGATACCACTGCTGCTGAATGCGAGTTTAAAGTTTTAAGCCGTATTTATGCACAGAAGGCTGTAATTTTCCATAAGCAGGTACAACCCCAAAGTCAACTAAAGAATCTTAAAAAGGCGGAATTCTATGCGAGAATAGGAAAAGACACATTGCAGGCCATAGAGTGTTATGCTCAACAAGCAGATGCATATGATTATTTGCATGAAGATGATTCTGTCATCTATGTTAGAGAAAGATCTGCTCAATTATTTTTAAAGATCGATAGAAAAGACCGAGCTGCACAAACTTTAGGTAGTGCTATCATAAATTTAATTGAAAAGCATGATTATAATAAAGCTAAATTGTTCTCAGAAATATATGAGTCAAATTCTAACCTTTTTGATGAGACTGGAAATATTAATTCTGGTCGTGAAATATATTATTATTTAAAAGGTATGTATTATTTGGCTGTGCATCAACTTGACTCTGCTGAATATATGTTCAGGAAGGAACTACGTGATGGCAAGGACATGAACAACCAGATTGCAGGTAATAAGGGGTTGCAACTAGTCTATGAACAGAGGCGAATCCCTGATTCCATTGCGAAATACGCTAAGTTGAGCTACGAACTCAATGACTCCGCTTATTCCCTGTCAGAGATGCAGAATCTTCAGAAATTCCAAGCTTCATACAACTATAATCATAAGAAAGAACTTGCTGAGAAAGAAAGCCGAAAGGCACAGGCAGCGTTTCTGGGTGCAGTTATCGTCGCTTGCCTGCTTGTTATTACCATCATGGTTTGTCTGTATTACATCATCACAAAGCGACAAACCAAAGAAAAATATATCCAAAAGGCCACAGCCCTTGAAAGGGCACAGTCAGACCTGCTTGAACTCCGTCAGGAGAATGTCAACGCCTCCAGTTTAATTGAGAGACGCGACAAGGAACTGCAAGAACTTCAGGCAGAGATGGCAAAAGTCAAGAAACAGTCGGAACGAAAAGCTGCCACTTTAGAAAGCCGCTTGGACCAAGCCCCAATCACCATTCGCATGCGCGGCCTCCTTGAACAGAATCCTGTACAGTCTGCCACTACAGATGATTTCAGACAGCTTCGAATGCTCATCAACGAGGAGATTCCTTCATTTTATAAAACCCTCAACACCCACAATTGCTCATTACGGCCGATAGAATATGAGGTGTGCTTGTTACTACGCTGCCATTTCCAGCCCGCAGAGATATGCAAACTGACTGACCGTTCGGATAGTTATATCTCTAATCTCCGCAAGGCCATTCTGAAGAAGTGTTTTAACATCACAGGCTCTCCAAGCGACCTGGATCAGCGTATCCTCGCTATCAAATAGACCTTTAATATCCTTTATTATCTGCTCAAAAGCCTTTTTGTAAGGTTTTTAAAGGTATTTCCTGCCCTTAATCGATCGAAGGATTACTGATATTGTTTTATATTTGCACCCGAGTTGGCCGACTCGCTATTACAAATTTAAAACAAATCAGATTATGAAGAAGTTCTTATTGATTATCTTTTTAATGGTGGGTGCAATCCTTCCTCAGACTGTTTCTGCCCAGCAGATTCCTATGCAAATAATTGATCATAGTGGTGCAAGTTCTGGACCAACTTACGCCCCTCCGCGTCCGTGGTACATGACTCAGAATGATTACACTCTGACTATGCCTGCTTTTGAGGATGACTTCACCCTTGTACTTCTTGATGAAGATGGTGTGGTGGTCTATACCACTTATGTTCCCGCAGGCACGACAATGATCGTCCTTCCCTCTACGCTCTCAGGCGACTTTGAAATCCGCGTTGTCGGCGACACCTATTATTATAGGGGATATATTACGTTATAAAGAATTCCTACAATTGACTACTATTTTTATGAAAAAGTATATTTTAGTATTGTTTACTTTCTGTATGTCCTTCAACTGTTATTCGCAGATTACGACAAACGAACAACCTGTCAGTTTGAGTCTTTATTCAAGAGAGGATATGCAACATTCAAAGGGCAAATTATTGGATAGCCAACCAGTATCTTTACCTATACCAGACATGGAAAATGTATATGCAGAAGATGCCGAAAATGACAAAAAGATAGACAACGTTTTCCGAGTAGGTATAAGAATTCCTGTCAGTTATAATTCGAAAGAAAATGGAAAGTGGACGACTTTGGATGATGGATCCCGACTATGGAAGTTCACGGTCACTGCAGAATCGGCACAGAGTCTCGATCTTGCATTCAGCAAGTTCTGGTTGCCAGATAATACGAAGTTTTTTGTCTATAACCCCCATAGTTTAGAGACCATTGGCGCTATAACTTCGGAATATTTGCAAGGAGATAAGGAAAACCCTGCAAAGTTTTCAACGGCGATTGTACGTGGAGACACGCTTACGCTGGAATACTATCAACCAAAAGATGTGATAGATGCGCCTATTATAGAGCTTTCAGGTGTTTATTATGGTTATAGAACGTTGTCAACAATTAGAAACAGTAGTTTATTTGGTCACTCATTTGATTGCGAAGTCAATGTAAGATGTTCAGAGGGTACTAATTGGACAGATGAAAAAAAGGCGGTTACTTGTATACAATTAAAAGACACAAGAGGTAGTTTTGTTGGGACAGGTTCATTGGTAATGAATACCAGTATGGATTTCAAACCTTATGTATTGACCGCTAATCACATTTTATACGAATTACAATATGATGCAGTATCAAATCCAGACATGTCTCTTTCTGTGTTTTATTGGAACTATGAAGCTCAAGGATGCTCAAGCAGTCAGTTTTCTTACTTATCCACAGCAGGGGCAACGTTAATTGCCAATCCCGAATCTCTTGATAGTATAAATGCAGCCGATTTCGCCTTATTACAGTTACAGCAAGACCCAAGGTTCCTGAATGATTTTACACCCTATTATTTGGGTTGGAATCGTTCGGCATCAAATCCCGCAGGAGGCGTTTGTATTCATCATCCCAAAGGTGATGTAAAAAAGATTTCCACATATTCTTGTACTCCATTAATAACCAAGAAGGGTTTCACTTATGAGATTCTAACGGGAAGTTATTTGGCAGTCAACTGGATACAAACTGAAAATAATCATGGGATTACAGAACCAGGTTCATCAGGTGCCCCTCTAATTAATAGTAACCACAAACTTATAGGCCAGTTCTGTAGCGCGCCATCAGGTTTTTCATGTGATAATCCGAATTTAAAGAATTATTTTGGTAGATTTTATACTTCATGGACAGGAAATGGTAGTTCTTCGTCATACAGGAGATTAAAAGACTGGCTTGATCCGCTTGAAACAAATCAGACCACAATTTCGGGTTGCAATGGTAATTCGATTTATATCGTAGGTCAATTGATACCATGTGGTCCGGAAGTTTATTATGTCAATTACTTACCGAGCAGTTATACTGTAGAATGGCAATTCCAAAACCCATCATCTAGTTTGTCTAACCTGATAATCCAGAACTATCCGTTGCAGAATCAATGTACTATAAATTTGTCTTCTGGACAGGAAATAAGTGAAACGTTGTTGGCAAAGATTAAATATAACGGACAAGTTGTAAAAACCATTTCAAAGAATTTGTATAATGTACATTACATAGGAGGAGCATATTCTCAGGAGCCTGGTTCAACCTCACCAGCAATAAATGTAACACCGTTTGGTGGAGCGCAGCCTATTTTAGTATATCCAAATGCATTGGTTACAATAACCTCATCCGCGTTGCAGAATAAGAATGTCTCATATTCAGGATCTCCACTCTCTTATTGGAATTACACTTCTTCTACGGGAACTATAAAATTGAAATTCCCGCAGTCAACAAATAGCCAAGCGATAACGATAAGTGCCAACAGTTTTTACAATTGTGAAAAATCCTTGATAGACGTGGTGGCAAACCTATCGACATCTCTTCTTCCTTCCAGCGTGTTTGTATCTGTGGAGCAAAATCGAATCAATTTTGTGATAGAAGAAAAGAAAAAAACACAAGTGTCGTCACCATATTTAATTGAAGTTGTAAATTCTGTAACAGGTTGTCCAGCGTATAGCGGTGTTTTGTATGACTGTATGTCTGTAAGCACCGTTGGATGGACACCTGGCATATACGTTGTCATTTGTAAAAACGATGGAAATAGGGATATACAAAAGATAATTATAAAATGAAAAATTGGTTTTTCTTAGTAATTGGTATTGGGATGCTATTGATGACAAGTCTTGTTGTCATGTCATGTAGAAGCGATGATGAAAAAGATATAGAACAAAACGTTAGTGCGCTATATGGCAGATGGGTGTTACAGGGGTATGTTAGCAAGGGTAACTTTATAAGCTATGAGAATAGTGGGGCGAGAGAATGTTACTTGATTCTAGAAAAGGACGGAAAATTCAATGGACAATTCTGTAATCAGCTACAGGGCGAATACTCTTCTAATAAGAAAGGTGAGTTTCACATCTTGAGTTGCTTTTCAACACAGGTGTGGTCAACAGACTCCGATTTAATGTTTATGGAAGATCAGATTATGATTATCAGATCATTTGAGCTTGAGGGAAACGACCTGAGACTTTACTATTCCACTAATGATTATCTTAAGTTTTCACGCTGACAATAGTCAAATAAAAGATTCCTATAACGCATAAAAAGAAATACACTATGAGCCCGTAAGAAATATCTCAAAAAGTTTGGGAGTGTGAAGGAAAAGGTGTAACTTTGCACTCTATACATATTGTAAGAAGAAGCAACCGCAGCTTTTGTAAGTCTCTCGAACTGCAACTCTAAAGACATATACTAAGCAAGTTGGCTGCCAGCTCACGTATACGGCAACGGATACGTGGGCATTGGTGGTTAAGCATTAGTATATGGGCTGTTGCAGGCCTGAGAGATTTTGCATTATTGACTGTCCAATTCACCCACGTTCCTCCGTTGCTTTTTCCCTCTCTCGCCAATTGGCGAAGGATACGCATAG
>JAEEGK010013652.1_pt1 | contig 18272 bp, 12 predicted proteins | sample 8958771 | NCBI WGS metagenome assembly JAEEGK01 (sample SAMN16246547, study PRJNA631951) | gut metagenome | biome: gut microbiome; feature: rumen; material: SC-attached | host: Bos | place: Iran: Karaj | collected 2018-10
TGATAATTTATATGTTTTTGAGACAATCAAGATATCGATTATATTAGTTATATTAATTGTTTTTTTTTTGTATTTTGGAAATGAAAGATTCTTTAAAAAAAAAAATATGTGCATGTAAAACAAGAAATGATATAAAATCAAATCTCAATATTGAATATTTAAAGAATAATTTAATAAATAATAACAATGAAGAATTAAAAAATAAATATTTAAAAGAACAATCAATAAAAATGAATTCAGATTCTTCAACAATAAAAATAATAAATTTAGTAAAAATTTTTTCACAAAATTGTTGCTGTTATAAAAGAAAAATAAAAGCAGTGAATAATATAAATTTTGTTTTAGAAGAAAATGAAAAATTTGGATTATTAGGATTTAATGGTTCAGGGAAAACAACTACATTTAAATTAATAACAAAAGAATTATTATATGATTCAGGAGAAATAATATTATTTAATAAAGAATCAAAAGATTTTAATTCAATAAAAAGAAATATAGGATATTGTCCCCAAGAAAATGCACTTTATGATGAATTAACAGTAAAAACAATGTTTAAAATTTATAAAAGATTAACAGGAATAAATTTAAATATAGAAGAATTATGTGAAAAATTTGGATTAACAAGAAACATAAATACAAAATGTAAGAATTTATCAGGAGGAAATAAAAGAAAATTATGTTTTGCACTTTCAATGTTGAATAATCCAAGAATATTATTATTAGATGAACCTTCAACTGGAGTAGATCCAGAAAGTAGAAGAAGTATGTGGAAAAATATTTTAGATTTAAATCTAACTCATAAATATAATATGATATTAAGTACTCATTCAATGGAAGAAGCTGAAGTTTTATGTGATACTGTATCTTGGTTAAAAGATGGTCAATTTGAATGTATTGGTAATCCAGAACAATTAAAAATTGATTATTCAACTGGATATATTTTTCAATTAAAATTTAAAAATAATAAATATGATAAAAATATTAAGGAAAATTGTGATAAATTATTAAAAGAATTAAAAAATAAAATTAATGGATGTGATAAATTAAATGATAAAATAAAGAATGATTGTTATGTTTTAAGTAAATTGAACTTTATTGTTGATTATATTAAGGATAAATGTTATTTGATTTATATTAATAATATTTTACAAGAAAATATCATTGAATTTATTATTCAAATAGATGAAGAAAAGCAAAGTATATTATTTTCAAGTATTCTTTCTTTAAAAAGTACTTTTGATTTTATTGATGAAATAAGTTTAAATATGCAATCCCTTGAAAATATTCTTATTCATTTATAAAAAATATAATTTTTTTTAATAAAGCAAATAGAAATAAAAAAAAAAATTTAAATTAATTTTTTCAATCTATTTCTGAGTCAAAGACAATGATGAATATTATAATTCTCACTTTAAAATATATGTTATTCAAAGAAAAACTTTATGATATTTTTGGAGTAAACAACTCCAAAAATATAACATTAAAGTTTTATATGAAACCAACATATATTTAAAAAAAATGTTCATAATAAAAAATTCTTTTCATTCAAAGAAAAGAAATTAAATGAATATTTTCTTTTATGGGAAAAGTAAATATTTAAATGTACTACCAAATATTAATGATACTCAAAAAATGTTTTATTAAAAATTGAAATGAAAAATTTTTCTAATTTATGATTTTATTTTTATAATTCTTTTTTGTATATTAAAATTTACTGATTTTTGTTTGTTTTGAACTGCACAATGATTTAAAACATTCCTATATAAAATTTAAAAAAAAAATTAATCAAAGTATTAATAATTAATGTTTTAATATTAAAATCAATATAATTTTTTAAAATATTGTAAATATTATTTTATTTTTAAATATAAATGGAACAAGCACCAAAAGCAAATACTGATACAATAAATTTATTTGAAAAGAAATTTAATATTCTAACTGATAAAGGTCATAATTATGAAATTATTTTAAAATCAAATAATTTATCTTCAATTAAATTTGAATCAATTGTTAAAGATGATTTAACAATAATTACTCTTCAATTTTTATAATAGAAAAAATTAAGGAAAACAAATATTTTTTAATGTTTGATACAATTGATGAAATTATGAATGAAATAAATCTTTTATTAGAAAAAAATTTACCAAGTATTATTGAAGAATCTGAAGGAATCATATTAAAAATTCCTTTAAATTTTTCAAAAATACAAGAGATTACTTTTTTTATAAATAAAAAAACAAATTATATTTAATAATTTCTCATTTAAAAAATCAAATTAATAAAGAATTATTATTTAAATTAAATGAACAAAATGATGAAATAAATGAATTAAAAAATATTGTCAATCAACAAAATAATGAAATAAATAATTTCAGAAAAATAATTTAAGAACAAAATAAAAAAATTGAAATATTAATTCAGAATAGTAAAGAAAAAAAAGAAAAGATTTTTGAAGATAGTATTATTATTGAATGAGAATTATAAATTAACTTTAAAAAATTGGATAAATCCAAATAAACAAATAAAGTCTGAGTTATTATATAGAATGTCTAAAGATGGTGATTCTGTAAAATTTTTTCATGAATTATGTGATAATAAAGGGCCTACTGTAATTTTAACAAAAATAAAAAAAAGGAAATATAATTGGATGTTTTACACCATTTTCTTGTGATTGTAGTTCAAATGAAAAATGAGATTTAGAATCTTTTCTTTTTTCATTAACAAACGTTCGAAAATTTCTAAAAACAAAAAAAAGTATATAATCTATTTTTTGTTATGAACATTATGGTCCTTGGTTTTTTAATTTCGGATTTGGATATAAAACTCAAAAAAACACAGAATTACATATTTCAGATATTTCTGCATATGAAAATGGAAATGAAATTAATACAAAATAAAAGTTTAAATCAAAATTATTTTGAAGTTGAAGAACTTGAAGTTTATAAAATATTATTTTAAACTTTCAAATTAAATGAATTTACTCTCCATTAAATTATTCAAATAAAATTTACCAAAATCCTCAAAAAATTATTCTGAAACACTTAATTTTCAAAAGACTTATTTTTCTATTCAATGTAAATCAAATAGAAAGCTCAACACAAACATCAAATTAAGATAATTATATATTTCCAAATAATTATAAAAATCCAATGAAAGATAAGATTTTAATAAAAAGTATATTTTTAAATAATAAATAATTTTAATTATTTCAAATATTATTATTTTTGAGCAGCTTCAAGATTTCCTGATAATTTGTATAAAAAATAAAAACACATCAATATCTCAATATCTTTGAAAAGATTGTAATATATAGTAATGTTTTTATCAATAGTTGATAATTAAAAAATAAAATAATATATATTTGAATAAAAAATTCAATAAAAGTTAAAATTTTAACGATGATTTAAAAATCAAAAATTAATAATTTAAATAAAAAAAGATCCAATTAGACAAATCAGGAAGAATATTTATAATGAATATCAAAATTTCATATGATATATTAAATTAAAATTTGAATAGATTAATAAAAATAATTAACTATAATTGCTTTATAGGTTTGTTCTTAAAAATTTAACAAAAAAAACAATGAGATTTATTACTCGTTCTCATTTATAAAAACTTTTTTAATTTTATAGAAATTCAAAATAAACGAATAGTGATATAATTTTAAAGATTAAAAATAAAAATTAATAATAAATCATTTTAAATTGATTGTAATAAAATAAAACAAAAAAAATCTATTTTATCATATCTTATTCAAATATAATAAAAATTTTAAAAAAAATATAATCTCCCTTTTCTGTATTTCAATTATAATTGCAATTTAAAGCAATAATTCTTAATCTAAAAATTGTATAAATATAATTATACAATCTGTATGATCAAATTTTTTGTTTTAATTTTCAAAAAATTATTTTATAAAGATTTAACTTATAAAATTTTATGTTCTAATCAATAACAAAATAATAATGATTGCTAGATTCAATTCTTTTTATATTATATCTCTAAAATTATAATTAATTTAAAATGTTATCATTTAGTTTTTTTTAATATAATTCATGTTTTCAAATATTTTATTTAATTTTTATTAAAAGATTGAGGAGAAGAAATTGAAAAAGGAAAAGGAGTATTATATTTAAATAAATGAGTATTTTCTTTATCTTATATAATAAAATTTATATAATTGTTAAATATCAATATAATAAAATAATATAAATCATATATATTATTTTTTTTAAATGAGATTATTTTTTAGAGAAAAAGATGATTATTAAAATCAATTATTAAATTTAAAAAAAATAGATTTAATTATACAGAATTTATACCAAGATGTATTTTAGAATGAAAATATTAAATTTCTTTATTTAGTTAATTTGATAATAAGTTTAAAAAAATTTGTAAAATAATTTTAAATTTTTATAAAACTTAACATATGAATCAAGATATTAATTTTTATATTATTTTCTTATTCTCATTTTCAATTTAGTTATAATCAGTTTTGAAATTTTCAAAGAAAATGTATAATTAAAAAAATAATTAATTATAAAAATACATTTATAACAAATTTTTAATATAAAATTGATAAAATAATCAATTATTCTTATATAATAAATTTTCCATAAAATAAATAATAATAATAAACTCAAAAACAGTGAAATTAATGAAGTGATGATTCTATTTTTTTTTTCAATATTTTCTATTGTTTCATTATGTGATTCAATAGATTTGAATATTAGAGCCATGATAAATAAATGACAAATATTAAAAACTAATATTGATGAAATGACCTTTGAGTTATTTATTAATATTCCAATCAAATATTTAAAAATTAATTCACTTAATTTAATGAATCTAATAAAATATAATACAATAAATATAAAAAGTGGAAAAATAAAATAAAAGAAACGTAAATTCTTATTGTTTTCATTTTTTTTCATAATATAATATTTTTTATTTAAAAGATAAATGGAAAACTTTTTAACATAATTAATTAAAAAATAAATAAAATAAATATTTAGGTTTTAAAAGAAAAATAATATCTTAAAATAATAAATGCATTTATTTCCACCAAAAATTTTTTCAAAAATAGAAATAAAAAGAATAAAAATAGGAGCAAATATAATCCAATTAATAATTAAACACCATAATCCCATATAAATCCAAAACTTTTGAGATTTATGATAAATATCACACCAAAAAACTGAATAAATCATAAATAAGAAAATAGATAAAAGCATTAAAATATAACATAAAAAATTTCTAATTGAACAATTTTCTTTTCTTTCAGAGTTATTATTTTCATTATATGGAGTTAAAATTATTATTTTTATTAATAATTTGAAAAAAATTGTAGATATTAAATTAAATATTATTATTGTTTTATCATTTTTAAAAGGATACAAAATATTATTTCTTTCATTATCATAAATTCTTTTTTCAATTCTTTCTTCATTCAACAAAAATGAATTTAATCCAAATACACAAGAAATATTAAAAATAAAAATAATATAAGTCATAAATATTGGATGAATAATTGGATAATAAAATAAATTTATTAAAGGATGAAGAATTAATAAATTAAAACGCAAAATTACAGAAAAGTTTGAATTGGAAGTTAGAAGTATTCTATTTTTAAACTCACTTATATTTTTTCCTGAATTTTCTTCTTTATTTTCATCTTCTTCTTCTTTTGTTTCAGATATTATTATTGAAGGTTCAAGTTCTAAATTATTATTATGAATAACATTATTATTTATTATTGAATTATGAATAGTGCTAATCTCAATTGGAGTGTTTTTATATATTTCAATTAATTTTTTAATATCTTGATCATAATTTATAAATCTTGGTTCATTTTTTGGGGGTGAAATTTTATTGTTTTCGTTTTCTTTGTTATAATTTGATACACAACCTTCAGATAGGCTATTCTTTAATTGAAAATCTTTTTTTTTTGATGATTTTAAATCATAGGATTTTATTGAACTTTTATTTTTTAAATCGTCTTTAGAATCTTCTTGAAATTCATCAGATAAATTAAATGAATTACTTTTTTTTTGAAATGCTCGTGGAGGATTTGATTTTATATTTTCTTTTTCATTATTGTTTCTACAACCCACATAAAGAGATAAGAAAATTGAAATAATAAATAAAGCGATTAAAATCAATGATAATATAAATGCTATATTTTTTAGTAAATCTTTAATATACTTTCTACATTTAAATGGAATATATTTTATTTTTTTATTATCAAAGGGATCTTTTTTACCTATTAAAATTATATTATTTTTTTGATCTCCACTACAATTAAAAATAACAGTTTTATTATTTATAGAACTAAATTTACAATATTGATTATTATAACTTAAATCTTGATAAATTTTATTTCTTCTATAATTAAAAGGTAAATCATAATCAAAATCATCACTTTTAAAACAAAGTTCATTGAAAATAATTTCATTTTTATCATAAATATTAATTCCTTTTTCCATATAAAAATGATATAAAGTATTATTAAATTTTAATAAAGAAGAAGAAATAAAAATTGAATAATCAATGAACTTGCATTTTGATAATAAATCAATATTACTATTATTTAAAGAAATAAATAAATTAACACCAATAATACTTTCATTATATTTATTATCAATATAAAACATTAAATTATTTGGTATTATTGTTAATATTACAACATCTTCATCTTCAAGACAATCTGTCAAATTTATAATACTAAGAGAACTATTATAATAATATTTTAAATGATCAATTATTGTATTAATTGCAAATTTTTTATACCAAATATATGAAATTAAATTTAATTCATCTGAAAAAATCTTATAACCATTTTTAGGTAAATTAGATTCCATTGCTCCTTTTTTGTTAATAAAATGAGCATTTAATAATATTTTTTTAATATAATCATTTTCCATTTTTAACCTTCTTCTTCTATTATCATTTAAATTGTTATAAAATAAATTTAAAAACAAAGATAATTGATTAAAATAAAAAACATTAATTTTACTATTATATTCCATAGATTCCAAAGAAGAATCAGAATATTTGAAATAAGTAATAAATTCACTAGCAATATTTTTAGGAATTAAATTAGAAAACATTTGAACTAAAAAAAGAACACCTTTAATTTGAGAAACTAAATTACTATTAGAATAATCAAAATCATCATTTCCAAGAGTATATTTATTTATAGCTTTCATAGGTTTAATAATACTTTCTAAATCAAAATCAAATTCACAAAATAATCCAATATACCCTACTTTACAATTACATTTCATTAAATTTATGTCACAAGAAACATAATGATCTTTTACACATAAATAATTACAAACATTAATTCCTAAATTTTTAATAATTTCAATATCTAAATCTTCAGGTAAATAACATTGTCCATCATATTCAATTGTACCTTTTGCACAATTTTCTACACAATATTCTAAATTATTTTTTAATTCTGTTTCATAGCAAAAAATACATTTATTTCCTTCTTTTGGACTAATAGCATAATTTAAATTATCATCACATTTTTCAACACATTCTCCTTCTTGATAATAATTTTTATTATTTGGCATTTCTTGACAATATTTACAACTTGGGTAATTATCATCTATATATCTTATTAAAGGAGGAGTACATTTTATTCTTAAAATATCAATTTCTTTTTCAGAAGTTTTTTCACCACATTTATTTTCACATTGTAAAATATAAGTTCCAAATATTATATTATTTAAATTAAATATTAATGATATTTTCCTTTTATTATTTGAACTTAAAATTGGAATTGAAGATATTAAAATGTTATTTCCTTTTATAATACTACATTCAATTAATTCATCCTCTAAAAGTTCATTTTGGAAAATCACTTTTACTAATTGAAATGAAGAACCTTCAATTAATTTTCCTGTTATTGAAGTTATATTTGTAAATATAATATTTGATTGAAGATTTATTTCTTTTTTGAAATTTCCACTTGTAATTTTAATTGAATTTATCATATTGTTTTTTACATTTATGAAACATGTAAAAATATTAAATGAGGATTCTATATAATTTTCACATTCAAAATTTCCAATATTTATTGTTTTATTATAAAATTTAGGAGTTTCTAATTTAAAGAATAATGAACCTGAATTCTTTGTTTTACAGATTGAACTTATTACTTCATATGAAAAAATATAAAAATATTTTGTCCAATAAGAATAAGTTATTGGTATTACAGAAGCTTCTGTATTTTTTAGAATATAATAACATAATATTATTGAATTAGATTTAATTAAACATTTATTATTATTTGGAGTATTATCTATTATAATTTTTTTTAAATCTATTTGATTTGAGTTTTGCTTTAAATTTAATTCAAATGAAACATTTTGGTTTCTTATTCCTTTATTAATAATTTCTATATCATTATTAATTTCAAATGGAGAATCATTTACATTAATTATTCTATTTAATTTTATAAATTCATTATTTTCATCTTGATAAGGAATTGATTTTCTAAATAAATAAAAAGTATAAGTATTTTTTTCTTTAACATAAATTTTAAAAGTAAAAAAAATTTTATCTGGAGATAAATTTAATTGTATTTCTTGATCAAGAGTATCTTTTTTATCAGATTTAATTAAAACATGTGATAAAAATGGCATATAAAAATCATTTTTAGTATTTTGAATGGTAATAGAAATAAAACCTGTATTTATTAAAGAAGATGAATTTGGTTGAGTAATTATAAAATTTGTTTGAGATAAAGTATTTGAAATATAAATTGTTTGATTTGTATTATAATTTTCATAATAAATTGAATATGATTCATAATAGGATATATAAGATGAAACTTTACATATTATTGAATCATTAGAATAATATGGTTTATTACATATTAAAGGAATAATATGTGCATCTGATATTGATAAAGGTAATATTCCTAATTTATTGAAAGTACAATATAAATTATTTAATATAATCCAATCTTTATAAAAGTATGTTTTTTCAACAGTAAAAGAAGTGAAATAAATATTTGAAATAAAATATATTCTATTATTATAATTATTGTCATAAATTTCTAAAGAATAATTTCCTTCTAATGATGGTATGACTTCATATATATTATTATCATTTGTATTTTTTAATTCTAAAGAGATATTTTCATTTTTTAAAAATACAGAAAATGATAAATTTAAATTATCAACAGGAGATATTGTTATTTTAAATGGTTGTCCTATTAAAATACAATTTGTTTCATATTGAAGTATTTGAAAAATTTCTGAAATATTATCTGATAAAGTTTTATTTATCTTTTTTGCATATATATCGGTATTCTCAAAAAATTTTCTATAAAGTGTAATAAAATAAGAATTTTCATTGTTTAAATAAGGTTCAATTCTAATTGATGAACTATTTAGCAATATATAATTACATGATATTGAATAAATATCACATTCTATTTTTTCTTCTATATCATTTGTATTTTCTAATACTACTTTGTCTATTTCATTCATTTCAAAATTATTTGAACTTATAATAATAGGAGAAATATCATTATTCTGAATTTTTACTGGAAGGGTTAAAATGAAATTGGCATCATTTATACTATTATAAATATTATATTCTGTGTAATTAAATGTTTCATTAATAGTGATATTTTGCTCCAAATATAATAAATAAAAAGTATCATTTTTAGTTTCAAATGATAATTCATCTGCACTACATATTATATAATCCTTTTTATCTTCTATTATTTCACATGTTAAATCATAAATTTCAGATAAATTTGATTTCTTTTGAATTGAGAGACCTTCTAAATTACAATAAATACCTTCAAATATTATATTATCTTTATAAAAAAAATCATTAAATTGTTTTTGAATTGAATATATATCAATATTAAATTTCCAAATATAATAATCTGAATTATTATGTTCCATAATTTTTAATTGAAATCTATCTTTCATATTTGAACTATTAAGATCTTCTAATTGTTCTTCTAATTCAAATGAGTAATCATCATCATATGTAAAATTATAATTGTTTGAATATAAAGTATCTTCTAATATTAAACTAATTTCTGATAAAGAAGTTAAATTTGAATCTTTAAAATTTTCATTTATAATTATTTTTGGTTTATAAATGTTATTTAAAATACATTGATGGAAGTTGGAGAAAGTAAATAATTCATCAAAGTCTTTCACAACAATAACTTTTTGTTCAATTTCATAATCTTGTTCTATTCCAATATATCTATAAATAAAATTATAAACTCCTTCACTATCACTTTCATTTATCTCAAACATAAAAGAAAAAGTATTATTAACTAATTTAATATATGATGTTTCATTTTTATAATATATTCCTTCAATTTTATCAATTTCATTGTGAAATTCTTCTTTTAAATAAATATTAACTACTCTATAACTTAAATTATAATTTAAAAGTTCTCCGGAATTTAATACAATATAAATTTTATCAAAAATAAATTCTAAATCAAAAATATTAAACGTAAGAAATATCGAAAAATTTTGAGATATAAGAGAATTATTATTATCATATTCAATAGAATTCCTTTTTATTCCTGTCAAATAAGTATCAAATTCATTTTGTAGTATAAAATTAACTATTATTTTACTGTTATTGTTATTTTCAAAATCTATTATTTTTTCTAAGAAATATAATTCTTCAACTTCTTCATCACCATTGTATGAAAGGGTAACAGTATCAATTTCTTCCATAAAAAATTCATTGGAGGAAATTTCTAATTTATTGTTTCCTTTATATAACTTATCAGGTATATTTATGTTAAAGAATGCAGTATATATTGGTTTTGATACAAAAAATTTTTCAGATAATAAAAATTGGTGTTCATTTTGAAGGATATATAATTGATAATATCCAGCAGGATAACCATTAAAACTTAATAACAAATCATTAAAAAAAAATGTTAAATTATTATTTATTTCATAAATACTATTTGTAGTATTGTAATTAAGATAAATATTGTCAGATTCTTTTTGAAATAATAATATTATATTTTTTTCCAAAAAATTTATGGGTGTTTTTAATTTAATATAAGGAGAATTCATATAAATAAAATTTTCATTTGGAGATATTAATGTTGTATTAATTGTTGTCACATTAAAATAAAATAAAGGATTGCTATAATCATTTCCTTCAATAATTAATATATCATAAATATCTCCACATGATCCAGAGATATCTGGTGGTAAATAAATAAAATTATTTTCTTCTGCTGTAAAATAAGAATATGAGAAGTTTTCATTTGTTTGATTTGATATATTTATTATAATATTAAATTCTTTTATTGAAATATTTTGAAAATATGTTGGATTTTTTATACTTAATTTATAATTTGGAAATTTTATAATATCATTTTGACAATAATCATAAAAAGGAGTTTCCTCTTCAAAAGATAAAAAATCATCTAAATTATAAAAAACATAAACTTTATCATATATATTATGTTCTTTTTCACTTGGATAATTTTTAAAAGTAAAATAATAAGTTGTGTCCGTATCTATTTGGAATTGATAACTTCCATTTTGTAAATCTATTAATGTTTCTTTAAAATCAGGAGCATTTACATGATATTTAAATATAGTTAAATTTTGAATTCCAACTTCAATTATTCCATAATCATTAAGAGAATTCGTTAATCCATTAATGAGAACAAAATATTTTCTTTTTGCTAAAAATTTTAAAACTGAAATTCCATCTTCTAGAGAAATATTATTTCCACATTTATCAATATATGATAAATTATAATTCCCAATTTGTAAATAGTTAATAGAGAAATTTATTTCAATCATATTATTTTCTTTTAATTCAAATCCAGAAGAATTCCATTTTTCATTTTCTTTTTGTAAAAAAAATTCTCCAAAATCACTATTTGTTAAATCATTTAATGGTTTATCTGATGTAATGTTAATAGTTATATTTTCTAATATTTCATTCTCATCAAAATATTTTTCATTAATAGATTTAATAGAATAAAAATTATATATTTCTAATTTTACATTCTTTTTTTCTAAAAGATTAAAATTTCCACTACAATTTGAATAAGCTGAAATTAAATGTACACCTTCTTTGAATGAATCTGAATTTATTTCATATTTTTTTAAATTAGGATTATAATCAAATGTTAAAGTACTTGAATTTAATGTTATAGGACATTCATCAATAGTATTGATATAAAAGTAGTAAAAATGTTCTGTTAACTGGGCATTATTTGGATAAAGTGAAAAACAAGTATCTCCTTCAATTATATAATTTGCAAAGAATATTTCTTTTTTTGTATTTTCCATATTTTCAATTTGAATTTCAACTTTACTAGGTATTATAATATTAAAAGTTAAATTACATAAGAGATATTTGTCATTTGGTTCTTCACAAATTAAAATATTAAAACTATTTTTATATTGTTTTGCTTTTTCAATATTTTCAAATTCTAGTTTAATTGGTTCTAAAGATTGCTCAGCATTAGAAACAAAAAAAAATGGAGTTAATAATACATATTCAACAGAATATTCTTCGAAATCAAAAATTCTTAATAATTTTTCATCATCTAATTCCCATTCTTCCCTAATTCTTTTAATATATATAACTTTAACAATTGAATAATCATTATCTAAATTAATACTAATTGAGTTATTATTTAAATCAATTTGAAATTCATTTTTATTAAACGTAACATAATTATTATTTAAACGAACTTTAATTTCATTGATTAATGGTAAATAAAACTCAGAATCATAAGTGTATATTTCAATATAATTACTATCATTTATAATTTGGAAATTAGTATCATTCAAAGAATTTGATAGAAAAATTACACTTTTCCCACTAGAATTATGATTATAATCATCAGCATAAACATCATTAATTGATAATCTATATTCTCCAAAAAAATTATAAATACCTTCATTCATTGTACAATATAATTTTTCCTCATCTGAATTATAAATTGAATTATTACAATTAATAATATTAGTTGTATTAATCGGATATGATATATCACTTATTCTTTGTAAATAAAGAGGAGAAAATAATTGTGATAAATCACAATAAACTTCAGAAAAAACTAATGTTGTATTTGGATATAATTGATATTTTGGTAATTTATATTTTGTTAGAGAAAAATTTAAAATGTAAAGAGGATTTTCAAAATCATTATTTTCAACAATCTTCCATAATTTTGATGAATTTTTTTGAATATTTCCTTCTTGAATTTTACTATTAAATGGAAAATCGTGATTAGTTCCGTTACCATAATTTAAAGTAAATCTTTTAAAATGTTTTTCACTAATTCCTTCATTATCTATATTAATATCAATATATGGTAAATTACATTTATCAGGAATTGAATATATTTTAAATAAAGATGATAATTCTGAAACAACAGTTATTGTTTCAATAAAGATATATGTATTTTCTTTATAAACAAAATAAATACCAAATTTACCTATTTCATTAATATTAAAATAATAATTATTATCAATATCTTTTTCTAATTCAAGATAATTGTCATTTGAAGATTGAATAAATAACTTTCTTTTTTTAGCAATATCATTTAAAGGTTTAATTATAAGTTTATTAATTATTTCAGTTTGATTTAAAATAAAATACAAATGATTAAAATCATAATCTTCATCATAATCATCATATTCTTCTTCATATGTTTCTTCTTCATATTCTTCATCATATGCTTCTTCATAATCTTCATCATATTCTTCTTCATAATCTTCATCATATTCTTCTTCTACATATTCTTCATCATCATATTCTTCTTCTACATATTCTTCTTCTAAATTACGAATGAATTTATTTTGATGTTTTTTAATTTCATTTTTTGAAACTAAATCAATACAAACATAATTTTTACAAAGTAATTGTTTATGAAGTTTTTTTTTTAAAGAATAAATAAATGTTTTGTTCACAATTTTTTTCAAAATTATTTTCGATTTTTTTTGTGTTGGTAAATAATAATCTTTTAATTCAATTGGACTGATGATTTCTCTTCCATTCAATTTAATTTTTTTTTTCATAAATTTTATTTCAGAAATATTAAATAAAGGTTTTATTTTTTCAGAAATATAGTTATTTTTATTTAAAGAATAGATTTCACAATAATTAAAATAAGAAAAATCTAATACAAACATAAAATTTTTTTTGAAATGAACTATTTTTGGAAATATAATCTTATTTTCACCTAAAATTGATTTACAATTCATTGAGATTTCTAAATTTAAATTTGAAATTCCATAAACTATAAATTTTTGTTTTGTTTTTAATGGATTTGATGTTGAAAGAAAATAAATTTCATTTTTATTTTGTAAACATATAAAAGACAATAATCTCAAAAAAATATAAAGTTTGAAATTAAAATGAAATTTTAATATTTTCCATAAAATTACCATCTATCAAATAATTATTTAAAAAAAGATAAATATTTAAATCTATTTTTTCTTTAATTAACAAAATTTTATGTTTAACAATGCTCATATATTAATGATTCACAGAGAATTATTATATGATTTTTTGTTTTAAATTACTATAATAATTTCTGGTTTTTTATATCTAATACAAATGATTACATCACAAAATTGGAAAATGAAGATTGATTGATATATAATTAAAAAAACTTTCTTTAATGAATTAATTTTTCTTAAACTTTTAAAATAAGTTATTAATCATATTTTTCATGAAAAATGAATCTGCAATTTGATGAAGATTATATTTGAAAGTATTCATTTTTATAAAATGTATATGTGTTATTGAAACAACATAATGAATATATTTTTTCCCTATATCAAGAAAAAAAAAAGAATTATTTAAATAATAATTCAATTAATTTTTTCATTTTCTTTTTTAAAAATAATTGTAAAGAATTAATAAACTTGAGAATTAAATTTCTTTTATTTTTAATATATTTTGCAATAATTATGCTTTTTCTTTCTTCCATTATTTTCTTATAAATTATTAAGGGTGGAATTTTTTTGATTTTTTGGAATTTCAAAAAAGGCAAATCAATTAGTTAAAAGAATTATTATTATTAAAACATTAAATAATTCATTAACTTTATTGTTAATAAAATCATTTTATTTCAAAAACATCACCGCTCCTTCTAACATTAAAATTTCTATATTCAAAACAGGATTTATTAGTTATTATCCCCTTTATTTTGTATTTTTTTTTATTTTATCATTATTTAAATTAATTTTAAGTAAATATTTTTTTTCTAATATTTATTTATTTTTTAATTAAAGAATATAAAATCTTTATATTTATTAATTAATAATAAAATTTATTTTTTGATCAATTATTTCTTTTATTTTAAATGATTGAAGAAACAAACATAAATCTTTTCTCAGAATGCGCGCAACAATAAAGAATTACTGTATTAATTTGTTAATAATAATTATTTTTCCAGTGTTTTCTCTTTTATATAAATATATTTTCTGTTCTCTTATAAATAATTCTTCCAATTCTTCATATAAACTTTTCAAAAATATTCAAAATATTTCAATTCTAAAAGAAATGAGAGTGGGAATTATCTCAAATGAAAATTATGAATATATAAATAAATTTGAAAACTTTTTAAAAGAAAATAATATAAAAATTCAATATTTAAATAACTCTTCAGAAATAAAAGATTCTAAAAGTAATTTTGATTTTATTTTTAAATTTAAGAACAACGAAAAAAAAATTATGAACAAGGAAGATGAAATTGAAATAGAATTCGAGTATTCTTTAGACTTTATTGATAAAATAATTCCTGATTTTAGAACAATAAATAAACCAAAGAAACTACAATTATTAATAACAAATTATTTATCAACAATTTCAAATATAACTAATATACCTTCAATTATAGTAGAAACACTTCAATTGAATAATAAAGAATATAAATATAAGGCCTTAATTATCATCTTTTTTGATATTTTTATTTATTATTATATATTTCTTATAGTAGATTCAAAGATTATTATTGAAAAAAAAGAACATATATTTGATTATTTATCAAGTCAAGGAATAACTTTTAATCATAATTATTTATCCTGGTTTTTAATTTTTCTTTCTCAAATTTTACCATCTTTTCTTTTATCTTTTATTAATTTAGAGTTTTTTGAAGATAATAAATTAACAATATCGATAAATCAATTATCTTTTAATATTGATATAATTTTTATTTATTCTTTAATTCTTCTTTTTATTATAAAATATGAAAATAGTGAAATCATTCATTTACTTATAATTACATTAATAATAGTTTTACAATTCTTTCTATTATTTTATTTTTACTTTAATGGAAGAATTTGTTTCAAATATTTGCCATTTGTTTTTTCTATTATAAATTTTTTTCAATCTACTAATGAGAAAAATATACTAGAATCACTTCTTTATTTTATAATTTCATTGGTATTATATTTTTTAATATTATTTATTTTACAAAAAAGTTTTAAGAGCAAAAAAAAAGACAAATCTTTTGATTTGTCTTCCTTTGAAACAAATGATCAAATTGATAATTATGAAAATCATGAACAATTAACTGAAATGGAAATTTCAATTAAAAATGAAAATAATTATTTAAATGTTAAAAATATAACTAAACAATTTGATGATTTAAAAGCAATTAATAATTTTTCATGTGAATTATTTCCTGGAGAAATATTTTGTTTATTAGGACATAATGGAGCTGGTAAAACAACTTTAATTAAAATTATTTCTGGAATTGAAAAAATAGATGAAGGAGATATAATATTAAATGGAATATCAATATTAAATGATAAAAATTATTTTATTAAAAATATTGGAGTTTGTCATCAAGAAAATATTTTATTTGGTGAATTAACAGTTGATGATATGATTTATTATTCATTAAAGTTAAAAGGAAAAACAAAAAATAAGGATGAAATTGATTCTTATATTAAAGATATTGGTTTAGAAGAAAAAAGAAAAGATTTATGTAAAAATTTATCAACAGGGCAAAAAAGGAAATTATGTATAATATTGTCTTTAATAGGAAATAATAAAATAATTTTATTAGATGAACCTACTTCAGGTCTAGATGCTATTGGAAGAAGAGAATTATGGAAATTTTTACAAAGAAATAAAAAAGATAAAATAATACTTTTAACTACTCATTCTTTAGAAGAAGCTGAATTTTTAGGAGATAGAATTGGAATTATTAAAGAAGGTGAATATATATGTTCAGGGACTTCTTCTTATTTAAAAAATAAATATCCTCATGGATATAATATTAATTTATTAATAAGTTCTAGATTTAATTATGAAAACAGACAACAAATGTTAAATGATTTAAAAGTAATTGATTCAACTTCTTTCATTAAAATATCTTCTAATTCATTATTAACAATCAATTTTAATAATTTAAATGGAAATGTAATAAATTCTATTTTTAAATATATTGAAGATTCAAAATCTCTTTATAATATTAATAAATATACAGTATCTACTACATCACTTGAAGATGTTTTTATTAATTTAAATGTAAAAAATTTTTCAAATCAATTATTGAAAATTCCTTGGACACATTCAAGTTGACGAAAACAATGAAGATAAAATAATTGAAAATAGTGTTTCTTATAAAAATCAATTCTATGGTAATTTTATTAAAAATATTTATGTTTTTTTAAAAGATTTTAGACATTTGGTTGTTATTGTAATAATTGTAATATTTAATTTTATTTTTATTTTTTCAAAAAATGCGAATGATGAAATCAATCATTATGATTCATTAATTAATAATAGTAAAATTTATATTGATTCAAATGATAGTGATTATATTACAAATTCTAGTTTTTATAAAAATTATAATGGAAATATTGAAATTAAAAATAATATACATTTTGAAAATATTTTTTCTTTTAAAAATTATTTAGTAAATAATTTCAACTGTGAAAATGAAACGAGTATAGTTTTCTTAAAAAGAAATATTAGTAATAATGAAATAATAATATATAATATCTATAATTCAAAAGAATATAATTATTTTCAAATAACAATGAATATGATAATAAGTATAATATCAGAAAAAGAATTTGGTATATATGTCAAATTACATAATAATTTTAAAGTCATTTCAAATTCAAACATCAATTATTTTTATTATTTTATTTTAATATTTTTAATTTTCATTTTCATTTGAAATAAGATGCAAATTCCATTATATGATAGAATATCACAATTAAAACATATATTATTTTTAAATGGAACTAATCCTTTTTTTT
>JAEEGK010013653.1_pt1 | contig 18271 bp, 11 predicted proteins | sample 8958771 | NCBI WGS metagenome assembly JAEEGK01 (sample SAMN16246547, study PRJNA631951) | gut metagenome | biome: gut microbiome; feature: rumen; material: SC-attached | host: Bos | place: Iran: Karaj | collected 2018-10
TGATACTGCCGCATTAATACCTAGTGGATTTGGAAGTAACTTAATTCCAATCACATCTAGCAGTTTAGAGAAGGATGCAGCGCTTCCAGCGCAATTCTATTCAGGCATTGAAACTGGTTATGCTGGTTATGGCGAAGAAAATACCTTAGTTGCTGATAATGCAAATATCGTTCAGTTTACTATGAATATTCGTTACAAAAAGGTTGCTGATTTACCAACTTACGAAACAAAGGTTTTAAAACTGATTGATTTGACAATCATTGGTTCTGATCAAAAATTGTATAAAGCTATTCGTGTCCATTTTGCTGCTGGCACAAACTATAGCTTGTTCGCAAGAAATAACGAAAATAATGACGATATTACGACAGCCACATACGGTAAATTAGACACAGATAACGATGGTTCCTATGACAAAGAAATGAAATATGAATGGGAAGATCAATCAGATGTCATCTATGGTTTTAATAACACTACTCAGGTTGCTAACAATGCCAATCAAGATGCTTTAAACCATACCATCGGCACCCTTCCTAATACTTCTGAAGGATTAGCCGTTACTGTTACAATGTGGATTGAAGGCTGGCAAAAGTTACCAGCTGTTCCAACAGGTAACAAAGACACTGCAGCTGGAGAATCACCAATGTGGAATCCAGTTGAGTATTACGGCAAAGAATTCAAAGTAGGTATGAGATTTGAAGCAGTAGATGCTTAATTCCCATTATCAATTGCAATTGGAGTAAACAATGCCAATCAACAAGACTAAGTTCATTGTTGCTGCTTTGATTACGTGCTCTATTGCCGGACTAGCCGGATCTATTTCTAGTACAATTGCGTGGTATCAATATTCAACTAGAGTTACCGCGGTGTATTTGGGGGCATCCGCTGGTTCAAAAGGCAATTTGCAGATAAGAATCAAGGGTACAGAAAAATGGGTTAACGATTTGACATACTTTGATGTTGCTAATTATTTAGCAGCTCAAAACAAAGGCCAATTGGTTACGCCTATTACATCTGGACCGATGAATGCTGATGATGCTATTAAAACAAACAGTAATGGCGAAAAGGTGTTTTATCAAAATCCGGATGGTGGTATACCCACAGAACGTGTTGGCTATGATAATCAAACTTGGAAAATCGCTGATGACTCTATGTATGTATCAATTCCTCTAGAATTGTGTTTTGAGTCCAACGATGTTTCTGGCCATTCATATTTAGAAAAGGATGTATATATTTCTGATCTTCTTATTCAAGGAGATTGGAGAAACACCCAAAATCAAAATAATGAAAAAGAGGATTTATCCAGCGCTGTGCGTGTACATTTGAGTTCTTATCAGAGTAATGATCAAAGCCAAGGTCATAGTGCTACTGCTATCAATAGATTGATTTCTAAGGATGGTGGCACTGTTTTAACCGAAGGCTATTTGGACCTTGATGGTGATGGCGATTTGGATGAATATGTTTCCGGTCCAAGTGGTGTGAATTACCATTTCGGTGATGAAGATGAATCAAATCGTCATTACACAGCTTATGGTGAAGGCACACAAACCTCTTATTGCAATAAATCAACTATTCAAAATGGTTCATATCAAACCCTACATGATGAAGTTGTTAATGAAAAAGTGTATCCAACAGTAGTGGAAACTATTCCTGAAACAAACATCTTGGTAGAGGAAAGCTTTGAATACACAAAAGAAGGCGAAACAAATCCAACGTCCAAATGCATTGGAAAAACAGTAGCTTTCAATGATATGGCTAACGAAGCCTATCTTAATGTCGTTATGACAATTTGGATTGAAGGATGGGAACCACTTCCTTCACCAACAAATAGTGATCCTGATGCGAAATCTCCAATTTGGAATCCATCGGATTACATCGGCTCTATGTTTGATGTCGGTATTACGTTTGCCGTTCAAACAGAGCAATAAAACTCCAATTTATTAAACTTTAGTAATAAAAATACCTGCGAAGTTCCATATATGTATTACACACGGAACTTCGCGGGTGTAGAATAGAAGAAAGGGTATATGAAAAAGATTAGTCCATTAAAAACTGCAATTACTATTCTCGGCTTATCCACAGCCTTCTCTTTGATTGGCTCAATAAGCGGTACTATTGCTTGGTACGCATATTCTACGCGTGCTCTTGTTTCATATACCGGAACTTCGGTCCAAAGTACAACTCAATTGCAAATTGGCATTAAGAGTGATATTCCTATTGATTTCACTTCTAGTGCCACATTGATTGATGATGTGACATTTGAAGAAGATCTTTATTATGATGAAGATAATGATCCAGGTCACGTTCACAAGCTTTACCATAACCATTATTACTTTATGAAAGTCGGCTCTGGTGGTATGCCGGCAGCAATTATTAATGACTATCTTAGTGCTAAAGGTTATGCTACAAACATTTTGGAACCTCTTTCTTCTTATGGCTATAACACAGGTGAAGATATCAATTTAAGAAATAGACCAGTTACTAATAAGCCAAATGATGAAGCAACACCAGCGGAAATTACAAAATACGTTGATATTCCATTTATTTTCCGTGTCTTATCAGGCAAAACTACTTCGCTTTCTTATGTGAGCAATCAAGATATTTTCTTAAGCAATGCAACTGCCATTGCCGCACCAAACTTAGAAGGAAGCACAGCAGGCAATGAAATCCATAACTCGATCCGTCTTTACATTGAACGTTCAAATGGTGATAACTATATACTCAACCCATCTTCAACCGCTAATGGTAGAGATAAATGTGCTGGTGTTTTAAACCTCACCGGTGGTTCAAACGGATATGGCTGTTATGATTACGATAACGATCCATCATCTCCTACATATATGCAAGAATATTTATATGGTGATTATGTATGGAAAGAGGGCAAAAATAGAGACAATTCTTTATCCGAACCTTTAGGACAAACCTCTGGATTAGTTGATATCAACGGAACAGGAAATAGTACTGTTGAAACAACTTTTACATCTAGACATCATAAAGATGTTAAATATTTTAGTGATTTAGATAGTTGCATCAATCCTCGTTATGCAGAATATTTAGGAACTCAAACAGTATATCCACAAAAGAATGCTCAAGGTGAGTTAGAGAGCAATTATGCTGTTTGTAAAACAGGCAATGCTGCAAATCATTACTTTGGCTTGTTCAATATGATAATTTACTTAGAAGGTTGGGATTTCTCAGTTGTAGACTCTCAACTTCAAAATAAATTCTATTTAGGCTTAACATTCGAAATCAATATCGTGAGATAGGAGGCTTATGAATAAGAGAAAACTAGTCATATCACTTATACTCGGAACTGTTGCGTTATCTGTGATATCGCTTTCCGCTTCTTTAGCGTGGTATGCAAGTAGTGATCGTCTCCAAGTTAACTCCATTGATTTAGACTTAAGAACGGATGAATCCGTTGGCCTATATATTGGTACGAGTACCAATGAAGAAGCTTTTAAAGAAAAGCTCAGTAATGATGACTTGAATAAAGTCAAACAATTCGCACCTACTTCTAGCATGTTCCATAACCATTGGTTAGATGCTAAGAAGGATATGCCAGAATTTTATAATTTAACTGAACACGATATATATGGTGTTCCTGATTTTAACAAACCAAGTTCTGAAGGCTTTTATCAACAAAAGTTATATCTTTTAAATAACATTGACTACTATGTTACTTTAGATACAGAACAAACATTTATCACAAGTGATAAAACTTCTAATCATTTACGCGCGCAGGCTCTTGTGGGTAAAGTCGGTGAATTAACTGTTGATGAAATCGAAGAAAAGTTAAACAAATTAGAGAACAGTATGAGATTCTCAATTTTAGTTAACACTCCAAATTTCTATCAATACTACATCATTGACCCAAATAAAGATGAAAACAAAGTCACATACTACGCTGGTAGATTAGATGTTAACGCTGATGAGTATTACGATACATTCAACGATAGAGAAATCCTCTATGGTGAAGTTGAAAATCGTGACGCAATCGTTTATGACAATCCTGAAGATCCAACATTTGTCAAACCATTTAGAGAAACACCAAACGAATTCTTTGGCAATGCCTTCAGTGGTAAGAACGATAAATCAGCCTATACTTACAATGAACAAAATTCACTCCAAGCGGGTGTTAAATATAAACAAGAACCATCTATCTCATTAGATGATATTAATTCAAATGACAATCCATTATTAATCCCATGCTATAACGGTGTTCCTACCGAAATAGTGTTATCTATTTATTTAGAAGGTTGGGATTTAGATTGTTATAACTCTACAATGGGTGCAAGCTTTGATGCACAATTAAGTTTTAAGGTATTAAGGGGGATTATTTAATATGGCTTCTTATTTTGAATATCTAAGGAAGATGTTCCTTGCCGTCCTACAAGATATTGGTACATTCCTTTATAAGGCATTTATCTCACCATGGACAGACTTAGGAAGAAACTTCAAATTCTACAACGACTATATGGCGGAACACTATGCCTCATTTGGTCCTGTTGGTTGGATTTTCTGGGTTATCTTCTTATTATTACTTATCGGCTTAATCGCTGGTCTACTTTTCTTAATTGTCGTCTTCTTCCGTAAATACGTGAGATTCGTGAGAAAAGAATTAGATAAAGAAGAATTATCTAGACAAGTTGAAAGACTCAACTATGAGTTATTCCAAGCCATTCAAGAAAAAGACAAGATCCTCAACCTCAAAGTCGGTTATATGGGCTTACGTGGTGGTAGTGAATCTCAATTAGATAAAGAAAGCCAAGAAATCGTGGAAGAAGTCAGTTCCAGATTCCCAAAACTTATCCATGTTGATAACAAATACCGTGGTTCTAATATGGACATCCCATATAGACCAAACTTATCCCTCGAAGAATTATGTAATGCCTTCCGTAACTTCGCCGCTAGCCAATTGAAGTTATATTATAGAGAAGATGTTATTAAACAATTATTTGCCGGTATGGCGGCCTCTAAGTTAATCATCTTAGAAGGTATCTCTGGTACAGGTAAAACATCCTTAGCGTTCGCCCTTGGTAAATTCTTCAGATTTGACTCCGCGATTATTCCAGTGCAACCATCCTGGAAAGATAGAAGTGAACTCTTAGGTTACTACAACGAATTCACTAAGAAATTCAATGAAACAGAATTCTTAAAAGCGTTATATACAACCACATATCGTCAAGATATGGACATCATCGTCCTCGATGAAATGAACTTAGCCCGTATTGAATACTACTTCGCTGAATTCTTATCCATCATGGAAATGAGAGATCCTAATGACTGGGTGTTAGATTTAATCCCTGCCACTATGAGCAATGACCCAGTTAACTTAAAAGAAGGTAAACTCTTAATTCCACAAAACGTCATGTTCTTCGGTACCGCCAATAACGATGATAGTACATTCACTATCTCCGATAAGGTCTATGACCGTGCGGTCTCCATCTTCTTTGACGATAAAGGTCGTCCATTCGATGCGCCACAACAAGAAGCGATGTCTATCCCATATAGCCAAATTAGAAAACTATATGATGAAGCTATCGCTCAATACCCAATTAGCAAAGACATGTCTCAAAAGTTCGAACAATTAGACAACTTCGTCATTAAGAAATTCAAACTCGCCTTTGGTAACCGTATTCTTAAACAGTTAGATACATTCATTCCTGTTTATGTCGGCTGTGGTGGTAAAGAAGTCGATGGTTATGACTTCATCTTCACTAACAAAGTTCTTAAGAAATTTGAATCCTTAAATATCGCCTTCTTAAAAGACGAATTAAAAGAACTTGATTCTCAACTTGACAAAATGTATGGCAAAGGCAACTTCAAGATGGCCCATGCCTATATTGAAAGCTTACTCAAAAACAACTAATAACATTCATTTATGAAAAAACAAAACTCCACTAAACAAATCAATCGTTCCTATCAAAGCAAGATGAAAGCTTTGATTAAAGGAAAACATGAAGAAGAAATCTTCGATTCTTTAAAGAATGGTAAGAATTCTTATTTAAGATTGGATCGTTTAGCGAGTTCATCTTTCGATAAAAGCTGGATTGAAACAATTGAAGATGTCATCTTTGATTTAGGCGCGATCATCGCTAATCCAAGAAGCACCACTAAAGTGGAAGGTAGTATTACCCCAGTCGAATTAGCCAAAAAGATTACTAGTGAATCAGTCCAACATTTAGCGAGCCATACCCAATACATCAAAGAAGTTGACGAATATGGTAATGTCATCCCAAGTAAACTTTTAAGTATGTACGCGGATGATGATATCCATACCTATGAAAATAGATTCATCGCGACTTTTGTGAGAAGATTAATGCTCTTCATTTCTAAACGTTATGAATACATCACTAAGTACGCAGAATTACGTAATGAAGAAGTCTTATTCTTTAAAAACTATTCTGTTGTCGATGGCGCGGATGTTGAAATCGAAACTAAAGTCAAAGTGTCTTATAAGAATGAGGACGAAGAAGAAGTACGTAACTCTAAGTACATCGATAGAATCATTCAAACAAGACAATATATCCTTTATTTCTATAACTCTCCATTCATGAAGGCGTTAAAGAATGAAAAGGATGTCCGTAACCCAATCATTCAAACAAATATCATTAGAAAGAATCCTAAATATCGCCACTGCTATGAAGTGTATAGATTCATCGAATCCTACGATAAATTAGGTGTTAACTATAAGATTGATGAAAACTATTCCTTATTTAAGGATGAAGAAATTAACGAATTAAATAGAACATTATTCGCTAACTACATCACCCTTAAAGGTAATTCTGAATCTAAATCAAGTAAGAAGAACACTAAGGTCTATAAGCCAAAGATCCTTACATCATTGGATGATGAATCATTTATCTATGGTCCATTATTTGAAGGACCAATTGAATTCTTACGTATTGATGAAGGCTATCAAAAATATCTCGATAGCAAAGTGAGAAAAGACTTACCACTCCATCCTACTAAGAAAGAAAAAGAATACTATTCATTAGAATATGAAAAGAAGTCTGAAAATAAAGAAGACTTAAAACAAAAGAACGATTTAATTAAACGTACTGAAAAACAAGTTAATCAATTCGAAAAGAAAGTTAAGAACATTCTCGCTAAACGTGAAGAAGCGAGACTTAAACTTCTCGAACTTGAAGCGGAAACAATTAGACAAGAAGAACAAGATCTCCTTGAAGCCGCGAGACGTGAAATCATTAATGCTTCTAAAGAAGATAAGAAACAAGCCGCTCCTAAAGTGGAAGAGGCTAAACAAGAAGCTCCAAAACAAGAAGAACCAGTTAAGGAAAAGATTGTTTACGTTCCTACTGTTAGTTTTGAAGATGCCGCTAAAGAGATTTGGCCTCAACTCTATAAACCAGTAAAACAAGTTAAAAAGGCTAAAAAAGAACAACCACAACCAGTGGAAGTCGAAATCATTCCTCAACCAGTTGAAACTCCTGTTGAAGAGCCACAACCAGTAATCGAAGTGGAAGAAGCACCAAAAGCGGAACAAAAAGTCTATGTCCCAACAGTGACATTTAATGAAGCCGCTGATGAGATTTGGCCACAACTTAATAATCCAAATCCAATCGTTAAACAAGAAGTTCCAGTGGAACAAGTTGTAGAACAACCTAAGGCTGTTAAGAAAGCTCCTATTAAGAAAGTTGCTAAAGCCGAAGAAGCGCCAGTCGTCGAAGAAGCTAAACCAGCACCTAAGGTCTACGTTCCTACCGTCTCATTTGATGACGCTGCTGATGAGATTTGGCCACAACTTAATAATCCACAACCAATAGTGGTTGAAAAGCCAGTGGAAGAAGCTCCAATAATGGAAGCAAAAGAAGAACAACCTGCTGAGGTAAAAGAACCAACACGTATGGTCAAACTTCCAAAAGGCGCCGTCTTAGTGCCTATCCCAGAAGGTAGAAAGATTAAGAAACGCTTTATCCGCGCGGATGGTACTGAAGCGATCATTTGGGTCAAAGAAAAGAAAGCTCCTTCTAACCCAGAGCCTATAAAAGAAGCTCCTAAAAAAGAAGAGCCAAAGGCTCCAGAAGTGAAAAAGGAAGAACCTAAGAAGGTTCCTGAAGCTAAACCAGAGGTAAAGCCTCAACCAAAACCTCTTCCAAAGAAGGAGGAGAAAAAGGAAAATAAACCACAACAAAAAACTATTAAAGGCAAAAATAGCCGTAAGAAATTTAGAAAGTAATTTATGAGCGAACAAAAAAAGGAAAAACGTGTCAAAAGACCAAAAAGTAAGGCCAGAAAGATTGTTGAATGGATCCTTACTGGTATTTTCCTTGCGCTTTTTGCCTTCGTTATGGCGGGTCAAATTGATGGCATGGTCCATAAGAAAGATCACTATAACCAACAAATTAGATTTGGCTATGGTACCTTCATGGTCAAAACAGACTCCATGAAACCTTTATATGGCATTAATACCGCTTTAATTACTTATTTAGAAGATCCAGATAAGATTTATGAACGTTTCCAAAAAGGTGAAACCGTCGATATCACATTCGTACACTGGACAGTCCCTACTAACGAATACACAGTTCCTTATGATAATCCAGAATTAACAGTGAGAACTAACGCTAGTTCGGATAAGACAGTAGACGGCATCCCTATGACCCATAGAGTGAGAGAAATTCATAGAAATGACAAAGTGGAAAAAGGTAAAGGCCGTTATACATTTATTACCGCTGGTATCAATACCAGAAGTGAATGGATGGGTTGGAAACAAGGTGACCCAGATATGGTCATTAACCAATATCAAGCCATCACAGAAAAAGAACTCCTTGGTAGAGTGGTGATCAATTCTCCATTCTTAGGAGGTGTCTTCTCATTCGTGAGTTCAGTACTAGGCTTATTAGTATTGCTTCTCATTCCAGCGTTCTATCTTGTTATTACTTCCGTTATTGATATCTTTAAGGCTTATAAGGATCCAGAAGAGGTCAAAGAAGGTGGCCCTTCGGGAGATACACCTAAAGGTGAAGTTGCGCTTTCAGACGCCGATAAAAAGAGACTTAAAGAACAACTATTAGAAGAAATGTTAAATAAGAAGAAAGGAGCAGCAAACAATGAAAAAGAAGAATAACAAAGGCATGCTAATCCTCGTAATCATTATGGCGGTTTTCATCACCGTCATGCTCGTCTTTTTAGGCTTCACCTTAATCGGTGGTATTTTTGGCGATGACAAAGTTCTTCCTAATATCCTTAATGGTATTACATTCGTTTTAGTTGCCGTCTTCTTCATCGTGTTCTCCTTCTTCATTAATACGCGTTTTACTTTGGTTTCCATTGAAAACGATAACGAATACAACTTAGGTGAAAGAAGCACATTTAATAACTTATTCGCTTTCCAAAGAAATGTCCAAATGCGTTTCGCTCTTAACAAGAGATTTTCAAAAAACAAACAGCATATTGTCGCTTTTACATTCTCTTCATCTTCTGTGACTCAAAACGTTAATAGAAATAAAGAAATTTACACTTTAAATAGTCACATCGCTAACTTCTTAGAAGAAATACCTTTAAAGCTAGGCTTAAAGAAGAATAACTTTGTCTTTGCTTTCTCTCGTGGTTCTTTCTTAATCTATATGGTTAAGCAAAATGAACAAGTGATTCAAACCATTTGCGATATGTTAATTAAAGATATTTATGAATTTGGTGAGGCTAACTGTCCACATACCTGGGTCCAACCATTCTTTGGTGTCACTGTTGTGAACAATGATGAATCATTAACTCACCAAATTGAAAACGCTTTATTAGCGAGAGACCATTCCGAAAAGAACTTTGAAACAATTACTTTCTATCAACCAACTTTCCGTAAGAGTGTCACTGCTAGTGAAGTTGATGAATTATACGCTGCTTTAGAAAACAAAGAATTTGTTGTTTATTATCAACCTAAGTTTGACCTAAATAACAAGCAGTTCATTTCTAGCGAAGCTTTAATTAGATGGAATAGTAAGAAGTATGGTCTTTTAGCGCCGACTAAGTTCTTAGCGAAAGCTGAATCGATTGGTTTAATCCACGATATCGATATCTACGTTTTAAGACAAGTTTGTGAAGACCTTAACGATTTAATCAGAAGAGGTAGAAGAACTCTTCCAGTGTCCGTTAACTTCTCATTATTCGAATTCTATAGCTCTAACTTCTTAGATAAGATCTTAGGCATCTTAGAGGAATTTAAAGTTCCACCGCATTTAATTGAAATCGAAATTACTGAAGCCACATCCCAAGCTAACCAATTCTTATCCATCTCCATTATTAAGAAGCTTAAAGAACATGGTATCCGTGTTTTAATGGATGACTTTGGTATTGGTTATTCTAACGTTGGTAACTTAAGAAAGATTCCATTTGACGTTGTTAAGATTGATAAGACATTTATTGATGGTATCGTTACCGACACTAAAGCCAGAGAAATCGTTAAGTTCTTAATCGGCTTATGTAAGATTAACGGCATGGAAGTCGTTGCCGAAGGTGTCGATAACAAAGAACAAGTGGAAATCTTAAGAAAAATCAAATGTGATACCATTCAAGGCTTCTATTATTCACAAGCCATCGAAAAGAAAGCTTTTGAAAAGTTCTTAGATGATAACCCATTCGAAAAAGGAGGCAAATAACATATGATCATGATCGTCGGTTCTCAACATGATGATATCCTTTATTTCGAAAGTGTCATCACTAATAAGAGAGAAGAAACAGTTTTAGGTAAATTCAAAGTGACGATTGGCACAATCTTTAACCAAGCCGTCCTTTTAGTGGACCAAATGAAAACTAACTACTTAAGTAGTGCTTTAACTTTATATTTAATCGAGAAATACTTTGTCATTCTCGTTATTAATGTCGGTAGATGTATTGCCTACACAAAAGACATCAAACCGTTAGAAATTGCCATTTCTAAACAAACAATTCTTGGGGACGTTGACCAAGTTAATGAAGATAACGTTAAATACGGACAAATCCCTGGCTTTGAACAAATCTTCGAAAGTGAAGATGATGTCATTGGCTACATTGCTTCAGCATTTGAAAAAAGAACATATAGTGTTTATAAAAACTGTAACTACGTATCCACTTCTGTGGATATCCATGATAAAAACCAAGTCAAGAACATGGTGGAATTTGGTCGTGTCTTTGGCTTTGATAACCACGTTGTCTTTGATAATAACACCGGTGGTGTGGCTTTAGGATGCAACTTATCTAAAGTCCCATTCGTGTCTGTGAAAGTCGTGGAACGCTATTTAGATGGTGAGAAGAATATCAACACCTATCTAAAAGCAATGAAGGAATATGTTAATGTCGGTAAGGCAATTGTTACCTGTATTGGTGATATTGGCCGTAACGAGATTATCTAGAAGGGAGTTAGTATGGCTAATAATAAAAGAGTTCGTTCAATTAAACACTTCTTCCGTTTCTTTACTATTTTCCCAATTGTCTATTTCTTCGTTTTAATCGTCTCTATGACCGCTCTTTCCTATGCCTTTGCTAGGACAAGTAATTATTCTTTATTAATTGCTATTATCGCTACTGGCGCAGTCTTAGTGGGTCTTTATATTTGGTTCTTAATTTATATCACCTCTCGCTTAAATATCGTCTTTATTGATGGTTTATATAACACCACAGTGCAAAACTTTGAAACCATTAGTAGAAATCAAAATAGATTCTTTGAATATCCAAACAAAGGCTACGCTGAAATTGTCGCGTTAAATGACCGCGTTGATAGTCTTAAAAGAGAACTCGTTGGCGCTACTTTAATTCCAACAACCGTTGGCTTTGAGGATATTGACTTAGAATACTGGGACAAAGAAAGACATTTAGTGAAGCACGAAAGTTTCTTAAAAGAATTACCAAATATTATCTTTAAGTCTCAAAACTATCGTAATACTTTAATTGAAATCTATTACGACTTATCAGAAGAAGACTTAACTGCGAAGGATGTCGATTACATCGTGGGAGTCTTACTCCGTAATTTCCGTAACTATTCAAACTACTTATTTATTCTTCCAGAAGATCGTCGAAGTATTTGGTTATATCTACCACGTGTCGACTCTTTAAGCAAAATTAAAGAACAAATCGAAATCTGTATTAAAGAATGTAGTATCGCTAGACGTCTCGCTGATGGTATTACTCCTTTAACCGCACACTTCAGTGTGGTTTGCTACCCATATAGTGATGTCCATGAACTCGTCTCTGACTTAAGATACGCTAAACGTCAAAACTTAGATATTTATTTCTATTTACCAAATAGATTAGCGTCCGTTAAAAATAACGCTATTTCTAGAAACTCACAAAACCTTAACCAAATGACTAAAATGCTCATGCCATTATTAAATATGGATATGGGTTTACAGTTTGCCAAAGAAAACGCTAAAACGATTGAATCAGTCTTGAAGACTGTTTCCACATATTTCGCTATTGATTACTCTGGCATTATCGGTTACGACGATAGTAAAAACCGTTACCATGTCGTTTATCGAGCGAATGAAGGCAATGATACATTAATTGATATCAAAGGTTTCGTCGAAAGAGAATTTGTTCAAACAATGGACAAAATCAGAGATGAAGATAATTCCCATTACTTCTCCAGTAGAAACCACGCTAATAGTGCTTTAGGCAGGCATTTAGACCGCATTGGTGTGGAAAGTGGCTTCTATTACATGATAAGAGAAGATGACCGTCCAATCGGCGTTATTTACTTCTTTAATAAAACTAGAGCATTCATTATGGACTCTTATATTCAAGAATCCTTAATTGTTTTATGTAATAAGATTTCTTCTTATATCTTAAGTAAACGTCGTGACTTAGAAGTGGAAAGTTCATATAACGAAATCGATTCTTTATTAAAACTATCTGACTTCTCTACTTATCGTGTTTCTTTAGAAGACTACACTCTTTTAAGAGCAAGCTCCACGATGAAGAACTTATTCCCACAATTAAAGATTGGTGAGAAATGTTATAAAGCATTATATGGTTTAGATACTCCGTGTGCGGATTGTCCACTTAAAACAGGCTTAAAGAAAGCCATGCATATTGGCAAAGATAACTTTGAAACTTCATTAGTTCTTTCTGAACATAACAATAGTGCATATCAAGTTATGGCGGTGAAGAACTTATATACCCATAAATCACATCATAGATATAACCAAGATATGGTTATTAATAGTTTCCACTCTCTTGTCGAGAACTTAGAAGACCGCTACGAAGTAGCAGGTAAAGGCTACTTATTACTTTTAAGAATTGATAATGTTGATGAATTAATCGAAGAACATGGTTCTGAAGGTTACTTAAGCTTAATGAGAGACTTTACAAGACGTTTAAAGAAACTCCATAACGGCTATGAAAATGTCTATTACTACACTAATCAATTCTTAGCTCTCCTTTATCCAGAATTTGGTCAAACAGACATCTTGGATGAATGTGAAAAGATCTATCGTGTTGCCCAAGGCGCTGATAGTAACGCTGACTATAAGATTAAGATTACTTTCTTACCAGTCTCTTATCCTCGTGTTTATCCAAATGCTGCATCTTTAATCAAACAAGCGGATAACTTCGCGATGAGAGGTAGATACGCGACTAATAAGGACTACATTTACTTCGATGAAAGTAACTACACAAGAAGTGCTAATAGAGAACAATTCTTATTATCCGTTATTCAAAAAGCCTTCACTGATAAGACATTTGAAGTTAATCTTCAACCAATGGTTGATGCCTCTGATAAACAAATCTGGGGTGCTGAATTGCTCTTACGTATTAGTGATGAATACCGTAATACATCCTTTAGAACTGATGAATTAGTGAACGTTGCCGCGAAATATGATCAAATCGGTATCATTTCCCATGCCTTACTTGATTATATTGCTTCCTTATATCGTGAATATGGCGCTTCATTCTTCTCATCTTTAGGCTTCAAACGTATGGCGCTTAATACTGACTATTCTTTCTTCACCGATAAGAACTTCAGAAAAGACACTAAGAAATTCATTGATGAGCTTAAGCTTCCAAAGAACTTCTTAGCCTTTGAAATTCCAGAAAGTGACGCTGCCACACATATCGATGAATTTAAAGAAATCGCTAAGATGACTAGAGAACTTAACATCGTCTTGGTGTGTGACCAATACACAGGTCGTCATGTTTCCGTTGAAATCTTAAAAGACATTGGCTTTAACGAAGTTAAGATTTCCCGTAATGTTGTCTTACACATCGATAGTGATAACAACCGTTACGCTAACTTAAAGCAACTCTTATACTTAATCCGCAACTTAGGCATGAAAGCCTCTGTTGTTGGTGTTGAAAACATTGACCAATACTTACTCATTAAACAAGTTGATGAAACAGTCTCACAACAAGGCTTCTATTTATATCGTCCATTAGAAAAGCAAGCTTTAATTGAAGCGTTAAGAGGATCTAATAGACGTAGAAGTGAAGACGAAGATAAATAGACTAACCAATTAAGAAGTCTTCTTCAACGTATCGATATTTGCCTTGATTATCAAAGCTCATTTTTGTGCCGGTTAATTGAATAAAGGTAATTGGACCAAGTCGACCAATAAACATCAAAATAATAATGATGATTTTTGATCCTACGGATAAATATGGTGTGACCCCTGCGGAAACACCAACAGTACCAAAGGCCGAGAATACTTCATATATCAAAGCGGATGCTTTCGTGCTTTCTAACCCAATAGCGTCCATGTCCATTTTGCCTTCAAAGGAATAAATGGAAACGAAGCAAATAAAGATCACAACGACCCCTAAAATAACTAAGGACATGGCTTTAACTATGGCTTCATTAGAATATCTTCTATGGAAAGAAGCGACCTTTCTACCTGTAAGGTAAGAAACCATTGCTAAAACGATAATGTATAAAGTTGTAGTCTTAACGCCACCAGCGGTACCTAATGGGTTACCACCAAAGAACATTAAGAAACAAGAGAAGACCTTGTTTAAAACGCTTAATTTGTCTTGGTCAAGAGTGGCAAAGCCCGCTGTTCGACAAGTCACGCTTTGGAATAAAGCGTCAAATGGGCTTTGGAAATGTTGACCGATTAAGAAAACGATAAAGCCAATAGCGATTAATAATCCAGTCATCATTAAGGAAATCTTTGTGAACACTCTTAAACGTTTGAAGTTACGTTTAGCGAAGATATCCATAACCACTAAGAAGGAAATACCACCCGCTACAATCAAGAACATGATATAAGAGCATAAGTAGTAATAAGCCCAATCTGGTAAGGAATCAATAAAGCCACCGTTACCTCTAATAAGAGAAGTGCTACCAAATAAATCAAATCCAGCGTTGTTATAGCTAGAAACAGAAGTGAATAAAGAATTCCATAAACCATGTGGAATATCAGAAGAGAACTGTAAGAAAACAGGTAATCCTAAAAGGAAACCTAATAATTCAAAGCTAAAGGAAATAAGAATAATCTTTCTAACGAAACCGACAACTTCAACCATATCGTCACTATTAACCATCGCGGATAAGAAGAGACGATCTTTGAATTGGAGTTTGCCACTAAATAAAGTAATAACGAATGTTAAGAAAGTAATAAATCCTAGACCACCAATTTGAATGAGAAGCATTAAAATAAGTTGTCCAACGAATGTTAATTCCGTATTAATACCGTTATGGAAACTATTTAAACCAGTCACACAAGTAGCGGATGTCGCTAAGAAAAGACAGTCTAAATAATTACCAAAGTCATTCGCTCTTCTAGAAAATGGAAACATTAAAAGAACAGAACCTAAGGCAATAATAAGCACAAAGGAAAGAATAACTAGTAAGTACGGATTAAGACGTTTCTTATTGTTCATACCGATAGGTATACCCCTTTTAGAAAAAAATAGCAAGCATTAACACTTGCTATTATTTTTAATTAGACGGCCAAGTTCGGTTATTCTTAAACCATTCAGTATCTTTTAAGATAGTGGAATTGTTGCTACCTGTTACTACGTAATTAATACCATCATCACAGCGGAATTTGATATTACCGTTCATTGATTTGTAGCCTTTTTCATCATCTGTGGCAACAGTGGTGACATAAACTTTATCAGTCCATTTACCAATACGGTTAACCGCTAATTGGGCAGGGAACATATTATCAGGATTCTTGGTATATTCATCGCTACCAGCGCAGCAACATATACAAACTGTTTTAGGTTTAATGACGTTTAATAATGTATCAGTGTTCGCAGTATAACTACCATGGTGGCCACCCTTGAATAATTCAACTTGAGGTAGGTTATTAAGTTCCACTAATGAAGCTTCACCTTTTTCTTCTAAATCACCAGTGAATAAGTAGTGGTTATCACCTTGAGTGAACATTGCACAAACGGAGTAATCATTTTCATCACTAGACTTTTCTCTATAGAACTTTTGATCGAGTATTTCCATCGTGATACCAGCAGCGATTTCATATGTCTTTTTAGCACCATTAGTTCCTGCGATACAATCAGCAGCGGTATAATGATGAGCAATATCGCCAGAAGCTACTTTAGCATCTCTTTTTTCACAGTATTTAGTGTGTAAAGCTTTACCTTCGTTATTGGATAACGCGAAGTCAATTAATGTATCGATCTTATATCTATCAAAGATGCCTGGATTAGTATTTGTGCTAGTAAATCCTTCAATATGGTCTTGATGTGCGTGAGTTGCAATGACGTATTCAAGGATACCGTCTTCACAATATGTATCTACAAATGAGGCAATAGTGGAAGCACTTGATTGTCTACTACCAGCGTCAATTAAGATATCAGTGCTACCCGCCTTAATGAAGGTGCTATCACCTGTGTATTTATTTCCTAATTCTAAGAAGTTAATATCGATAGCTTCTAAAGCGGTGACTTTCACCTTTCTTTCAAGCTCACCAGAGTATTTTTGGAAATCAAGTTTGTATTTAACGGTAAATGTGGCTTCTTCTTCAGTAGTAATTGCGTTAACTTTAGCGTCCCCTAAATAGTAAGTAGTGACAACTCTTTCTGTCACATCTTTGCCATTATACATCGCTTTTGTACCTCTTTCTTTGTAGGTTGAATTCAAAGCGATGCTTGTTTCTTTAGGACCGATTAAAGTAAAGCTCACATTTGGACGAGCATTACGAAAAGCTAAAAACCCTGCTGCAGCAATTGCGGCTAGAACAATTAAAACGATAATAACAACGAGGAATCCCTTAGGATTCTTTTTAGCCATCTTTTTGCCTTGTTTTAATAGTTTACTAGTTGTTGATTTCTTTGCCATACGTATATCCTCTATCTAATTTTATTATTAATTTATATTAAATTAAAAGTCTTTACTTGTTTGAAAAAGTATTTTTTCTTGTATCAATCTAAAAAGATTGAAAAATATATAAATACGTTTTACACTAAAATGGACAATTAGGAGGCATATAATATGGGCTTAATTAAAGCTTTCTCCGGAGCACTTAGCTCCACTCTTGCTGACCAATGGAAAGAGTATTTCTATTGCGAAGCTTTACCAGTCGATGTCTTAGTAGAAAAAGGACAAAAGAGAGTTAATGGTAAAAGATCATCTAATACCAAAGGTAGTGAAAATATCATTTCTAATGGTTCTGTAATCGTTGTTGCCGATGGCCAATGTATGATTATTGTTGACCAAGGTAAGGTTGTGGAATTCGCTGCCGAACCAGGTGCATACAAATTTGATTCCAAAACTGAATCATCTATTTTTGCTGGTTCATTTGGTGAAAGAATCATTGGTTTCTTCAAAACCATTGGTAGACGTTTCACATTTGGTGGTGACACAGGTAGTGACCAAAGAGTCTATTACTTCAACACCAAAGAATTAGTGGACAATAAGTTTGGTACACCAAACCCAGTGCCATTTAGAATTGTTGATAATAATGTTGGTCTTGACGTTGACGTTTCCGTTCGTTGTAACGGTGTCTTCTCCTACAAGATCACAAACCCAATCCTCTTCTATCAAAATGTCTGTGGTAACATTACCGAAGCATATACAAGAAGTCAATTAGACGGTCAATTAAAGACAGAATTCATTTCTGCTTTACAACCAGCTTTTGGTCGCTTATCTGAATTACAATTAAGACCAAACCAAATCATGACTCACTTAACTGATTTGGAAAACGCGATGAATGCCGCTCTTGATGAAAAATGGAACTCCTTACGTGGTATTGAAGTTATCTCCATTGCTTTAGGTTCTGTCACTCTTCCAAAAGAAGATGAAGACCTCATCAAAGAATTACAAAGAAAGAATGTTTACGCTAGAAACGCTGCTATGGCAGGTGCAACTTTAGTTGAAGCACAA
>JAEEGK010013654.1_pt1 | contig 18271 bp, 19 predicted proteins | sample 8958771 | NCBI WGS metagenome assembly JAEEGK01 (sample SAMN16246547, study PRJNA631951) | gut metagenome | biome: gut microbiome; feature: rumen; material: SC-attached | host: Bos | place: Iran: Karaj | collected 2018-10
TATTGAAAATTGAGAATTGAGAATTGAGAATTGAGAATTGAGAATTGAGAATTGAAAAATAAAATTTTGTGACAATTTGTTTGGAAATAAGAAATTTTCATTACATTTGCACCCGATAAGCATATAATTTGTAAAAATGAAGCAGTTTACTTACGCATATTACTCCTTTTATTACTTTTACTTTGGCCAAGAAGTAGAGCGGGAGTTTGTATGTGCCGAGTGACAGCGACGCTTAAGAACTAAGAAAGAACAGAAAGTTGAACATAGAAATCCCGCTCAATGATTGAGTGGGATTTTTTATTAATCATTTTATGAAAAAGATAGCAATACAAGGAGGCATTGGATCGTTCCACGATGTAGCTGCGCATCAGTTCTTTTCAGATGAGGAAATAGAACTATTATGTTGCTCTACCTTTGAGCAGGTATTCGATGCCATCAAGGACGACAGCCACGTGATAGGTCTCTGTGCCATCGAGAACACCATCGCAGGCAGTCTGTTGCACAATTACGAACTGCTGAAACAAAGTGGCGTACAGATAGTGGGAGAGCATAAGTTGCGCATCTCCCATAGTTTCGTCTGTCTGCCTGACGAAGATTGGGACGATATCACGGAAGTGAACTCCCACCCTATTGCCTTGATGCAATGTCGTGATTTTCTGAACAAACATCCTCGCATGAAATTAGTGGAAACAGAAGATACGGCGCTGAGTGCCATGATTATCAAACGGGATAATCTACATGGACATGCGGCCATCTGCTCAAAGGCTGCAGCAGAATACTACGGCATGAAGGTACTGCAAGAAGGCATAGAGACCAACAAGCACAACTTCACCCGTTTTCTGGTGGTGGCAGATTCTTGGCAGGCTGACGAACTGAAACTGAAGGGTACATACAATAAAGCCAGTCTGGTATTCACCCTTCCCCACCATGAGGGCAGCTTGTCTCAAGTACTGAGCATTCTGTCGTTCTATCAGATCAACCTCACGAAAATACAGTCGCTCCCCATCATCGGAAGAGAATGGGAATACCAGTTCTACGTGGATGTGGAGTTTACTAATATATTAAGGTACAAACAAAGCATCAGTGCCATCAGTCCACTGACGAAAGAACTTAAAATACTCGGAGAATATGAAGCAGGAAAATCAACTATCTAAGATACAGCCAGCAGATAGGCTGAACAGTGTGAGCGAGTATTATTTCTCACGCAAATTGAAGGAAGTGGCACAGATGAATGCCGCAGGGATGGACGTCATCAGTCTGGGCATAGGAAGTCCTGACATGCCACCTTCGGAAAAAGCTATCAATCGTCTTTGTGAGGAAGCGAAAAATCCCAATGGACATGGGTATATGCCCTATGTAGGCATTCCTGAACTTCGAAAGGGATTTGCAGACTGGTACAAGAAATGGTACAACGTGGAGTTGGATCCCCAAACAGAGATACAACCCTTGATAGGTTCCAAGGAAGGTATCCTACACGTTACTTTGGCTTTCGTAAACCCTGGGGAACAGGTGCTGGTACCTAATCCTGGTTATCCTACTTACACTTCACTTAGTAAAATCCTCGGAGCAGAGGTTATCTACTATGATTTAAAGGAGGAAAACGGATGGATGCCCGACTTTGCACAATTGGAGCAAATGGATATGAGCCGCGTGAAACTGATGTGGACCAATTATCCACACATGCCGACAGGCACGAATGCCACGCCTGAGCTTTATGACAAATTGGTAAAACTGGCCAAAGAGAAAGACATCGTGATAGTAAACGACAATCCTTACAGTTTCATTTTGAACGACCACCCTCTGAGTATTCTCAGTGTTCCTGGTGCCAAGGACTGCTGCATAGAGTTCAACAGTATGAGTAAGGCACACAACATGCCTGGATGGCGTATCGGCATGCTGGCATCGAACAAAGATTTCATCAGTTGGGTGCTAAAGGTGAAGAGCAACATCGACAGTGGCATGTTCCGCGCCATACAGTTGGCTGCTGCCACCGCTTTGGAAGCTGAAGCCGACTGGTATGATGGCAATAATGCCAACTATCGTCGCCGTCGTGCATTAGCTGGAGAAATCATGAAGACACTGGGTTGTACTTACGATGAGAAACAAGTAGGTATGTTCCTCTGGGGACGCATACCCGACCATTATACCGATGTGGAAGAGCTGACAGAGCGCGTGCTGCACGAAGCCAGAGTTTTTATCACGCCAGGCTTCATCTTTGGTAGCAATGGCAAGCGTTTCATACGCATCTCGCTTTGCTGCAAGGACGAGAGGCTTAGTGAAGCACTTCAACGAATTAAAGAATTGAAACATTAAAACTTAATAATATGGAACTGGATTTACAACCCATCAAGCTGCAAGGCGTAAGTGAAGAGCGCCCACTGGTAATAGCTGGTCCATGCAGCGCAGAGACTGAAGAACAAGTGATGACCACTGCCAAAGCTTTGGCTAAGAACGGCATTAAGATATTTCGTGCAGGCATCTGGAAACCTCGTACCAAACCAGGTGGTTTCGAGGGTGTAGGTGAACCTGGACTGGCCTGGATGAAACGGGTTAAGGAAGAAACGGGTATGTACGTTACGACGGAAGTGGCCAACACCAAGCATGTGGAAGCTGCCCTAAAGGCTGGTATCGACATCCTGTGGATAGGAGCACGTACGTCTGCCAATCCTTTTGCCATGCAGGAAATTGCAGATTCCCTGAAAGGAGTGGATATTCCTGTGTTGGTAAAGAATCCTGTGAATCCTGATTTGGAGCTTTGGATTGGTGCTATGGAGCGACTGAATAATGCAGGCATACGTCGTCTGGCTGCCATTCATCGTGGTTTCACGACCAATGATAAGAAGATTTATCGCAATATGCCGTTGTGGCATATTCCTATCGAGATGCGTCGTCGCATTCCAGACCTCCCCATCATCTGTGACCCTAGTCACATGGGAGGCAAGCGTGAACTGATAGCTCCTCTTTGCCAGCAAGCCATGGATCTGGGCTTCGATGGTCTCATAGTGGAGAGTCACTGTAATCCAGACAAGGCTTGGAGCGATGCGGCACAGCAAGTGACTCCAGATATACTCGATTACATCTTGAACCTTTTGGTGATACGTGATGTGAAATATACTACCGAGAGTCTGGCAGAATTGCGCAAGCAGATTGATGAATGCGACGAAAGCCTTATCCAAGAATTGGCGAAACGTATGAGGGTGGCCCGTGAGATAGGAACTTACAAAAAGGAACACAATATGGCCATCGTACAGACAGGTCGCTACAATGAAATCTTGGAGAAACGTGGCTCTCAGGGAGCCCTCTGTGGATTAGGAAGCGACTTCGTGAAGGTTGTTTTCGAAGCCATACATAGCGAGAGCGTACGACAACAGTTAGAGATACTTAATAAATAAAATACCTATCATATGAGAATACTTATTTTAGGAGCTGGTAAGATGGGAACTTTTCTGGCTGATGTGCTGAGCTTTCAGCATGAAGTAGCCGTGTTCGACACCAATGTTCAAGCCCTGCGCTTCATCTATCATACTTACCGCTATACTACGTTAGATGAAATTAAGGAGTTCGCTCCAGAGCTGGTGATCAATGCTGTCACATTGAACCATACGCTGGATGCTTTCCGCACGGTAATTCCGGCTTTGCCAAAGGACTGTATCCTGAGTGACATTACCAGTGTGAAGACTGGTATGAAGGAATTCTATGAGCAAAGTGGTTTTCGTTTTGTAAGTAGTCACCCTATGTTCGGTCCCACATTTGCCAACCTGAGTAACCTCAGTAACGAAAGTGCTATCATTATTAAAGAAGGCGACCATCTAGGGCGCATCTTCTTCAAGGACCTGTACCAACAACTCAACCTCCGAATTTTTGAATATACCTTCGAAGAGCACGACGAAACGGTGGCTTACTCACTCTCTATCCCATTTGTCTCTACCTTCGTGTTCTCTGCTGTAATGAAGCATCAGGATGCTCCTGGTACTACGTTTAAGAAACACTTGGCCATTGCTCATGGCGTATTAAATGAGGACGATTATCTATTGCAGGAAATACTTTTCAATCCCCGCACGCAGCATCAAGTGGAAAATATCCGTAAGGAATTGAAGGAGTTACTCGGAATCATAGAGCAGAAAGATGAGGAAGGCATGAAACGATACCTAGAGAAAATCAGAAAGAACGTGCTTTGATAAGAAAGAAATCACTATCTTTGCTCACATGATTGACCAACCCACTGTAGAACGGATTCTGGACACAGCACAGATAGTAGATGTAGTGTCCGACTTTGTCACACTGAAGAAACGCGGTGTGAACTATGTGGGTTTGTGTCCTTTTCACGATGACAAGTCGCCCTCTATGTACGTGTCACCAGCGAAAGGGATTTTCAAGTGTTTCGCTTGCGGAAAAGCAGGCAACGCTGCCGGCTTCGTGATGGAGCATGAACAGATGTCGTGGCCCGATGCCTTGCGCTATTTGGCTAAAAAATACAACATCGAGATCAAGGAAAAGGAACTGACTGATGAAGAGCGCCAAACACAGACGGAACGCGAAAGTCTGTTTGTGGTCAATCAGTTTGCCCGCGACTATTTCCAGCAACAACTTCAACAGAGTGAAGAAGGGCGTAGTATTGGACTGGCTTACTTTCGCGATCGTGGATTCCGCGATGACATCATCGAAAAGTTCCAATTAGGTTACTCTCCTGAAAAGCGCGATGCCTTAGCTAATGAAGCCCTGAAGAAAAGTTATAAGAAAGACTTTTTGATAAGGACTGGTCTCTGTTTCGAAACAGAAGACCACCGACTGCGTGACCGTTTCTGGGGACGCGTCATATTCCCCTTCCATACCCTGAGCGGTAAGGTAGTGGCCTTTGGTGGTCGTGTACTTTCTCGTGAAACCAAGGGAGTGGCGCAGAAATACGTCAATTCTCCAGAAAGTGAGATCTTCACTAAAGGCAATAATCTCTATGGGCTCTACTTTGCCAAACAAGCCATCATGAAAAAAGATCGTTGCTTCTTGGTAGAAGGTTATACCGATGTTATCTCCATGCACCAGAGTGGTATTGAGAATGTAGTAGCATCCAGTGGAACGGCACTGACAGAGGCTCAAATCAGATTGATACATCGCTTTACCAGCAACATTACAGTATTGTACGATGGTGATGAAGCAGGAATTCGTGCGGCACTCCGTGGAACCGACTTGCTTTTAGCAGAGGGTATGAACGTGAAAGTATGCCTTTTGCCCGATGGAGAAGACCCTGATTCTTTCGCCCGCAAACATAATGCATCGGAATACCAAGCTTTCATTGAGGAGCATGAGACCGATTTCATTCGCTTCAAGACCAACCTGCTGATGAAAGATGCCCAACGCGACCCTATTAAACGGGCAGAGCTTATTGGTAGTCTGATGGAGAGTATTGCAGTCATTCCTGAAGCCATTGTGCGCGATATCTATATCAAGGAATGTGCGCAAATGCTGCAAATGGACGATAAGATTCTGGTTAGTGAAGTCGCCAAAAGAAGGGAAAAACATGCTGATGACGAGGCCAAACGTAAGGAAAGAGAGAAGAATAGACAACAAGATGCGCCTTCTTCCTCTGAATCTGCACCTGATGATAACTTCCCACCTCCAGTACCCGAGGAATGGAATATTGTAGAGCCCAAGCCGACAGAACAACAAACAACAGGTAAAGAAAATCGCGTCTTTGAAGCATACGAACGTATGCTGACACAGATGATTGTCCGCTATGGTGAGCTCATCATGTGTGAAGATGATACGGAAGATGGAAGAAAATCTGTCAATGTGATAAGTTACATCGCGCATGAAATGGCCATTGACAGTTTACAATTCCATCACCCTATCTATCAGCAGATATTAGAAGAAGCCATATGTCATCAATCGGAAGATGGTTTCAAGGCCGAACACTTCTTTACGCATCACAACAATCCTGAGGTCAACCAAATCAGTGTGAACTTGATTAGTGACAGATACCAACTAAGCAAGTATCATTTTAAGAATCAGACGGTAGTAAATGATGAGGACAGATTGGCGGAATTGGTCCCCATTCTGATGACCAATTTCAAATATGTCGTTGTCAGCAACAAGCTAAAGACGCTAATGCATGAACTGCAAGAAGCATCCAAGACAAGAGATGAGCAGCAATGTAATACTATTATTAAAGAATATTCTGAACTCCTCGAAGTTCAGAAAATAATGGCCAAAACCTTAGGAGACCGTGTCGTATTGAACTTATGACTTATTCCTAATTAAGTCCATAAACTCGGCACGGGTCTTAGCTTGATTGAAAGCTCCCGTAAAATCAGAAGTGGTGGTTATCGCATTCTTTTTTTCCACGCCACGCATCTGCATACACATGTGCTTCGCTTCCAACACCACCATCACACCCATGGGATTAAGTGTTTCCTGAATGCACTCCTTAATCTGTGTAGTCAAACGTTCCTGTACTTGTAGCCTATGCGAAAAGATATCTACCACACGAGCTATCTTACTAAGCCCCGTGATATATTCATTAGGGATATAAGCCACATGAGCTTTACCATAGAAAGGAAGCATATGATGCTCGCAGAGAGAGAAGAAATCGATATCCTTCACTATGACCATCTGCTTATAATCTTCCCTAAAACGGGCAGAAAGCAGAACTTCGTGAGGATCTATCTCATACCCTTTGGTCAGCGTAATCATGGCTTTCGCCACACGCTCTGGTGTTTTAAGCAATCCTTCACGATGCACATCTTCTCCTAAAAGAGTAATAATGTGCTTATAATGATCTTTCAATTCCTCCAATACTGGAGATTCCACAACTTCGTTTTCTAACATTTTATTCAGCAGGTATAACTATTTGATCTTTAACAACGGAAACTTCCCTGAATTTTCCTTCTTTCCTTAATTCTCTCATGGCTGCATGGGCCTCTTCGATAGTTCTGAAATCTCCCACACGACAAAGCCAACGCGGAGGATTGAACATGGCATAAACAGTCAGATCTGGAAACTTACTCCTGACTTCTGAAGCCACACGACTAGCCTCATTCTTAGAAGCTCTGGTATTACTGCCTACATACACTTGCACCCTATATCCTTGCTTCTTCAGAGTACCCTTGTTTGAAGCAGACTTGCCTTGAGAACCCATGGAGGCAGCCAAGTCGGAATTCAACAAAGCAGCAATATCATTGTCCTGATGGATGGTTATAGTTCCAAGACCTGCTCCATCCTTCTGCAAATGTTCAATAATGCTCTGTGCTGAGACTCCCATCCCAAACTGAGCAAACAGGAAAAAACAGATTCCTAAAAACTTCTTCATTTTCTTGAATGCTTTTTACAGTGAAAAAACAAAAGGCCATGCCAGTAAGCACTGGCACAGCCAATATAAGAACAACTTATTTCTTCCAAGCATCAATGATGCCCTTGAAATCAGCGCACTTCAAAGAGGCACCACCAATCAAGCCACCATCAATATCAGGTTTTGCAAACAATTCAGGAGCATTGCTAGCCTTGCAGCTACCGCCATAAAGAATAGAAGTATTCTCTGCTACCTCAGCGCCATACTTCTCAGCCACACAACCACGGATGTAAGCATGAATTTCTTCAGCCTGCTCTGCAGTAGCAGTCTTACCTGTGCCAATGGCCCAAATAGGCTCGTAAGCGATGACAATCTTTGCAAAGTCCTCAGCACTCAGATTGAATACGCTACCTTCCAACTCTGCCTTTACAACCTCATTCTGCTTATTGGCTTCACGCTCTTCAAGGCTCTCACCGATGCAGAAGATAACCTTCAAGCCATTAGCCAAAGCCAACAGAACCTTTTCCTTCAAGATTTCAGGAGTTTCTTTATAGTACTCACGACGCTCAGAATGGCCAAGAATCACATACTGTGCACCTGTGCTCTTTACCATCTTTGCAGAAACCTCACCAGTATAAGCGCCCTTCTCCTTGTCAGCGCAGTTCTCTGCACCAAGGCCAATCAGATTGCTATCCAAAACAGAAGCTACTGAAGCCAAGTGAATGAAAGGAGTGCAAATTACCACATCGCAATTTGGTTTGTCTGCTGCCAAAGCTTCGTTCAATTCCTTTGCCAAAGCAACACCTTCCTGCAGGTCCAGATTCATCTTCCAGTTTCCTGCGACAATTTTCTTTCTCATTTGTTTCTATTATAAAGTTAATAATCAGTTTTACTCTTTCTTTTTCTTAAATAGGACAAGAATTGGTCATGTCCCAAAAGCAGGGATAAAGGTATGAAGAATACCAGGAAGGTCATCAATAACCTCAAAGGCGCATTTACGACCTTTTGTTTCCCTATTTCTATTTCTTCTAATGGACCAGTCATCACAAACTCGTCCGGCAAATCCCTATTCGACCATTTATTAAGTATCGTTCCGTCTTTCAACAACAGCAATCCTGGATTAGAACGGATTATTGTTTTAAGAGTGATATCATCTGCCAAGAAAAAATCATACTCAGCGCCTGTTTGCTCACGCCATAACATGATCTCCTCTTCTGGAGAAGAAGTCAGTGCATAGAAACGATACCCATACTCCACACTGAAATCATAGACCTCATTGACTAAATCAATGTCACTCTCATCAGCTTCTTCCACTCTATGAACCACCAAAAGGAAGGTGTAACCCTCATGCTCCAACACCTCAGTCGTCATATCATCTCCTGTTTCAAGGTCCATCAAGGAGAAATCATGTATTGGAGGTTCAAAACCCTGTTTAACCAACACCGTTTTTGATTCAATGAAAGTCCAAGTACTATCAGGATAATCTTCCAGACCAAACTCCTTTTTCTCCCCTCCTTTTTCCAACACAAATCGTGTGTCATACTTACTCAACTCTGCTCCTTCAGGAATCTCCATTGCTTGAGGTATATTCACCCCTATCTTATAAGGACGGAAGTCAAACAACGGAATATAATATAACCCATAAAAAGCGATGCCAAGGATAAACACCAGACTCCAAGAAGTAACCATCCATTCTTTCTTAGATGATAAGATAGGTGTCAACTGGTCATATCCTATAAAAACAACGATAGCCCCAATAAGCAACACTACATTCTTATAGAAAGTCTGCCAATTAGTCAATACCAGAGCATCTCCAAAGCAGCCACAATCTGAGATTGGATTCGTCAGCGCCAGATAGAAAGTCAACGGTGTCATCACTGCCATCATCAGCAGTACCAAAATGGTTGCCACACGTCTTCTGACCCTCAATAGAAGCATGATACCAATCAAAAACTCCAAGCAACACAATGCTATTGAAAGCATCAAAGGCAGAAAATCAGGTACTACCTTAACCAAACCAAAAGCCTCTATATAGTCCTCTATTTTATAACAGGTGCCAAGGGGGTCTACTGCTTTCACAAAACCAGAAAAGACAAAGACTATCCCAAGTAGCAGAGCACAAAGGTTCAGCAGAATCTTCCAAACAAGACTATCCTTATAGTTAATCTTCTCCAAACTCCAACTTTATTAAGCCAAAGACCGCGTAATTGATCATATCCATAAAATTGGCATCAATACCTTCCGATACCAATGTCTTACCAGCCAAGTCCTCTATCTGTTTTGTACGATAGAGTTTCATTAAAATCACATCTGTATATGAGCTAATGCGCATGCCTCTCCAAGCCTCATCATAATCATGATTCTTCGCCAGCATAAGATTCATGGCAGTGTTTACATATTTATCATATAGCTCCAAAGCCTTTTCGTTAGAGATATCAGCCGTCTCAGCATAGCCAAGTTCCAATTGAATCAATCCGATTACTCCATAATTGACAATCGCCATAAATTCAGGTTGGATACCTTCATTCACCATCGCCACTCCCTTGATTTCAATACTCCGAATCCTATTGGCTTTGATGAAAAGCTGATCTGTTACAGAAGAGGGCCGCATAATACGCCACGCAGGACCATAATCATGCAACTTTTTGGCAAATAGTTCTCTGCAACTGGCAACTACTTTTTCATATTGTTTCCTTGTATCTCTCATAATCTTACTATATGATGTGCAAAGTTACGAATAATCAGATGCAGTGCAAAAAGAATTTATTCTTTTTTATAACTACACAAAAAGAAATAGGGCACTTTACGAAGTGCCCTATCTTATCTTTATAATTTATCTTCTCAAGAACAACGAATCATCTGTCCTGGACGCAACACAGACTTACGTGTTAAATTGTTAAGTTTACACAGTTGATCAATCGTGATACCTTGCTTAGCAGCGATCTTGGAAAGACTATCACCACTCTTTACCTTGTAATAAACAGCACCACTGCTAGTGGATGCTACAGCTGTAGTCTTGCTGCCACTCGTTTGCTGCTTAGCAGCCCTTTCCACTGTCTTGTTCTTATAGAAAGTATATGTATCAGCCACAATATCCTGCTTTTCAAAATCGAACATCAAAGCTGGATTAATGGCAATACCAAGGAATCTTGTCTCAAAATGAAGATGAGAACCCGTAGAACGTCCAGTGCTACCACCGAGACCGATAACATCACCAGCTCTCACTAATTGATCAGCTTTTACTAAGTGCTTGGATAAATGGCCATACACTGTTTCCAAGCCATTATCATGACGGATAACTATGTATTTTCCATAACCACTGCGCCCCTGATCTTGAACCACACGTACCTTTCCGTCGAAAGCTGCACGAATGGTATCACCCGTCTGAACCTTGATGTCCAAGCCAGCATGGCTACGACGACGACGAGGACGATATCCGAAAATATCAGTAATCTTTGTGCTAGGGGTAGGCATGAAGAAACCTGTCAGATCTATCACATAGCTATCAGGAATCTTTGCGTTGGAATAGTTGACATAGTCATTCGTCCATTCAGGATAAAGGTCAAGGCCTGGGAACTCATTCTGCTCTGCCTTAATCTGTTTCTGCATGGCCAAAGAGTCTATGCTTCTGATTTTTTTGTCTATCGGTGCCTGACTGGCTATCAGGTCTTGTGAGAAAGCATTCGCGCTAACGACCATAGCAATGGCACCTGAAAAAAGTATCTTTAGTAAATGTTTCATGCGTATTATTTTAGCTTCCTAAAAACGGAATTTGGACAAAGGTAGTGTTTTTCTTCCTAAGAATTAGTCTTTTGCGCCATTTTTTTTGCCAAACTATGGTATTTTAACATTCTTTCAGCTAATAGCCGACCAATTTACATTACTTTTTCTCAAAGTTTTTAATTGTTTCCACAATACACTATTTTCAGGCAATGCACCCTGAGGATCCTTTTTTATAACCTCTTGAGCAACTTCCCTAACATATTGGAGCAATTGTCCGTCATGAGCCAAATCGGCAATTTTCAAGTCAAAAGCGATGCCACTTTGTTGCGTGCCTTCCAAGTCGCCAGGCCCTCTCAATTTCAAGTCAGCTTCAGCAATTTCAAACCCATCATTCGTACGCACCATAATCTCAATGCGTTTACGAGTTTCTTCTGATAGTTTAAAGCTAGTTACCAAAACGCAATAGGACTGATCTGCTCCCCTCCCTACTCGACCCCGAAGTTGGTGCAACTGTGAGAGTCCAAAACGTTCTGCATTTTCAATGATCATTACAGAGGCATTTGGCACATTAACTCCCACCTCAATAACAGTAGTGGCCACCAATATCTGTGCCTTACCTGTCACGAAGAGTTGCATCTGTTCGTCTTTCTCTGCAGCTTTCATCTTGCCATGTACCTTGCAGATAGCATAATCAGGAAAAGCCGTCTTGATGCGCTCGAAACCATCCTCTAAATTCTGCAAGTCTATTTTCTCACTTTCCTGAATCAAAGGGAATACAATGTATGCTTGCCTGCCACTATCTACCTGCTTACGGATAAAATCATACAATGGTGCTCTTCTGTTCTCATATTGATGAATGGTCGCCACGGGCTTTCGTCCAGGAGGAAGTTCATCTATCACAGAAACATCCAAATCGCCATACAAAGTCATAGCTAATGTACGAGGGATAGGAGTAGCCGTCATTACCAACACATGAGGAGGACTGACACTTTTACTCCATAAACGTGCTCTTTGTGCCACGCCAAATCGATGTTGTTCATCGATGATAGCTAATCCCAATTTATGGAACTCCACCGTATCTTCTATGACTGCATGCGTTCCAACCAAAATATGAATCTCACCATTTTGCAATCCTTGCAGAATGCGTTCTCTCCGTTTCCCCTTAATGGAACCCGTCAGCAGTTCCACGCGAACATCCATGTCACGCAAGAACGACTTCAATGTCTCGTAGTGCTGATTAGCCAATATTTCCGTTGGAGCCATCATGCATGACTGATAACCATTGTCTATGGCAATAAGCATACACATCAATGCCACCAGTGTCTTTCCACTTCCCACGTCACCTTGGAGTAACCGGTTCATCTGATGTCCAGAGCCTAAGTCTTTGCGGATCTCCCTTATCACACGCTTTTGGGCTTCTGTCAGTTCAAAAGGCAAATAAGAGGAATAGAAAGTATTGAATGCATTTCCCACTTTTCCAAATACAAAGCCCTTGTATTTGCGCATACGGTCACTGGCATAACGGAGGATATTCAGTTGAACATAGAACAACTCTTCAAACTTCAACCTGTATTGTGCCCTTTTCAGTAATTCTACGTTCTGAGGAAAATGAATATTGGCTATCGCTTCAGTGAGAGGCATCAGATGATGTTCCTGCAGAATCTGAGGGGAGAGGGTTTCTGGCAATGGTTCTTGGATAAGTTTCAGCGCTGAAGCCATGACTTTCTCCAATGCATGAGAATTAAGCATCGAGCGTTTCATCTTCTCCGTGGTATTATAGAAAGGTTGTAATCCCAAACCTGAAGGAACATCTTCTGTGATGGCATCGATATCTGGATGAGCAATATTCACTCTACCATTGAAGACAGTAGGTTTACCAAAAACCATATACTCTTGATGTACCTTGTAACGATTCAGTAGATACTTAATACCTTGAAACCAGACCAAATCAATGACTCCTGTGCCATCAGTGAGGTGGGCTATTAATCTTCTTCCCCGCCCTTCTCCGACAGCCTCAAATCCTAGGATTTCCCCTTTCAATTGAATATAGGGCATGGACGCATCTATCTCATTGATAGTATAGAAGCGACTCCTGTCCACATATTTATAAGGGAAATAATACAATAAATCATGCACAGTGGATATGCCAAGTTCTTTATTCAGCATAGCCGCCCTTTGAGGGCCAACCCCTGTTACATATTTTATGTCTCTCGAAGCTAAATCGTACATTTGTTCAGAAAAGCCTCAGCTATAACCAAGTCAAAAGGAGAAGTGATCTTGATATTCTCCCGATTCCCTTCTGTCAAGGAAATCTTTCTACCGAAAGCCTCTACAACAGAAGCATCATCTGTAAAGTCGTCTGAATATGGTTGCTTATATGCCTCCTTCAAAAGAGAGATATCGAAGACTTGAGGTGTCTGTACTATTCGATAATTCCTTCGAGATACCGCTTTACTTCCATCATCTTCTACTTTGCGAAGAGAGTCTACCACCTCTATCACAGGAACGGCTGCTCCAGATTCCTGAGCTACTGCGAAACAGCGATCAATGGTATCACGATGTACAAAAGGACGAACGCCATCATGCACAGCAACCAATCCTTCTCCCTTTACACAAGCAAGGCCGTTTTTCACTGAATGAAAGCGTGTCTCTCCGCCACTGACCACCACATGAGGAATGGTAAAATGATAATCCCCACAGAGTTTACTCCAATAAGCCTGTTGGTCGGATGGCAACACGACTATCAGTGTCATAGAAGGATCATAGTCATAAAAAGCCTGAAGGGTATGCATCAAGATAGGAGTCCCATCAATGGGAAGAAACTGTTTTGGCAGGTCTTTCCCCATACGCATACCCTTACCACCCGCTACGATGATGGCATAGAGCTTTCTCATTTCACCAACATGCCTGCAGCCACTTCATTGGCCTTTTCTTTGCCAACCAACAAAGCTGCCACTTTCAAAGCAAATTCCATCGCAGCAGCAGGTCCTTTGCCAGTGATGACATTGTTGTCTTGTTCTGCCATCTTACCAGTTACAATTGCTCCTTCCAGATAGTTCTCAAAGCCAGGATAGCAAGTAGCTTTCTTTCCATTCAGCAGGCCTAACTGTCCCAAAACGAAAGGAGCTGCACAGATGGCACCGTATGGTTTCCCCTCTTCAGCAAAGGCTTTCAGTTGCTTGGTCAAAAGTTCACAAGCTGCTAAGTTGGACGCACCTGGCATTCCGCCTGGCAATAATAGCATATCAGCCTCAGAAAAGTCTACGTTGTCTATGGTCTTATCACACAGCATCGAGATATCATGGGCACCACGAACAATCTCATCTTCCGTAACAGATACCATCAATGCATTGATTCCTGCCCGTCTGAGAACATCCACTGTGGTAAAGGCCTCAATTTCCTCAAAGCCATCGGCAAAAAAAACAAAAGCTGTTTTCATAGTATTATCTCCTTTATTAATTTACTTCAATTTAAAATAATAGGTAATCGTTCCTGTCTGGTTATTAGTACCACTTACCTCATTAAAGCGTGCTTTCTTAGCAGCTTCTTCCGCAGCGCGTCTAAGAGCAGCACTCACGGTATTCGTCTGACGATTGATTCCTGTCGCTATTACCTGTCCTGCAGGATTGACGGTAATATCCACCACAACTCTACCTTCTTCTTGAACATTATATGTAGGACGTGGTAAACCACCAGGTCCAATGGAACGGCCTCCTAAACTATATGAACCATAACCTCCCACTCCTTCTGTGGCACCTGTATCAGAGTTACCATCTGGACTACCTTGAAGTCCCTCACCTTCTGTATTTCCACGACTACCCATCTGAGTGCCACGTCCAAATGCCCCAGATACACGACTACGGGCAGCTGCCTGCGCTTGTCGTTGTTGCTCTGCTGCTGCCTCTTCTGCAGCTTTACGTTCTGCCTCAGCACGTGCTTCAGCAGCCCTTCGATCAGCTTCAGCTTTCTCCTGCGCAGTAGGTTGTCTGGGTGTCGTCACTGCAGGCTTTGGAGTTTCCTTCTTTGTCTCCTGCTTCTTGGCAGGCACTGCTACAGTTTCCTCCTCTTCCTGTACGATTAAGTCCTGTTCCGAAGGAACATCTGGGGCATCCAACGCCTCTGTTGTCAACGCCTCCTGTGGCATTACATCCACATCCACCAATGACGGATCAGCAAATCCATAGGCATCAGGCGTATCACCAAGCATCACAGGCATACCTCCCTCTTCCTGTATTTTAGGTAGTGCAAAACTAACCAAAAACAAGAGCAAGAGTATCAGCATATGAACAGCCAATGCACCTACTAAACCTACATATTTCCCTTTCTGTTTCTTCTCCATATCACTTATTTTCAGGTGGACGTGTGGCCAGTACCATCTTGAAATGATTCTCGTTGGCAATATTCAGCACTTTCACAATCTCTCTATAAGGTACACTCTCATCGGCATAAAGCGCCACGTACATGTCAGGTTCACGATCAGAACAGTCCTGCAAGAATGGAGTTAGCTCTTCGAAACTCAAAGCCTGCTCACGGTCGTTCCCAAAGGCCGCAAACACATTCAGTTCCTTGTCGATGATGACACGCGTCAATGGTTTGGCCGAAGTCTGCTGCTTCCCTTGAGGAAGCAATACCTTGATGGCATTGGGCGACACCATAGTACTGGTGATCATGAAAAAGATCAGCAACAGGAAGATGACGTCTGTCATAGACGACATACTGAACGACGGATTTATTTTATTTCTTCTCTTTAGCATTATTGTTCAGGTTCATTGAGTAAGTCCATAAACGCCATTGTCTTAGCTTCCATTTTATTAACGATGCCATCTACCAATGTCACCAGATAGTTGTAGGCAAACATGGCGATGATACCCACTATCAAACCACCCACCGTGGTAATCATAGCTTGATAGATGCCACCAGAGAGCAACGTGATGTCTATGTTGTTTCCTGCATTCGACATCTCGAAGAAGGCCCTTACCATACCGATTACCGTACCCAGGAAACCTATCATAGGAGCACCTCCAGCGATGGTTGCCATCACGTTGAGGCCTTTCTCCAGCTTAGCCACCTCCAGATTGCCAGCATTCTCTATAGCTGCCTGCACATCGTTCACAGGACGACCTATGCGACTGATACCTCTTTCTATCATGCGGGCAGCAGGCGTGTCTGTCTTCTGGCAGTAGGTGATAGCTGCCTTCACGTTGCCGTCCTTAATGTAGTCTTTTATCTTGAACATGAACTCAGGATCTTCCTTGTCGGCCCTCTTGATGACGTAGTAACGCTCAAAGAGGATGTAAAAGGCTATCAATGACAGCACAGCGAGCACTATCATGATCCAGCCACCTTTCACGGCCAGATCCCATAGGTTCATTGACTGAGCCGTCTCAGCAGCTTCGCTGAGTACGGGCATTGTCTCTACCAAGCCTCCGGCCAGCTCTTCGGCCTGCTGGAGGAAGAAAATCAATAAATTCATTTCTGTCTATTCGTTTTGTTAGTATTTAATAAGGACAAAGATACAAAAACTATTCATACTTGCTTGTTTAAAAAATAAAAATAGTATCTTCGCATTGTCAATAAATACTAATTACAATGAAATTTGCCATCATAGGGAATAATTATCAGTCCAAAAAGTCGTCTACTGCGGAGCGTCTCATCCATCTTTTGCATCAACATGAGGCTCAGATTTGTATGGACAGAGAGTTCTATCTATTTCTAACTAAAGAACAACATTTCGATCTTCCTGATATAGAATTGTTTGATGGAACAGACTTTACTGCCGACATGATAGTGAGTTTAGGAGGCGATGGCACTTTTCTGAAGGCAGCCAGTCGTGCAGTAAAGAAGAACATACCCATTTTAGGCATCAATACTGGTCGTTTGGGGTTTTTGGCCGATGTACAAGCAGACGAAATGGAGGACATGATCGACGAGATTTATGCCAACCATTATAAAATAGAGGAACGTGCAATGCTTCATCTTTCCAGCAATGACGAGCGACTTAATGCTGAACCTTATGCGCTGAATGAGATCGCCTTGCTGAAGCACGACAGTTCTTCGATGATTTCTATCTGCGCCTCTGTAAACGGTCAGCACTTGAACACTTACCAAGCCGACGGACTTATCATCGCTACTCCTACCGGATCAACAGCTTACTCGCTGAGTGTGGGAGGTCCCATCATCGTACCTCACAGTCAGACGATGACCCTTACTCCTGTAGCTCCGCATAGCCTCACCTGCCGTCCCATCGTGATTTGCGACGAATGGGAAGTACAGTTAGAAGTGGAGAGTCGAAGTCACAACTTCTTGGTTTCCATCGATGGCCACAGTTTCTCTTGTGATGAGCAGACACGCCTACGCATCACTAAAGCCGACCAGCGTCTGCGTATGGTGAAACGCTTCAATCATCACTTCTTCGACACCCTTCGCCGCAAGATGATGTGGGGAGCGGATAGCAGGTAAAGCATTTTTCTTTATATAGAAACATAAATGTCCATAACTGTGGACATAAATGTTCACAACTGTGGACGTTAATGTCCATAACGTATGAATAAAACTTGCATTTTTACAAAAATATATTCTTATATGGTTGGGCATATCACAGAACTTTCTTATTTTTGCATGAAAGATTATTCGTTCAATTAAAAATACTGTATTACTATGAAATTCTTAACTGATGAGAAATTGGTCATTGTTGGTGCCGGTGGTATGATTGGCTCTAACATGGTGCAGAGCGTTCTTATGTTGGGACTGACGCCTAACATTTGTTTGTATGATATCTATGAGCCAGGTGTTCATGGCGTTTTCGATGAAATGTGCCATTGTGCTTTTCCTGAAGCAAACCTCTCTTATACGGTTGATGCTGCAGAGGCTTTCACAGGTGCTAAGTACATCATTTCTTCTGGTGGTGCTCCTCGCAAGGAGGGTATGACTCGCGAAGACTTGCTGAAGGGCAATTGCCAGATCGCAGCTGACTTTGGTGAGAATATCAAGAAATACTGCCCAGATGTAAAGCATGTAGTGGTGATCTTCAACCCTGCTGATGTAACTGCTCTGACTGCTCTGATCCACTCAGGTCTGAAACCAAACCAGCTGACTTCTCTGGCTGCATTGGATAGTACCCGTCTGCAGCAGCAGTTGGCACAGGAATTTGGCGTTCGTCAGGACAAGGTGACCAATGCTTATACTTATGGTGGCCATGGCGAGCAAATGGCTGTATTTGCAAGCAAAGCTCTTATCGATGGCAAGCCTCTCTGCGAACTGCCTCTG
>JAEEGK010013655.1_pt1 | contig 18270 bp, 17 predicted proteins | sample 8958771 | NCBI WGS metagenome assembly JAEEGK01 (sample SAMN16246547, study PRJNA631951) | gut metagenome | biome: gut microbiome; feature: rumen; material: SC-attached | host: Bos | place: Iran: Karaj | collected 2018-10
AATCCTTGATATGCCGTCGGGTTCCCTTAAAAATATTATGATTGAACGAATCGACAGCATGGAAACAACCCTTGCACACATGATTCCCGAATATACTTCAAACATCGTGCTTTCAATTGCCCTTGTAGTTTATCTTTTTACAATCGATGTGCGCCTTGCCTTTGCCTGTCTTGCAGTTGTGCCTATTGGAGTTATTGGCGTAATGTTTATGCTCCGCGATGGTCCTGCCCGCTTTAAGTATGCCCTGGACAAAACAAAGGTTCTCAACGACACAGCAGTAGAATATATAAATGGTATAGAAGTTATCAAGGCTTTTGGAAAATCAAAGTCAAGCTACGAGCGTTTTGTTGTTGCCGCTAAAGAAGGTTCCGACTGTTATGTTGAATGGATGCGCGACTGTATCTGGGGTCATGCAGTTTCTACAGTTGTAACTCCGTCGCTCATTTTGTCGCTGCTGCCAATTGGTGGCTTTATGTTCCTTAACGGTACAGTCAGTGCTTCTGTTTTTATAACGGTTATAATTCTTGCCCTCAGTGCCATCATGCCGTTCCTCATTGCCTTTACCTACCACGACGACATTTCCAAGGCCGGCGCAATTTTTGACGAAGTTGGCGAAATTATGAATCTTCCTGAGCTGGAACGCCCGAGTGTAAACAAGGCCACTCCGGTTGATAATTCAATTGTGTTGAAAGATGTTAGGTTTAGCTATCATAAAGTAGATGAGGGAAAAGCCTCTCCTGAAACTCCGGATAAATCTTCTGACCAAAACGTTGTAGACTTAATCTTAAAAACTCCTTCCAAAAAAGAAGGTGCCGCAAAAGAAATCCTCCACGGCATAAACATGACTTTGCCACAGGGTTCTTACACAGCCTTTGTCGGTCCAAGTGGTTCCGGAAAATCAACAATCGCACGCCTTATCGCTTCTCTTTGGGACGTAGATTCCGGCAGCATAGAAATTGGTGGAGTAGATATAAAAGATCTTTCACTCCAGGAATATAACAATCGCGTTGCCTATGTTAGTCAGGATAACTTCCTCTTTGACCTCAGCGTGCGCGACAATATACGTCTTGGACGCCAGGGCGCAACAGATGCCGAAGTAGAAGAAATTGCCCGCAAGGCCGGCTGCTACGATTTTATCATGTCGCTCGAAAATGGCTTTGACACAATCGTTGGTGGAAGCGGTGCACACCTCAGTGGTGGTGAACGTCAGCGTATTGCAATTGCCCGCGCAATGATGAAGGATGCGCCAATCGTAATTCTTGATGAAGCAACTGCTTACACAGACCCTGAAAACGAAGCAATTATTCAGAAGTCAGTTGCCCAGCTTGTAAAAGGCAAGACTCTCATTGTAATTGCCCATCGCCTTTCAACAGTAAAGGATGCAGACAAGCTTTATGTAATTAAGGATGGTGTAATCGACAGCGAAGGAACCCACGAAGAATTGCTGGCAAAGAAGGGACTTTATGCAAACATGTGGGAAGCACATATTAGTGCTAAGGACGGTGAATAATGTTCGAAACTTTAAGAAACTTTTTTAGATTTTGTGATAAAGAAAACCGTAAGAAATTTTACGGCTCAATTATAGTTGGAATAGTTAATGCCTTTTTTATGGCATTGCGAATTGCCGCTGTTGCAGTAATGCTACGCGGAGTTATTGGAACTGCAGTAGAAGGCCAGTCCTTTGAAAAAAGCACAATCTGGATTTCGTTTGCAATAATCTGTGTAAGCGTTTTGGGCAGCATTATCACCACAAAGTTTACTGCAATGTGGCAGTGCGAAGGCGGTTACAGAACCTGCGCCAAAAAACGTATTGAAATTGCAGAACATCTGCGCTATATGCCAATGGGGTACTTTAATGAAAACAGCCTTGGCGAAATCACATCAGTTACAACTAACACAATGGAAGCCCTCAGCGACGTTGCTACCCGCGTTGTAATGATGGTTCTCAAAGGTCTTCTGGAAACAGTATTCATCATCGTTATGATGTTCTTTTTTGACTGGCGTATTGCACTTATTGCTCTTGCAGGTTTTGCGCTTTTCCAGTTTGTAAATGTTTTCCTGCGTCTTTCTGTAAAAGGCATTCAGGATCAGAAAATCAAAGATGATACAGAAGAAGTAGGCAAGGTTCTTGAATACATTCAGGGAATTGCTGAAGTAAAGGCTTACAACATCAGTGGTGAACGCCGTAAAGATTTGAACAACGTTATAAACAAGCGTGTAAAAAGTCTTATCAAAATGGAGCTGCGCTTTATTCCTTTTGCAAACCTTCAGTCGCTTGTAGCAAAGCTCAGTGGTGTTGCAATTATGATTGCTTCGCTTTACTTCTACCTCAACGGCAGCATGGTTCTGGCCGACTGCTGTACAATGCTTGTTTGTGCCTTCATGCTGTTTAATGCCCTTGATGTAGGCGGAAACTTCTCTGCATTGCTTCGTACAGTAGATCTTTGTGTTGAGAAGGCAAATAAGATTTTGGCGCTTCCTACAATGGATATTGAGGGTGCTAAGAATGTGGTCGACGCAAACAAAAACAGTCCTCTCATCCAGGCTACCAACATCGACTTTGCTTACGACAAAAAGAAAATCATCGACAATATTTCTCTTGCAATTCCAGAGCACACGACTACAGCAATTGTAGGTCCAAGTGGTGGCGGTAAAACAACCTTCTGTCATCTGCTTTCCCGCTTCTGGGATGTAGATAAAGGAACTGTAACACTCGATGGAAAAGATGTTCGTGATTACAGCATGGATAATCTTATGAAAAACTACAGCTTTGTTTTTCAGAATGTTTACCTCTTCCACGACACAATTGCAAATAACATACGTTTTGGTCAGCCAGAAGCTCCAATGGAAAAGGTTATTGCAGCTGCTAAAAAGGCCTGTTGTCATGACTTTATCAGTGCTCTGCCACAAGGCTACGATACAGTTATTGGAGAAGGTGGAGCAAACCTTAGTGGTGGAGAACGCCAGCGTATTTCTATTGCGCGTGCCATCATGAAGGATTCTCCAATCATCATTCTTGATGAAGCTACAGCTAACGTAGACCCTGAAAACGAAAGAGATCTTATAAGTGCCATTCAGGAGCTTACAAAAGAAAAGACTGTTATTATGATTGCACACCGCTTAAAGACTGTACGTAATGCAGATCAGATTGTTGTAATAGACAAGGGACGCATTGTTGAACAGGGTAAACACGATGAACTGGTTGCTAAGGGCGGAATCTACGCAAGGTTCATAGACAGCAGAAAAGAAGCGGTAAGCTGGAAATTATAGTTCAAAATCTTGACACGTTAGTTATATCTAACTAAAATATGATAAAATGTTAGTAAAAACTAACGTGTTTAAGGGAAATCAAATGAAAAAATTATCAGAACTCACAAAAGATGAAAGAGGCGTAATTGCTTCTATTAATGGAGACGCTCGTTTTGTCAGTAGAATTACTTCAATCGGGCTTACACCTGGTTGTAGTATTACAATTATTAAAAATGAAAAACATCGCCCAATCCTTGTGTATTCACGTGACACAATGATTGCACTTAACCGCAAAGAATGTGATGACATTGAAGTTAAGGAGGCAGCTGTATGACAGAAAATGGAGAAACAGTAATTGCATTGTTGGGTCAGCCTAACTCTGGAAAATCAACTTTATTTAATGCCCTTACAGGCTTAAAGCAGCATGTCGGTAACTGGCCTGGAAAAACTGTAGAAAAAAAGGAAGGAAACTTTGAACACAATGGTAAAAAATACTTAGTTGCAGACCTTCCTGGAACTTACAGTCTTAGTGCCAATTCAGATGAAGAAATCATCACCAGAGACTATATTGCAAGTGGAAAAGCAGATGTTGTTTGTATTCTTGCAGACAGTTCGCAGCTTGAACGAAGTCTCTATATGCTTGCTGATTATGCAGGTATTCGAGTTCCGACTTTTTTGCTTTTAAACATGAGTGATGTTGCTTCTGAACAGGGCAAAACTATAAATTACAGTGCAATATCGGAAAAGCTCAATATTCCTGTAGTTCTTTTTTCTGCTCAGGATAGAAAGAATTATGATTCTTTTTATTATGCACTTGAAAAAACAATCGAAAAAAAATCAGTTTTGAATACATCATCTCTGGAAGCAAAATATGAAGAGAATGAAAATTACAAAACAATAAAAGCTTTAATTCCAGAAAATGTAATACCTGGCTATTCCTCTATCTGGCTTGCAATAAAAGCTGTTGAAGGAGATGCCCCTGTTATTGCAAAAATCACAGAGGCTCTTATTGGCGAAAAGCGTAAAAGCTTTACCGATACAGTTTCAAAAATCCAGAAAGGAATGCTTCTTTCAGGCGAAATTAAATTTAACTGGATTGATGAAATATTAAAAGGAAATGTTGTCTCAGAAGCAAAAACAAGAAAGCTCGGAAAGTTTGACCGCATGATAACTCACCGCATTTGGGGTAAGCCGGTTGTAGTTCTTACAATTCTTTTTGGTTTAATCGGTTCCTTTATTCCGGCTCTTCCTTTTATGGGACTTGGTGCAGCTGTTGGGGCTCTTGCAAATCCAATAAGCGCTGGTCTTACTTCAATTGGTTGTCCTTCTTTCATTACTGCTATTATCTGTGATGTTCTTATAAACTCTCTCAGCTTTATCTTTAAGATGCTGGGCTTTGTATTTGGTGTAACACTGGTATTCGGTCTGCTTGAAGAAGTTGGTGTAATGGCACGAATCTCTTATGTTTTTGATAACACAATGTCTAAGCTGGGACTTCAGGGAAAATCGGTTATGCCTTTCCTGGTAAGCTTTGGTTGTACAATGGGTGGTGCCGCAGGGGCTCGTGTTATTGATAACTGGGGACAAAAGGTTTTGACAATTGCTCTTGCCTGGGCTATTCCTTGTGGTGCTGCCTGGTCCGTAGTTCCAATGCTTTCTACAGTTTGGTTTGGTGCCGGAGCTCCGCTTGTAATTGTTGCAATTCTTGCAGTTATGATTCTTCATATGTGGATTACTTCAAAAATCTTTGGACGCTCTCTTGTAAAAAAAGAAGATCGATGCGGAATGATTATGGAGCTTCCTCCTTACCATAAGCCAAAGTGGGGTGCACTTTTCCGCTATGTACTTGGTCGTACTAAGGATACCTTCTTCCGCGTTCTAAAGGTTGTACTTCTTGTTTCTTTTGTATTCTGGCTTTTGACCTTTACAAACAGCGGCTCTATGGATAATTCTGTTTTGTACCGGGTTGGAAAGTTTATTGAACCAGTTACAAAAATCTTTGGACTTGGCTGGAAAACCTTCATGGCCTTTATTGCTTCTTCAATTGGTAAGGAAGGCGCTATTGGTGTTTTGAGTACAATCTTTACAGATCACAGCATGCTTACTGTTGGAGGTACTGTAGCCGGTGGTGCAGTTGCAAATATCAACGAGCTTCTTGTAGCCAATGTTGCAAAGCCGGAAGCTCTTGCTTTTATTTTTGCAATCACCTTTAATATGCCTTGTATTGTTGCCCTTGCCGCAACTTATCAGGAAACACATTCTGCAAAGTGGACAAGTTTGATTGCATTATATTATACTTTTGGTGCCCTTATACTTGCCTGCCTTGCTTATCATATAGGACTTTTGATCTGGTAGTTTTTTGTCATTGTCCGGCTTGACCGGACAATCTTGCTTATGGAAGAATTAATAGCTTTATTACAAGACGGTTGCTCCAGAACAATCGAAATGCTTGCCACTGAGTTAGGCACAACTACCGACGACATTCTGCGTAAAATCGATTTTCTGGAACGATCAAAAATTATTCGCCGTGTTGCAACCTCATATCCAAAAACTGAAAGTTTACACACGGCTGGAAAAAATCCACTTCCTTCCTGTACAGGGCATTGTTCATCATGTTCAGGCTGTTCTCACGGGAAGGGAAAAACACATTGTGATTCCTGTATGCCAAAGGGTGGTTTTAAAAACATGGGCATAATGTGGGAAGTTATAAAATGATTTGTCATCCCGAATTAGAATCGGGAGCTCATTTCAGGAGGTCATATGGGAACAGTTATCATAATTCTTGTTTTAGTTGTAATAATTATCTGTGCTATACTCAGCATCAGAAAACGAATAAAATATGGCTCTGCTTGTTGCGGAACCCATGATGCTGGTCCTGCAAAAGTTCGGGTACGTGATAAAAATAAATCACACTATCCTTACACTTACACTTTAACTGTAGATGGAATGCATTGTTCAAATTGTGCTCGTCATGTTGAAAACGCACTTAATTCAATGGACGGGGTCTGGGCTAGTGTAAAGCTTGAAAATAAAAGTGTTCTGGTTCGTTCTAAAAATCCACTTCAGCGAGAAGACCTTTCACCTGCAATTTCTGCAGAGGGTTATACTTTAATAAGTTTTAATTAAACTTGTCATCCTGGGCCATTAGATTTATAATGTTATCCATGACTTACATAATTGCAAAAGGACTTTTAATTCCCTTTTTGGGAACAGCACTTGGAGCGGCTCTTGTTTTCTTCATGAAAAAAGAACTTAATCCTCGTATTCAAAAAATGCTTTCTGGTTTTGCAGCTGGAGTTATGATTGCGGCTTCTGTTTGGAGTCTTCTTATTCCTTCAATGGAAATGGCAGCTGACCGGGGCAGGTTTGCCTTTGTTCCTGCTGCAGTTGGTTTTTGTCTTGGAATGATTTTCCTCTTAATTCTTGATAAAACTGTACCCCACATGCACCTTGATGAAACAGAGGAAGGTCTCAAAACTAATCTCCAGAAAACAACAATGATGGTTCTTGCTGTTACACTTCATAATATTCCAGAAGGAATGGCTGTTGGTATCTTGTATGCAGGCTGGGCTTCTGGTTCTGCACAGATTACCGAAGCAGGAGCTCTTTCTCTGGCGCTTGGAATTGCAATTCAAAACTTTCCTGAAGGAGCCATTATTTCTATGCCGCTTCATTCCCGCGGATTGTCTAAAGCAAAATCCTGCTGGTATGGTGTGTTGTCTGGAATTGTAGAACCTCTTGCGGGCTTACTCACAATTCTTCTTGCAAATCTTGTTCTGCCTGTTCTTCCATACTTTTTAAGCTTTGCTGCCGGTGCAATGATTTATGTTGTGGTTGAAGAGCTTGTTCCAGAAATGGCAGAAGGCGAACATTCCAACTGGGGTACAATCACCTTTATGCTCGGCTTTGCACTTATGATGATTCTGGATGTGGCGCTGGGGTAACTAGCGAAATCCCCATCATGTGAATCATACCATTGCGGGTAAACTCTTCGATGTTTTCGATATACTGAAAGGCTGCTTTTTTTGTCATTTTGTGGGTGATGATTTCTACAAAAGCATTTATTACGGTTGAAGCTATAAAGTGCACGGTCATTTTGTCGATTTTTCTGGTGGCAATTTTATTTTGAAACATCCAGTTGAAGGTTTGGGCGCAATTTTTTGTGTATAAGTCGCAGATTTCTTCCTGAAAATGTTCGTGGGTGCTTCCTGCTGATTTTGTAAGGAGCAGATAAAAAGCATCGTAATTATCAAAAATATAGTTTAAGAACTCGTTTGTCTGTCTGGTTTCTTCTTCAAAGTGTTTTTCAGAAACGACATTGTCCAGGTCCTGATGATTCATAACATCGGCTAGCATAACGGTTTTTTGAGCAAAAGCTATAGCTTCGTCTACCAGTGCACAGAAAAGTGCATCCTTATCCTTAAAATGACGATACATTGCCCCTGTTGTAACGCCTGCATTTGAAGCAATTGTGCGTAAAGATGCATTCATAAAGCCCTTTTCAAGAAATTCATTTTTTGCGCTTATGAGGATTTTAGCTTTTGTTTCTGCGGCGGATTCGCTCATATTAATAGTTTACTGTTAAAATCCGGAAAAAGTCAAGAAAAGATAACAATGTTATCAAATTTTCCCAAATTCTATTGACAAGATAACACTGTTATCATTATTATCTGTTAACGATAACAGTGTTATCTAAAAGGTTAGTAAGAGCTAACATAATAAAACAGGGGAAGGTAAATATGGCTTTCCCCAGGAGGATAAAGCCATTATGAAGGTCAAAAAAATAAATGACTGGTTCGAAAAGTTCGGACGATTTGAAATAAAGCACCGATGGGGCTTTTTAATTGGACTTTTAATTGTAACGGTTGTCTGCAGCCTTGGAATACCACGTCTAAAACTCGATAACGGTGAAGAGGACTGGTTTGATGACTGGGAAACAACAAAGGTAAATCAGGACCATTTTGAAAGTATTTTTGGTTCTACCGACACTCTTCTTGCACATATAAAAGCAAAAGATGTTTTTGACCCGGAAGTTTTGCAGATGATAGACCAGCTTGGTGACGAGCTTTTGAATAATGTTCCTTATGCAGGAAGTATTACTTCTTTAATGGAGCTTTCACTTCCAATTGGTACAGAAGATGGCTTTGAAGTCACAAGCCCTTTTGAAGACGGTGTTCCAACAGACCCTCAGGAGCTTGCAGAAAAAAAAGCCTTTATCTTAAGCCGCGAATCACTTATAAACAATCTTGTTAGTGATGACTGCACAGAAACCTGGCTTATCGTAAATCTTGAACAATATTCCGAAAGTCTTGATGAAGCAATGAATAAAATTGCTCCACCTGCAATGACAATCTTTAATGACCCAAAATATAAATCAGACAAATGGGAAATCAGACCGGCTGGCCTTTCTTACACAGAATATGAGGAAGAAAAATCAATTGTAACCCAGTGTGTAAGCCGAATAGCTTTGGGCTTTGTAGTTATGCTTATTTTCTTAATCATCTTTATTCGTTCCTTGCGTGGCGTCGTTGTTCCTTCAATTGCAACTCTTGGTGCTCTTGCAACAACCCTCGGTGCTTCTGCATGGCTTAATATCAAAGGTAATAACACAATGATTATGGTAACTGTTCTGCTTGCAATGGCACTTGCGGTAGGTTATGCAGTTCACTATATCAACAGCTTTAAGATGTATTTTAGAAAAACAGGTCAGCGAAAAGAATCTGTAATAATGGGAATAAGAGATTCTGGCTGGGCTTTGTTCTTCACTGTAATTACAACAATGGCAGGTATGCTTTCCTTCCTTTCTGCAAACATCAGACCTATGCGCTGGGTTGGAGGAATTACCGCCGCAGCCGTTCTTGCAGTTTTCATTTTTGAAATTATCCTTTTGCCTTGTCTTTATAGCTTTGGAAAAGATCAGGAGCCTGACCCTGACTTTGTAAAGAATGAAGGCTCAACTAACTCAGACCTCCGTGTAGAAGCAATGGGAAAATCTATTCTCAATAAAAAGTGGATTACAGTTATTGTTGGCAGCGCAGTGATTCTTGCTGTTATTCCGGGCATTTTCAAAATCAAAGTAAATATGAATTATGCTGATATGATGGGCGAGCGAACACCTTATATTCATCGCCTTATGGAAATTACCCGCAGTCAGTTGGGAAGTCAGTACAGCTATGAAGTGCTTGTTGAATACCAGGAAGAAGATGCTCTTAAAAATCCTCAGGTTCTTAAAAACATGGATGAGCTTGCAGCCCGCATTGGAACTTTAAGTTCAACAAAAGTTTCTAACGGAAAGCCGCGTGTTTCTTCCGTAACAAAAGTTGTAAAAGAAATGAATCGTACCTTGAACAGTGATGATCCAGACTTTTATGTAATTCCAGATGACCAGGATTTAGTAAGTCAGGAAATGTTCCTTTACGAAATTTCCGGCGGAAGTGACCTTTACAATTATGTTAGTGAAGACTTTAAAGCCGGTTATCTTCACATTGAACTTAGTGGTTATGATGGTGAAGAAATTGTCCGAAATCTTGAAGATGTAAAAAAATGGTGTGCAGAGCTTTTCCCTGATGCATCTAATGCTGGAGTAGTAGGTGAGGTTGTTCAGTATGCACAGATGAACGGAAAACTTGTTCGTGGTTCTATCCGCTCTATTGGAACTTCCCTGATAGTAATCCTTCTTCTTTTGATTCTGGCCTTTACCTCTTTCCGCACCGGCTTTATTGCAATGATTCCTAACGTTGCTCCAATTGCAATCATTGGAGGTATTATGGGCTATGCAAGTGTTAACCTTGATATGATTACCGCAATGATTATGCCGATGATTCTTGGTATTGCGGTTGATGATACAATCCACTTTACAAATCATATCAAGTATCACTTTGAGCTTACAGGAAACTATCGATCGGCAGTTTTGAACTCATACCGCGAAATTGGAAAAACAATGATTATGACAACAATCATTTTGTGCGCTATGTTTGGAATCTTCCTTACAAGCACAATGACTGTTCTTGTAAATATCGGCTGGCTTTCAATTGTAGGACTTGGCAGCGCTTTGATTGCAGACTATACATTGACACCAGTTTTGTTATTCATCACTAAGCCTTTTGGCCCAGAAAAAAAATAAGGAGTTTTATTATGAAAAAAATTATTGGTACAGTTTCAACTTTATTGTTAGCAGGTTCACTTTTTGCACAGAGCCTTACCGGTTATGACATTATGAAAAAAGCTGATGAAGTTCCGGAGCCTAAAACTTCATCTTCAACTGCTACTCTTACGATTCATTCAAAAAAAGGTAACGACAGAATCCGCGAAGTTATTATGAAAAGCAAGGATTACGGAGATGTTGAAAAAAGTATAATCGTATTCACAACCCCTAAGGATGTTGCTGGAACTGGATACCTTATGTTCGATTATGAAGAGGATGATAAGGATTCCGATAACTGGCTTTATATGCCTGCTATGAAAAAGACCCGTCGTATTGCAAGCAGCGGAAGCGAAAGTGAAGGAAGCTTTATGGGAACTGATTTCACCTACCAGGATATGGGCGACCGAAGTCTTTCAAAATATGATTACAATCTGCTTGGCGAAGAAGCAGTTGATGGAGTTGACTGCTACAAGGTTGAATGTATCAGCAAGGCACACACAGAAAAAGATCCACGTTATATCAGCTATATTGGTAAGGCAGATTACATTCTCCGTAAGTGCGAGTTTTATGACCGCCAGGATACACTCCACCGCGTTCTTACCTGCACAGATTTTACAACTATCAAAGGCTTTACAACTGCTCAAGTAATGAAGATGGAAAATGTTCAGACTGGCACCTGGTCACTTATTGAAACAAAAAATATTCAGTACGACGAAGAAGATATTGATGATTCATTGTTTACTGTTGCTGCGCTGGAGAAGGGAAGGATTAGATAATGAATAATGCATAATTCATAATGCAGAATGCAGAAGGTGTGATGAAGAATGAAGAATGTGTAATGCAAAGTGCAGAATGTGTAATGCAGGATTTGTAATTTTGGAGTAAAAATGAAAAATAATTTTTTAAAAATAATTTTGGGGCTTGTTTGGGCGACTTGTGTATTTGCTCAAGGGGTGGAGTTTTCAGGTTATATTGAAACTTTGTGGGGAGTAGGTGCTCCCTGGACAGATGAGGATGAAGCTGCAGGAAAGTTTACTCTGGCAGATACAACTTTTACAGGCAAGCTTGATGCTTATTATAACAACAGCTCTGCTTATGCCGAGGCAACCTTTGCTTATGATGCAGCAGGTGCATTGAATGGAGAAGGCGGTTCCGGTAATCTGGGCGGTGGGTTTGATTTGTCTCTTGGTGAGCTCTGGATAGATTATACTTCATCATTCTGGGGAATCAGAATTGGACGGCAGAAAGCAGTCTGGGGAAAAGCTGATGGAATTGATATTACAAATGTTTTGTGCCCTGCAGATATGAGCAGCCTTTCTGCAATGACTGGGGATGATTCAAAGCTTCCGGTTGATGCAATCCGCTTTTCTCTTTCCGGGAATCAGTTTACGGCAGATGCTTACTGGATTCCGTTTTTTAAACCTTCGGCACTTCCGTTAGATGAGGGTAACACTCTAAGAAAGTTTGTTGTTCCTTCAAGTGTTTCGTTCCCGATACCTGCAATGAATACAACGCTTACGCTTCCTGTCTCAATCAATCAGTTTGAAACACCGGAAAGGGCAATCTGGAATGGTGAATATGGCTTAAAGCTTTCGGGGTATTTTTCTATTCTTGATTTTTCACTTTACGGATATTACGGCTGGGATGATATTCCTGTTTTAGGTTATTCCATGACATATGGTGCTCCTCTGGATCCAACAAATCCTGCAACTGCAATGCCGAATGGAATTGTTGTTAGTGGAGATTACAAACGAATGGCAATGATTGGTACAGATGCCGCACTTCCAATTGGACCTACAGTTCTTCGTCTGGAAGCGGCATTTTTCCCGCAAAGGTATTTCCAGAAATCAGCAGAAGAAATTATGAAGAACCGTTCGGAATCATCAGAAAAACATAATCAGCTTTCTGCACTTGCCGGTATAGACTGGATGCCAAGTGGCTGGACAATTACTGCTCAATATTACTGTGATGTAGTTTTTGGTGATATTGAAAAGTTAGACAGAACTAACGAGTATCAGCACGGTGCAACCTTAAGCCTTTCAAAATCACTTGTAAACGAAACCCTGGAATTGAGTCTGGCTGGAATACTTGGCTTTAATGATTTTGACAGCATGATTTCACCATCGGTAAAATACAGTTTGTCTGATCAGATTAACCTCGGATTAAAAGCCTTCATCTTTCTGCCTGGCCCAGATAACGATGGAAAATACGGTGCTTACAAGGATTTGAGCAGCATTTGTATAAATGCAAAGTTCAGCTTTTAATTACGTTGTAAAATGCAAAAAACGTGCTATAATTTCTCACAAGGAGTTATGAATGATCGATATCCCTCGTGAGAAAATGAAAGTCGGGTACGTTTATATAATCGGAGAGCTTTTAGTAACACATCCTCTTGTTGGCTTGACTATGCTGGATGGTAATGGAGATAAAATATCTGTGTTTATTCCAAACGCAAGAATTACTGACGAAGATATTCATGTTAAAAAAAATGACACAGATATTTTTACTTTCAGGACTCGTACAGATTTTAAAATTTTCTTAAATGAAAATATAAGAACAAGAGAAGATCTTCAGGAAGTTTTCTTTTGCTGGATTTTGCGTTTTGTATATGCAGATAAAAAGTATGATAAAATCCCATATTATGAAGGAAGAGATAAACAAATCTTAGAAGATACAAAAGAAGCTATTATTGAAAGATTTGAAATGACTTTAAACTCAAATATCATGTCGACATGCCGGATTCTTGATCCGCTTAGAGATCAATTTTACGAGAGAAAATAGAAGCATTACTTTTTGCTGATTTTATTGCAATTCTCCTGTATAATTATTGGTGCAGGAGGATTGCATGGCCGAAAAGTCAGAGAACAAAAAATCATTTAACATAAAGCACGTTGACGTTGAAGAGACGGGAATTAAAAAGCGTAATCTGTGGTTCTATCCGCTGGGGACAGTTGGAAGAGACATGGTTTACACTATGTTCACAAGTTTTATCTATTTATATGTCCTTTATACAAAAGAACTGACTGATGCTCAGGTGGTGGCAATTACTATGATTATGGTTGCTGCCCGTATTTTTGATGCATTCAATGACCCGATTATGGGCAACATCATAGAGCGTACACGAACCAAATGGGGAAAGTTTAAGCCCTGGCTGCTTGTTGGTTCAATCTCTACTTCTATTGTTCTTTATCTTGCATTTAATACAAAGCTTACTGGCTGGGCCTTTGTGACTTTTTTTGGTGTAATCTACTTTATGTATAGCATTACCTATACGATGAATGATATTTCCTACTGGGGAATGGTTCCTGCTGTTTCAAGAACGAGTGATTCAAGAAACCAGTTTACGGCACGTGCAACTCTGTTTGCCGGTGTGGGTGCAACTCTTGCAGGTTTGATGATTCCAATGTTCACTGCCGGTAAGCTTCAGTTGGGCGGTAATGCTTCAAGTGCCTATGGTATTATTGCGCTGGTTGTAGCAATTCTGTCGCCGTTGTTTGTTATGTTTACACTTTTAGGTGTAAAGGAAAACCGCGATGATATGGAAAAGCCTGCCGATAAGGTTTCGTTCAAGTTGATTGCAGATACGATTTTTGGAAATGACCAGCTGAGGTGGATGGCCTTGATTTATCTGCTTCATCAGATTGCAAATAATCTTATTGTTGGTGGTATTGGCGCAAACTATGTATATTTCCGTTACGGTTATGAAGGCGGCCTTTATTCTCTGTTTTCTACTGTAGGTATGGCGGCTACTGCTTTACTTATGGTGTTCTATCCTGCTATTTCAAGAAAGCTCCGAAGAAAAAACTTCTTAAAAATCCTGCTTTATATTGCGGCTGCGGGCTGTGTGCTCATGCTGATTTCGGGCTTGTTAATGCCTGCTAACATGGTGGCATTCTGGACGCTGACTATAGGCTATATGCTTCTTGCTTTTGGCTTGTACGGTTACCATCTTATTCTTATGATTTCCATTTTTAATACAGTTGAATACAACGAGCTGAAGAAGGGCAGCCGCCGGGAAGGAATTATTACTTCTATTCGTCCATTTATTACAAAGCTTGGCTGTGCTTTAGTTGTTGTGATTACTTCGCTCTGCTATCTGCTCTTCCGTGTTACAGATTTTACAAATCAGATTGCCGGTTTTGAACAGGCTGCAAATCAGAATCTCATAACTACAGAAATGAAGAACGCTGAGATTGCAAAAGTGATTCAGAATATTGGAAACGGTCAGTCAATCGGTATGCTGCTGTTTATGGTTATTGTGCCTTTTGTATTGCTGCTTACTTCATATTTACTTTATGTTCGTTTCTATAAGCTGGATGAAGATAAATATGCTGAAATTATCAGCGAGCTTGAAAATCAGAAAGTACCTGTGTGTTAACGGAGACTAACTATGGGATTAACTAAACTTGCATTGCGGTTTGCCGCTCCTTTTCCAAAGGTTCAAAGCTTTGAACGTTACCTTTTTGTGGGACCTCATCCTGATGATATAGAAATTGGTGCGGGTGCAACGGTGGCGGCTCTGGTTGCACAGGGTAAAAGCATCTGCTTTCTGATTTGTACTGATGGACGTTATGGAACAGTGAATATAAAAGATGATGTGACGGAAGAAGAGCTTGTTGCAATTCGTAAAGAGGAAGCAATTCGTTCTGCAGCGGCACTTGGTGTGACGGATGTTCGCTTTCTTAATCTTTCAGACGGAGGCTTTTATGATTTTAATGAGCTGCTCAAAGAAATTGCAGATGTGATTTCATCATTTCAGCCGGATATAATATTTGCTCCGGATCCTGCGCCGGCATCGGAATGTCACATTGATCACTTGAACGTTGGTAAGTCTGTGCGAACTCTTGCCGTAAATGCATCTAATCCTGGTATTATGAAAAAGCTTGGGGCGGAAGCGTGTGACTTAAAGGCCCTGGCATTTTACATGACAGCTAAACCGAATGTTTATATGAGAACTACAGGTTATCTGAAAAAACAGCTTGCTGCTTTGTTTGAAAATCACTTGAGTCAGTACCCCCAAGACAGCGCTGACCGAAACGCAATAGAATTATATTTGAAATTGCGTGCCAGGGATTTTGGTTTACGTTCCTTTCACATAACGGCAGAAGGCTTTCGTATGTTAGCTACAACTCATATGCATTGTTTGCCAGAGACAGAATTGATTTGATGTCGGATTAATTTGAGACAAAAATAATTTGAAAAATTGAATTGACAATATTCTAAAAGTGCAATATATTGCATAATATGAAGATTAAAAATGAAGATGTTTTATCTGCAATGTCTCCGCAGTTTGGGCTGTTCGGGCTTTTGTTTGCCTTTATGAACAGGCTTCAGACTGTGGGAGATTCTTTTTATGATGAAATTACCTGCAAACAGTTTTTTCTTCTGGCTTGCCTTAATCTTTATCCTGATGAAGAACCTACCGCTAATGAACTTGCAGAAACTATGGGCTGCAGCCGCCAAAACGTAAAGCAGATTTTAGACAGCCTTTGCAAAAAAGAAATACTAATTCTAATCCAGGACAAAAACGATAAAAGAAAACAACGCATTCATAGGACAAAAAAATGTGAAGAACTTGCTGTAAAATATTTGCAGAAAGAACAGGAGTTTATGCAGCTTTTGTATGATGGGGTTTCGGAAAAAGAAATGCGAAGTGTATTTAAAATTATTTCGAAAATGGAAAATAATTTGAAAAATATAAAATAGAAGGAGTTAAAGAAAAATGAAAGCAATCGTAATTTACAACAGTCAGACAGGCTTTACAAAACAGTATGCAGAATGGATTAGCGAAGCTACAGGCAGTGAGTGTGTATCTTTGAAGAAGGCTGGCAAAATCAATCTTGCTGACTATGATGCAATTGTGTTTGGCAGCTGGTGTATGGCAGGTATGTTGAAAAAGCTGGACTGGTTTAAAAAACAGATGCCGGCTCTTGCTCAGGCTGGAAAAAAGCTTGTTGTATATGCAGTTGGTGCAAGTCCCATAGAAAGTCCTGAAGTGGCTGTTGCAATGGACCGCATTTTTACGGAAGAAGAAAAGAAGCTTGCAAAATTGTTCTATTGCCCGGGTGGCCTCAGTTACGAAAAGATGAGCGGCTTTTCGCGCTTTATGCTGAAAATGTTTGCAAAGGCTATTGCTTCAAAAAAAGGTGCAACCGAAGACGATAAAAAAACTGCCGAGATGATTTCACATTCATACGATATTTCTGATAAAAAATATATTGAACCGATTGTTGCTGAAATCAGTGTGCAATAAACATTCCGTATTCTTTTGGAACTGTAAGAACTCCGTTTACCATGTGGCTTTGCAGGAGCGTCTGGATTTTTTCGCGGGGTACGTTGCTTAGAGACGACATGCTTGAAAGAGAATAAATGTAATCTACGAGGTCTGCGATATTTGTTACTGCAAGGGAATCCTCGTAGATTTTTTTTTCGACATTTTTGAAAACTGGAGAGAGGATTTCAGCTCCGTTCTGAAGCGTAAAGTTTTTATTGACATTGTCTTCTAAACCATACTCGCCAAGAAGCTTTGAAAGGTATTCCACAATTCCGTGTTCGCCGTAGGTTGCACAGTAGAACTTGCCGTTTGGTTTAAGGACGCGGCGGACTTCGGCAAGGGCTTTTGGAAGGTCGGGCACGTGGTAGAGCATCATGTTTGCGATTACTGCATCAAAGGTCGCGGTATCGTAAGGGATGTTCTGGATATCAATTGAGCGGTAAGTTATGTTTGGGTGCGCGCCGACTGTGTTTCTGGTTGTTTCGACCATTGCATCAGAAAAATCTGACAGGACAAGTTGGCTGCATTTTTTTATGAGTTCATCGTGACCCTTCCACATACTGCCGGTTCCGCATCCGAGCTCCAGCACGCGGGCTCCGTCATCAATTTCATAATGAGAAAAAATCCAGTTTCCAAAGCCCTGTTTGTTTGTGGAATATTTATCGTGAATTGAAATGCGTGTGTTCAGATTTGTCGAGGTTGCGTACTGTTTTTCTACAACTTTTTTATCATTTATATCGCTCATGTATAGAAATATAGCAAATAATCAAAAGATTTTGTACTATGGGAGTGATGGGGGATTAAATTGAGAAATCGAAGTGTAGCGATTGTTGTTCGCAATGGAAAAATCCTGATGGAGAGGTGCTGGTATAAAAACGAAAATAATGGCAGGGAGTTTTTTTCGGTTCCGGGTGGCGGTATAGAAGAAGGTGAGACACCGGAACAGACTGTGATTCGCGAGCTAAAGGAAGAGTGCGGGTTGGACGGAACAATTGTAAAGCCACTTGCAATTGTGTACTCTCGTGGAAGGAAGGAATATTCTTTTGAAGTAGCGGTTCCTGATGACCAGCAGGCAATTACAGGGTACGATCCTGAGGAAGTCGGCAGTGAAAATCCCGGATTAAGGGAAGTTGTATGGAAAAGTTTGAATGAGATTTGCGAAAAAGACCGTGCATTTTTGTGGTCCTACGGGCTCCTTCATGTTCAGAATTATCACGAAATAATTATTGGATGGGGTGATGAGATTAGTTATCCGGGGGAGAAGTAATCAACTTTTGAGGATGAATATGGAATGCTTTAATATTGAAAACTACCTGGAAAAATTGATTTCGCGATGCAAAGAAACTTTTGGAGGGCGGCTTGTTTATGTGGGCTTGCAGGGAAGCTACTTGCGTGGTGAAGCGACGGAAAACAGTGATATTGATGTGATGATTGTGCTGGATGGATTTTCAGTTGAGGATATGAAAACTTACCGTGCGATTCTTAAAGAGATTGGCTGGTATGAAAAATCCTGCGGTTTTATTTGCGGTAAGGAAGAGCTAACAAACTGGAATCCTCTGGAAGCTTTACAGCTGAAATATACAACAAAAGATTTGTTGGGCAA
>JAEEGK010013656.1_pt1 | contig 18270 bp, 10 predicted proteins | sample 8958771 | NCBI WGS metagenome assembly JAEEGK01 (sample SAMN16246547, study PRJNA631951) | gut metagenome | biome: gut microbiome; feature: rumen; material: SC-attached | host: Bos | place: Iran: Karaj | collected 2018-10
TTTCTTTCTCTGTCCTTCCTTTCTCTTTCTTCTCTTTCCCTTTTTTCTTTTTCTTTTCTTTCTCTTTCTTTCCTTTCTCTTTCTTCTTTTTCTTTTCTTTCTCTTTCTTTTCTTTCTCTTTCTTCTTTTTCTTTTCTTTCTCTTTCTTTCCTTTCCCTTTCTTTTCTTTCTCTTTCTTCTTTTTCTTTTCTCTCTCTTTCTTCTCTTTCTTTTCTTTCTCTTTCTTCCCTTTCTTTTCTTTCTCTTTCTTCTTTTTCTTTTCTTTCTCTTTCTTCTCTTTCTTTTCTTTCTCTTTCTCTTCTTTCTCTTCTTTCTTCTCTTTCTTTTCTTTCTTTTTCTTCTTTTTCTTTCTTTTCTCTTTCTTCTTTTTCTTTTTTTTCTCTTTCTTCTCTTTCTCTTCTTTCCCTTTCTCTTCTTTCTCTTCTCTCTAATCTTTCTTTTTCTTCTTTTTCTTTTCTTTCTTTTTCTTTTCTTTCTTTTTCTTCTAATTCTTTTCTTTCTCTTCTATTTCTAATTCTTCCTCTATTTAAAGTCATCGTCTTTTCATCAAAATCTTTTTCTTTTACATTTTTAATATCCAAATTTTGTAAATCATTTTCATTAACATTTTTTTTATGCATCATACTTCTATTATTAACATTTTCTTCTTCTTTATTATTTTGTTTATTATTTTCTCTTTTTTGAACATTTATTTTTTCTCTATATTTTTCATTTTTTTTATTATTTTCTTCATTTTTATTATTATTTTCATTTGTATTTATTTTATTTTCATTATTTGGTTTTTTTTTTCTTTCTGTTTCAAAAATTCCGATTGGATTTTCTGAATTTATTTTAAAATGTCGCAATGTTTTTGTTTTATTCAACGAATTTTCATTGTTATTTTCAGTTTGAAAATTTTTATAATCATACAATAAATTTTTCGTTGACGCGATTTTTTCTAAAAATCTTCGATTTTCATCAGAAATTTTTGTGTTTTTATTATTAGGCGAATCAAACATTAATTTTTTAATAATTTCTTTATCATTATTATCATTAATAATAACATTTTTATCATTTTTATTATCTTCAATACTCATTTTTTTTTCAAGACTTTTCGCAGAAGAAATTTTTGGATTTTTATTTCTTGAATTATTATTATGAATAACAATTTTATTATCATTATTATTAAAATTTTCATTGAATTTTATATGATTATTATTATTATTAATAATATTATTATTTTTATTATTATTTTTATTAAATAAATTACTGTTTCTTCTTTGAGGACTATTATTATAAATAAATTTATCATTTTTATCTTTACTATAACGACCTTTTATTACAACATTCCCTCTTTTTTCTTTATCTGAAAATTTTCTTCTTCCCTTTTCATTTTCGTTATTTTCGTTATTATTATTATTATTTAAATGTTTATGAATATTCATTGCGCTCATGTTTAAAAATTCAACTTCAGTTAAATTATTTTTTTTTCTTTGTTCTAAAATATAATTTTCATTTCTTTTTAAATTATTATTCTGAGTATTTTCTTTATTTACACTTTTATTTATTCTTCTTTGATTATTATTATTTTCTTTAATTTCTTCTTTTTTATTATTATTATTATTATTATTATTAACCAAATAAAAATTATTTTTTTCTTCATTTTTCACTGTTTTTTTTTCTTCATTTTTCATTGGTTTTAACAATAATTTATCATTTTTTTCTTTTTTTATTCCTTTTTTATCTCTAAATCTCGTTCCGCATTTCGGACAAGTCCAAATAAATCTATCATAAAAATTAATTGCTTTACATTTTTCACACACAATAATAACTTTATTTTTAAGTTCGCCCACATAAAGAACGCCATTGCAATCTTTCTTATGATAAAAATCCGTAAAAAAAATATTCAATTTACAACAAGGCAATCGATTAGGATGCGCTTTATGTTTTAACAACAAAGTCTGAGAAATTATTCTTTTCACTATTTCAATTTCTAATGGATTATAAACAATCGCATCACTTTGAAAATTCGTTTTGCAAATGTTGCATTTCCATTCAATTTTTAAAGGCTCAAATTCACATAAACAATTTTTATTCAAACATTGCAACATATGCGTTTTTAAATTCAAATATAAAATTTCTTTGCATTGAAGACATTTCATTTTCTCATTTCGTATTTGTTCACAATGATAATTTTTCCACGTTGCAGGAAAAGTTGTTTTATTAGTGAATAAAATCGAAGTAAAATATTCATTTTCACAGTCATTGCAATAAGCTAAAATGTATTTTGAAAAATAAACTTTTTTACATTGATTACAAATTAAGTAAATTTTAATGTTTTCGTTGTTGTTGTTATTATTATTTAAATTGTTGTTAATTGATAAAGAACATATTATAAATTGACTGTCATTTGAACAATTGTGTCTACAAATATCTTCTGTTTTACAACAATGTTTTCTAAACGTATTTATTAAGAAATATTTTTCGTTGTTTTTGTTGCGTTTTTTATTTGCGTTTAAATACATTTCATTTAGTAAATTAAAATAATTTTTATAATTTTTTTCAATTTCAATGTTTTTTTTGTTTAGTAATGAATTTAATGAATTATTTTCAAATATTTCTTCGTTATATAAATGAGTCAATTGAATTTTTATTCCATTATTAATGTTTAATATAAAATTATCATCAATTAATATGTCTTCAAAATAAAGATCAAATTCACTATTTATAATATTATCTATAAATTCAGAAAATTTTTTTTCGTTTTCAAAATCCTTATTAAATTTTTTAATGATATTTTTATCATTTTCTAAGGACATTATTATTAATTTAAAATATTATTTATTTTTTAAAATATTTTAATTATATATAAATTTTTTAATAATAAAAAATGAAAATATGTGATAAAAAATTATTTTTTTATTAATTAATAATAATTTTTATTATTATTATTATAAATTTATATAATATTTTTATTAATTATAATAATAATTAAAATAATAAATAAAAAATTTTTTATTTTTTTTTTAGTTATTATGAAAAACTTTCAAAATTTGTTAAACTTTTTTTAATTAAATTAATATCATTATCATCATAATTAGAATTAATTAAATTTGTTTTTAAATTAATTAAACTATTTCTTTTTGAATTAAAATTATCATCTTTATTATTATTATTATTATCATTTTTATTATTATTAATATTAATATTATTATTACTAAAACTAATATTATTATTATTATTAATAATCACAGTATTATTATTATTATTATTAATTAAATCATTAACATTATTCATAATATTATTATTTATTAAATTATTATAAATATTATTATTATTATTAAAAGTATTGAAATTAAAATTTTTATTATTATAACCACTGAAATTATTACTTTTAGAACGTTTTTTAAAAATATTATAAAATCCCCAAAAATTTTTAGTAATAAAAAATTTTTGTTCGCTATTTAAATCAAAATCTTTAATAATATTTTTTTTCTTTGTTATTATTATTGTAAACATTTGTTTTAAAAATTGAAATTTATTTTTTGGAATAATTTTTTTTAATAAAGATAATTCAATTTTTTTATCATTTTTATATAAAAATAATTTTTTATCTAAAAAATCATTTTTATTATTATTAATTAAAATTTTTTTTTCAAAGTTTTTTTTTAATATTTTTAATTTAAAACATTTTTTTTCGAAAATATTTTTTTTATTAAAATAATTATTTAAAATAATTTTATAATATTTATTTTTTTTTTCAATTTCTTTTAAAATTTTATGATAAGTTTGAATTAATTCTAATGTTTTATCTAAACATAATTCGTATTCTAAATTTAAATCTTCTTCTTTAATTTCATTTAAATAAGAATCAGTGTAAAAAATTTCAAAATCAGATTTTAAATAAAAAAATTCATTATTTTTTAAATAATCATTTTCATCATTTTTATTTTCAATTTGAATTAAATTATTTTCTTTGTTTAAATTTTTTATTGAATCACTTTTTATTATTGAAAAATTTGTTATTATTTTTTTTTTGTTTATTTTTGTTAAATTGTTGTTTGAAATTGATTTTTTATTTTTTATATTATTATTATTATTTTTACTATTTGAATTTTTAATTTGAACATTAATAATATTATTATCGCTTAAAAATTTTTCTTTTAATAATTTTTTTGAAATATTATTATTATTAGTTTTATAACTATTTAAATTAGGATTAATTAATTTTTCGTTTTTATTAATAAAATTTTCAAATTCTTTATTAAATATTTTATTTTCTTTGTCCAACATTGAAAGTTTTTGAACACTTCTATTTAATTTATTATTAGAATTATTATTATTTATTTTAATATTTGAAAAATCATTACTTTTATTTAAATAATGTTTATAAATTGTATTATTATTATTATTTAAATTATTCATTTTTCGCTTATTTTTTGAAAATGATTTATATTTTGGAATTAATTTATTGCTATTGTAATTATTATTATTATTATAATTAATAAAATTATTAACTTTTTTTGAAGTTGGTGTTAATTTTATGTTTTTATTTGATGGACTATTTTTTTTATTTTTAATATTATTATTAAAATTATTATTGAAAATATTATTATTATTATTATTATTATTAGGAAAAATAATTTTAAAATAAAATTTTAATTTAATATTATCATAAATATTTTTTATTAATTTATTTTCAAATGAAATCCATAATGAAAAAATTTTATTTTGATTTTTAATAACATATTTATTAAAATCAATTTTTCCTTCTCCAATAATTTCATTTTTTTTATTTTTTAATAATAATTCTAAATTTTTATCAAATAAATCATTAATTTTAATAGTATTTTCACTATTTTTTTTCAATTTATTATTAAAAATAATTTCATTTTTAAATAAAATAATTAAATCAATATTTTTATGAATTTTTTCCATTTCTTTCAAATCGGGAAAAAAATCAATAATACTAAATTTAATTTCCATTTATAAAATAATAATAATATAAAATTAATAATAAAATTATTTTTAAAATGGAAAATAATAATTTATCATTAATAAATAAATTCATTGAAAATTGTGATTACACTTCAGCTGTAATTTTATTAGAAAAAAAATTCAAAGAAAATCCAAACGACATTAAAATAATTGATTTATTAAGCGAAGTTTATTTTAATTTAAATAATTACGAAGGATGTGGAAAATTAATAAATAAAAGCATAAGATTAAATCCAAATTGCAATGGCGAAAAATACATGACTCTCGCTCAAATAAAAAACAATCCAAAAGAATCATTAATTTTATATAAAAAAGGAATAGAAATTTTTTATAAAGATTTTGAAAAAAATAAAGAAAATATTGTTAATGGTTATGCGAATATTGCTTCTTTATTTATGACTACGAATTTATGTGAAGAAAAAAATGCGGAAAATTTATGCGAAGAATTTATTAAAAAAGGTTTAGAAATTTTGCCTGAAAATATTGATATTTTAATGCAATTAAGTAATTTAAGAATTTTAAGAAAAAAAGATGAAGAAGCATTAAAAATTTTAAATGTTATTTATAATAAAATTTTTGAAAATTTTAATGAAAATTTGCCTGAAAGAGAAATTTTAGTTAATTTATCAAAAAATTATGCGGAAATTGAAAAATTTGATGTTGCGATTGAAATTTTAAATTTAATATTAAAAATTGATGATTTAGATATTGAAAGTTTTTATTATAAAGCGTTTTATAATTATAAAATTAAAAATTTTAAAGAAAGTAAAAAAATTTTAAATGAAATTTTTGATTTGTATGAAAAAAATAAAAATAAAGATTTTTGGGATGAAAATGTTGTTTTTGATATTATTGATGCAAGTAAAGAATTGTTTAATGTTTTAGAAAAAATGGAAAAAAATAATGAATTAATTGATAATAATTTAGATATTTTAAGTGAAGAAGAACAAAGTTCAAATAATAATAATAATATCAAAAACGAAGATTTAATGGACGAAGAAAAAGAATAAAAAATTTTTTTCAAAAAATGTAATTTTATTTTATAATAATTTACAATATTATAAATAATTTGTTTTATATTGCTAATATAATTTTCTTTTATATATAAAAATAATAATAATAATAAATTCAAAATTAATTAAAATAAAAACAAAAATAATAAAATTTAATATTATATTAATTTATTTTTAAAATTATCCTAAAAAAAAAATAATTTTCAACTTAAAAAAAAAACAATGGAAAATCATTTAGAAAAAGAACTTTTAGAATTAATGAACAAAGATTACAAAAAATTTTCAGAAATAATAGAAAAATGTATAAATATTTCAAAAGAAAAATACAACAAAGAAATTTCATTAAAATCAAAAAATAATTTAAATATAATCGACGGTTCAACAATTTCTGATTATTACAATTCATTAAAATTAATAGACAATTGGATTTCAAAATGTATTGATGAAATTAGAATTTACATTAAACCTTTAGTTTATCCAATTTATGTTTATTTATTTTTTGAATTAATTTTAACTGAAAAATGGAAAGAAGCAAAAGAATTTTTAAAATATTTCGAAAAAAATTTTTTAATTTTTCAAAAAGAAATTGATGAATTTTTTATATTAAAATCACCTTTAAATAAAAACATTCCTTTAATTAGTAAATATTTAAATAATAAAATTCATATTTTTGTTCCTAAAATTATTTTTAATTTTTTTATTCATTTTTTAAATACGAATAAATTAATTTTAATTTTAGATATTTTAAATAAATATTTTGAAAGAAGCGATTTATTATCAAAAATTAATAATAACAACAACAGCGAATTTAATAAATTCATTTTATTAAACAATTCAACAGAAGAAATTGAAAAAATAAATTCAAACACAAACATTTATTATAATAAAGTAAATAAAGATCAAATTGATAAAATTCTTTCAAATAAAAAAACAAAAGGCGAAAAAAACATTTTAAATAAAATTGTTTTTCCTTTTCCAGAAAATTTAAACGAATTTTCAAATTATGAAATCAAAAGTCTAAAAATCAATAAAAATTATAAACCAACAATAGGATTATTCACAGTATTAAACACAAATAATAAGCTAAATTGCAGCGACATGAAAAACGATGGCGGAATTATCGCATGCGGAATGAACAACGGAGAAATTATGATTTGGGTTTTAGATAATAACATAGTTTTAGAAGTGACAGAAAAAGACATAAAAAATTTAGAAAAATACAAAGATAGTTTTGATGTTTTAATACAAAATATGAGAGATAATAATAATAATAATAATATTAATAATATAAAAGAAAATGAAAATGATAATAATAATAATAATAATAATAATAATTCTAAAGAAATTCCTTCACCTTCTTTTATATATGAACTTATCACTTCTCGATATCGACATTTTTCTTTATTTGGCCACACTGGCTCAATATTTTCAATATCAATTTCCCCAGAAAATGATTATATAATTTCAGGTTCCTTTGATGGGAATGTTCGTTTATGGAACCTTCATACAAAATCATGTGTTAATATATATAAAAATTTCAGCCCAATTCTTTCAGTTAAATTTTCGCCAATCGGTCATTATTTTGTTTCAGGTGGATGTGATAATTCCATTAAATTATATGCAATAAATAGCATTGGACCTTTAAGAATTTTTTATGGTCATTTAAGCGATGTTGAAATTGTTGACTTTCATCCAAATGGTTTGTATGTTATTTCATCTTCAAATGATAAAACAATTAGATTATGGGAAATTAAAAGCGGAGAATGTTGTAGAATATTTGTTAATTATAACAAAGATGTTTCATATATAAATTGTCTAACTTTTAGTAATAGCGGAAAATTATTAGTTATTGCGGTTAAAAATAGCATAGTTATTTACGATATAGTAAAAATGGGCGATCCTGTTTCTATTGTTGAAAATGTGACTGAAAAAAATATTATTAGCATCGCATTTGATAATGATGATAATGTTATTGTTATTTCAACTGAAGATTATAAAATAAAATTTATTGATTTGGATAGTATTTTAAATAGTGAAGATAATTTAGAAATTGATTGCAATAAAGATAAAAAAGTTGAAGTTATTTATAATTATATGACTAAAAAAACCACAATTTTAAATATAAAATTCACAAATAGTAATTTAATGTTAATGTTAGGAAGATTTGATGACAATGATCCAAAAATTTTTACATAATTTTAAAATAAAAAAATAATATAAATTCTATAATTAATTATTAATTTAAAAGAAAGTAATTTTTAATTAAAAATTTAAAACAAAAAAAAAAATTTATTTTTTATTATTTCTTTGAGCTAAAGCAATAGCTTCATTTTCTTCAATTTGTTTTTCATAAATTACTTTAGCATCTTCCCAATTTTCTTTAGGATGTTTATTTTCATAATGAATTTGCATACTTTTTAAAGAAGGTTGTTGAGTAAAACAAATAGAACAATTAATAAAAACATTTTTTTTTCCTTCTTTTGGAGCTTTTCTTTTTTCTTTTCCTTCTTCTCCTCCGCCTCTTCCACCTTTTCTCATTTTAGCTTCATGATCTTTCATTGCGATTTCTTTTGCAGTGTGTTTTTGTGGTTTTGCTTTTCCGGACATTAATTTTTTAAATAAAAATATTTTTTAAATATTTTTATATTTTTTTTAATATTTTATAATATAAATATGTCAATTCACGCGAATAACGAAATGAATATTAAAAAAAGTATTAGAGTTTCAATTATTGATAAACTTCAAAGAAAAAGTGTTAAATTTAAAACTTTTCCTATTAATTTTAATATTATTCCTTATTATCAAGAAACTGAAAAAAGAAAAATGGATAGAAAATTAATTGAAAATAGTCATAAAGTATTTAAAAATGAAAAAGAAGGAATTTATAAAGATAAATATTTAACTGTTATGTTTAATGAATTGTATCATAATGATAAAAATTATATTCAAAAAAGAAAAATTTTGTCAAAAAGTTTGAGTTTAAGTAAAAAAAATAATAAAAATCCTTTTCCAATCATTAAAAATAATAATAATAATATTAAAATCCTTAATTATAATAATATCAACAAAAGAAATAATAATAATATATTATTAAATATTAATAAAAGTAATAAAAATAATAATAATACTGTTAATAATATTCCTAAAAATTTCCCAAAAAATAAAAATGTAAATAGATATAAAGTAAATTTTAATAAAAATAAACCAAAATTATTAAAAAAAAATTTAAGTGAATATAATTTAAATAAAAATAAATTACAATTATTTCCTAATCCATTAAAAATTTATTTTCAATGATTAAAATAATTAAAAAAAAAAACAGTATTTATATGAATATAATATATTTAATTATATTTGTATGTTAAATAATAAAAGTATTATTAATATATTATTAATATTTATATTTGTTTAAAAATTAAATTATAACATATTTAGAAATTATTGATCTTTAAAATTAAATTATAAATAAAAAGAAAATATTATTAATATATATAAAGTGTTATAAAAAAAATTAATTATATTTATAAATTATTTAATTAAAAAATTTAAATTTTTTTATAATAACTAAAAATTTCATTAATATTAAAAATGATTTATAAAATTTATTATTATAATTTAAAACATATTTTTATTTAATAAAAAGTTTAAATTATAATAAAAAAATTTAATAATAATTTTCTTTTATTTTATATTAAAAATTACAAAGCAATAATTAAATATTTATAATATTATTATAAAAATCAAGCATAAAATAAATAAAAATATTCAATTAAAAAAAAAATTAAAAAATCATTTATTATCATTATTAATAATTTGATATCCAAATTTTTTATTTAAATATCTAATAAATCTTCTACTATAACCTAAAGCATCTAAAACACTAAAATTTCTATCAGTGTCTCCAACATAAGCACCTGCAGTTTTAAATCCTAATTCAAATTTTTTACTAATATTATAAGGCGTTAAATAATCAATAATACTAAAACAAAAAATATATTTTTTATTATTATTAACAATAATTCTATAATTTTGATTATTATTATTATTATTTTGAATATAATTTTTATAATATTCTTCTGAATATTTATAAATACTTACTAATAAAGAATAATCTATTAAATTAAAACCTTTTAAAAATTCACTATCTTCAAAAATTATACTTTGCAATTCAATACAAATTTCTTTATCAAAATTAAAAAAAAATTCAGGTAAAATATCAAAATCCAAATCTTTTAATATTTTTTTTTTATAATATTTTAACACTTCATGACAATAATAATTTTCATTATTATTATTATTTCCATTATCTTTATTATTATCATCAATATTATTATTATTATTATTAAAATTATATTTAAAACTTCCATTTTCTTTTAAAATAATTTCTCTATCATTTTTATTTAAAGCATGTCGTTCAACAGTGCTACCTTTTAAATCAAACGTTATTAATTTATATTCATCATTTAATTCATTCATATTTCTCATTACAATAATATGAATTCCAACTTTTCCTAAAACTTCAATTCTAAAAACTCCATAAATTCTACATAAAAGACTCTTTTTATCTCTTAATCTTCTATGAAATTCAGGAAGAATTTGAATTAAATTTTTTCTTTCATTTTTACTTATTGTTTTTAATAAAAATTTCTTATCATAAGTAAAAATTATTGGATTTGAACTTCTTCCTCCCGTTGCAAAACTTTCTTTTATTATTTTTAAATTATCTATTGGATTTAAAGATTTTAATAAATTTTCTGTACTAATTCCATCTATTTTTCGTAATAAATAAAAAATTTTTGGGGAATATTTTCTAATTTTAACATTAATTTGCATGTTATTAAAAAAAAATTCTTTTAAATTTGGAAGTTCTTTAAATTGAGATAAAATTACATTATTTGTGTATGTTAATAAAGGAGATTTTTCTTTGTAAATTTGATCTTCGAATGGTAAATAAGATTCTGAATATTTTAATAAAAAATCGTTTGATTTATAAATTTTGTCTTCATAAATTGATAAATAAATTGATATTAAAGATTTATAAAAATCATTTGTTTGCATTTCACGCGTTACTATTTCTACGGTGTCTGCCATTGAGTTTAATTGGATTTCGTCGGAATGAAGTTTTTTCATTTCAAATGAATTTTTTTTTGGAACATTCATATTAGAATTTATGTTGTTGGTATTATTATCTGAAAAAATATTTTGAATGTCGTTTAAATTATTATTATTATAATCTTCGTTTAAAAGAGGAATTTTATTTTCTTTATATAATGTGCTATAATCAATATTTTCATTTTCAGTATTTCTATTTGAATAGCTCATATTATTATAATTAGAAAAATTTTTTTGATTAAAAATATTTAATACAACTTTAAAATATTTTTTCATATAAGGTTCAGTCATTTTTATACAAAAATCAATAACTCCACTCAAAGAAATTAAATATAGCATAAAACTATAAACACTACAATTATCATTATAACATATTTTATTTTTATTAAATAATTGAATTAATATTACTAAATTATTAGGTAAAAAACATATCAAAAATGCAAAACAAAACATTAAATGTCTTTTTATAAATAAAGAAACAATTTTATGTCTAAAAGTATCATTTTCATTTGTTGTATTTAAATTCATAAAATTCAAAAAATTTTTTTGTTTTTTAATAACAAATATTAATTTAGTTATAATATAAACAATAATAATTATTCCAAAAAAATAAAATATTCCAATAAATAAATTAGGAAAAATTTCATTATTAAATTTACTATTACTATAATTATTATTATTATTATTATAATCAATATTTTTATTTAAAATTATAGAAAAAATTATTACAATTATTCCCATACTAATTGCATAAATTTTATATTTTTGCATTCTAATTTCAAAATCATTTTTATAATAATGAAAAGTACAATATAAATTCTGAGCAATACATAAAGTAAAAAAATATGTTATATATAAACCAATAGGAGATAATATACTAATTATTCTAATAATATAATTAGTATAACTAAATTTACTATTATTATTTTCTAAACTAAAACATAAAAATAAAATAAGTAAATGAACACTAATTAAACATTCACCAAACATTTTCCATATAATTAAAGAATTTGGAGGTTTTTGCATATTATAATCCATTTTATATATTAATGAATAAATAATAAAACATATTATTGAGGCCATATTTAAATATATTATTAAATTTACTGATTGAAATATAAATATATTATCATTGTTATTATTGTCATATATGAATGGTTCTAAAAATATAATAGACATTTTAATATTTATTTATTTAAAATATAAATTAAATTTATTTTAAATTATTAAATTATTTATATAATTATATTTTTTTATTGTATTTTATATAAATTAAAATTTTCTTGGAAATTTTTTTTATGAAATTCTTTAATTTCTTCTGGATTGACATTGTTTATTTTTATTGATAGTTTATCTTCTTTAAAATTAGGTCCGAATTTATAACTAATTAAATCATTTATATGATCAATTTTATCTTTTTCTTCTATTTTATTAATTAATCTATATTTTTTGTTATTATTGTTATTATAATTTAAGTAATTTTCATTATTATTATTATCTTTATTATTTTCATCATTATCTTCAATTGAATATCCAAATAATCTTTGACTTGTATTTTTAAAACTATCATTATTAAATCTCATATTTTTACTACTTTTTGGTCTTCTATAATTATTATTTACATTATTATTGTAATTATTATAAACATTATTATTATTATTATTATTAAATATGTTATTTTCACTTGGCAATAAATTATGTTTATTATTCATTTTAACATATTCTTCACTTGGTTTATAATTAATAATATATTTTTTTTGAGGTTTATATTCATTTTTATTATTAGAATTATTATTTTTCTCTTGTGAAATTAAACTTCCAATTTCTCTAGTTGAATATCTGTTTGGAAAAATTTTAATATGAGTATTATTATTAATATTATAATTAATATCATTAAATCTTCTGTTATATAATTCATATTCTTTCATATCATAGTGTTTTTTCCCACTTTTTTTATTAAATTCATCATAATTATTATTATAATTATTATAATTATTAATATTATTATTTTGATTTTTCATATTATTTTCTTTTTCTCTAATTCTATCAAAATAATTTTTTGAGCAAGTTTGAATTGGTTTATTTTTTTCAATATAATTATCTGTTCTTTGTAATATTGGATCTCCTCTATTATTCCATTTGTTTTTTAATTTATTTGCGAATTCTCTGTTTTTTCTATAAGAATCTTCTAAATAACTTAAATTATAATTATTAAAACTTGAATTGTTGCTATATGAAGTTTTATAATTATAAGGATTATGAGAATTACTATTATATGAAATTAACGTATTATTATTATTATTATTGTTTTTTGAAGACATTATTTTATTAATTTAAAAATTTATTAATTTAGAATATTTATAAAAATAAATAAAATATTTAATTAATAAATTTATGATTTTAAATTATCTTCTGTATTTTGTCTATATTTAATAATATATTCTTTTAAATTTTTAATACAATCCGCTGTAATTTGTTTATTAATAGCATCTTGATTAGATTTACTTTGAATATTTTTTATTTTTTTTATTTTTTGACCGCTTTTAAAAATTTCTTTAATTTCAATTTTAATTTTATCATATTTATTTAAATTCAAAATATTAATTAAATTATGTTCATTCAAAAAAAATAATCCATTTTCTTCTTTAACAAAAGGTAATTCTTCATAATAACTAATTTGATAAGCTTTAATTAAATCCAAATGTTCAAATTCAACTCTAATAAAATTCCAAAGTCCTCTTCTAAACATTTCTAACGTATATAAAATCAAAGCCAAAAATTCAGGTCTAATTGTATTAGCCATAATTTCCGGACTAACAGATAAAACCCACAAAAATCTTAAAATAATATCAATAAAAATACTACTTTGATAAAAAAATTTATTTTTATATGTTAAATTATTCCTCAACATAAAATTCTTAGACCCCCTTTCAAAAAATCCCCAATCCATCACATTATCCCAAAAACTAGAATAACAACCTGAAATAAAAGCACTAATTATCCAAAAATAAAAGCAACTTTGATAAAAATTCGTTAAGAAAGAAAAAACACATACAATTATATTAAAAGTATATTTACCTATATTAAACACATATGGAAACACTTTTCCTTTATCTATTATTTGTCTCCCTACTTGAAGACAACGAATAAAATTAGGAAATATTCCAATTACTAAATAAATACCTCTTGTGTTTCCACAAAAACTTTCTCTTTGATTATAAGGAGTGTGATAATAACTATAATAACATAAAGTATATTCAATATCTCTCATTGGTCCTATCAAACTTGTTAATTGATCCATAAACCAAATATGTCTAAATTCAATAGGTATAAAAATAGATGCTATACATTCAATAAATAAACCCATTGTATAAAATCTTCCTTCATAATTAAATATTCGAAAAGGACAGAAAAAATATATCAAAATTATTAACCAACATATCAATGGTAAATCACTAACACTTATATAAGTATTTAACCAAACAAACATTTCTATTTTACTTCTCATTAAAATATATATTAAAAGAGATATAAAAAAAATTATTGTAAAAAAGGCACTTCTTTGAAATATTTCAATTGTTGTGCTATAATGATTATCAAATGCAAATAATGCTTTATAATTTATTGATGCTTCATTCCATGCCCAAACATTAGAACCTAAAGTCCATAAATATAAACATAAAATTCCATATGTTCTAAACATTGGAAAAAGACTACGAAATTCTGCATCATCATCAAAATCTAAATTATATTTTTTTCCAAGAATTATACATGTTAAAAATAATATAAAAAGAATTCCTATGTAAATTCCTAAAAAAAATGTATCTGTTTGGGAAAATATTACATTTGATAAAAAATTTTTGAGAACTTTTAATGGACTCATATTATATTTGCTATGGAAATAAAAAGAGAATCTTTTTTCTATTTCATTAAGAAAGTTTTTGTTTAATTCATAACAAGAACTTACAGTATTATCAATTTCTGTTAAAACTTTTTCTGTTTCATTATCATCTAAATCACTAAAATTATTTTCACTGTTGTTTAAATATTTTAAATATTTTCCAATAATTTTATTTTTAATTAATTGATTAGTTTCAATAAATTTTTGAAAAATTGAAACATCTTTATAAAAATTTTTTAATGTTCTTTCAATTTGACCTTCAAAAATTTTGTATTCTTTGTGTTTTTTAATATATTCTAATTGTTCTAATATTTGTTCATATCTTGTAATATGTCTATTATTATATAATTGTTCTGTAAAAAATTGAAATTTTTCAAATTCTAATTTTAATTGATTTAAAAATTTTTGTTTAATTATTTTAAGATAATCATCTCTTGAATGCTTATTTTCAATTTCATTATTATCATCTTTATCAATTAATTTCTCAGTTAAATCATTATCATTTTCTATTTTATTCTTATTAATTTTAATTATGTTTTTATTACTTTTAGTTAAATAATAATCTTCATTTATATATTTTTCTTTTAAAGGTTGTAAAATTTCTAATAATTTTTTATAATCTACATAATAATCTTTCCATTCATAAATTATTTGTTCTTCTATTTCTTTTATACTCATTTTAATATTATTTTATTTTTATTAATATAATAATAATTATATTGAAAAAAATTTTATATAAAACTTTTATAATTTTTATAATAATTAATTAATAATTATTTAAATGAATTTTTAACTAATTTGATACATTTTTCTCCTATTGCAATATCATATTTAAATTCTTGAAATTTTATTGAAATTTTTTGAAAATTACCTAATGATACATCATTTTTTTGAATAGAATTTACATCTTGAAGAATATATATTATATTTTTTATAAATTTTGATAAATTTTTATCATTTTCATTTTCAAAATCTCCCTTTTTTTCAATTATTTTCCCTTCAAAGTCTATTTCTAAAGATGAAGACATTTAAATTAAAAAATATATATAATTTTTATATTTTTTTAAAATAATATTTTCCATTTTAATATTTTTTATTAATTTAGTTATTTATTTTTTTATTAAGTATTAAATAAAAATATAAAAAATAATAATTTATTATATTATTATTTATATTGATTTTGTGTTTTTTGATAAAAAATATTTTTAAATAATTTTATTTACATTTTTAATAAAATAAACACATTCTTAACAAAATTTTCAAAAAATATTAAATAATAATTTATAAATATAATTAAATAAATTATATTTTTATATTAATATTTAAATATAATAATAAAGATGAGCAATTTAATCAAAATTACACTATTTTCATTATTAATAATCTATTCAATAGAAATATCATCTTCAGGTTCAATAAATTTAAATTTAGATAAAAATAATAATTTTTTCACAGTTTCATTAAATTTAGGAGATCCTTCTCAAACATTTTCAGTTCAAGTTGATACAACAACAAGTGAAACTTGGGTTCCTTCAATAAACACAACTTATTCAGTTTCACCTAAATATGATCATTCTAAATCAAAAACAGTTGATTTTTTAAATAAAACAATAGACATTTATGATGAAGATGGAAAAGTAAGAGGAAAAAGCACATATGATAAAATAAAAGTGGGAAAATATGAATTAAATAAATTTGGTTTTGTTCAAGTTTTAGAATATGAAATTGGATTTAAAGATTATCCAAAAGGAAAATTAGGTTTAGGTTATAAACAAGAGCGTGGAGAAACATTCAATTTCATAAAATCTTTAAAAAATGAAGGTTTAATTGAAAAAGAAGTTTTTTCAATTATTCCTGATGAAAAAGTTTTATATGTTGGAGACTATCCACAAAATAAAGGAAAATTATCTTTTTGTAATTTAACTGAAACAGATGATTTAGATAATGATTATAGAGCAAGTTGGGTTTGCGAAATGTCACATATGTTTTTTGGAAATTTTGGTAATAAAATAAATTTAGATGATTTTGAAGAATTAAATGCAAGAGTTTCTTTTGATACTGCTTATCCTTATATAAGTGTTCCTAAAAGACATTTAAAAACTTTTAAGGAAAAATATATAAAAAAAGTATTTAATGATACTTGTACTGAAATTAAAGATAATGAAGAAACTTATTTTATATGTGAAGATGATGAAGAAAATTTAAAAAATTCAAATATTACTTTTGTTTTAGGTGGATTTGGTTATATTTTAACTAAAGAACAATTATTTAAAAAAATAGATGGTGATAAAGTTGAATTATTAATAAGATTTTGGAAAGAAAATGATGATATTTTAAGTTTTGGAATTCCTTTTGTTTATAATTATATTACAGTTTATGATTTTGAATTAAATCAAGTTGGTTTTTATGGAGAAAATAGAATTGATTTATATGCAGATTGGATTTTATGGTTAAATGGATTAACTCCCAAACAACAAAGAGAAAGAATGAAAAATTTAATTATTGGTTGTGCAGCTCTTGGTGGAATTTTAGCACTTATTGTTATATTTTTAATTATTAGAGCATGTAGAAGAAAACAATTGGATGAAGAACATGGACCTCTTGTGAAAAATGAACAAATGGCTCAATAATATTTTTTAATAAATAATTAAATTTTTTATAAGTTTTATTTAAAATAATTTTTTTTATATAATAAATTTAAATTAAATAATTTAATTAAAAATAATATTAATTATTATAATTATTTTTTTTTATTTGTTAATGTTTATATTTATAATTTTTTAAAAATATAAGAAATAATATAAAATATGTTAAAATTTTAATAATTTTTTATAATAAATATTTAATAATTTAATAAATTATATTTAAAAAAATATTAAAATATATTATTATTTAATTCTTAATATATAATGAATAATGTTAGTGATTCAATGCTCCCAAAAGTAAATGGCATAAATAATTCAGGTTCAATTCATTTTACTCCAAATATACCTAAAAAAACTACCCAATATTATAATTTTCTCTTTAATCCAAAAAATAATAATTGTAATAATTCTTCATTGCTTGTAAATAATAATATCAAAATAAAAAATTATTCTAATCCAAAATATAAGAACAGATCTAAATTTAAAAATAAACTAATAACAAAGCATTATAGCATATGTTCAAATGTACAATCAGTTAATGATAAAAAACTATCAAATTTTTCTTTTAAAAAGCCTACAATTACAGAACCTTCTTGTAATTTAAATAAATTTTTACCACCTA
>JAEEGK010013657.1_pt1 | contig 18270 bp, 18 predicted proteins | sample 8958771 | NCBI WGS metagenome assembly JAEEGK01 (sample SAMN16246547, study PRJNA631951) | gut metagenome | biome: gut microbiome; feature: rumen; material: SC-attached | host: Bos | place: Iran: Karaj | collected 2018-10
CTTGCTGAAGAAATAGAAGCACTAAAGGCAAACTGCGAAACTACTAATGCCCAGGCAATGGAAACCATGAAAAGCATAAAGGAAATAACCGACGAGATAACAGAACTATCGCTCAAACAATAGCATACAACATCATGATAGACAAAACTATATGCTTTCCAAACGCCAAGATAAACATCGGTCTTGACATCGTACGCCGACGCGCCGACGGCTACCACGACATTAGCACATTGTTCTACCCCATCAACATCACCGATGCGATGGAAATTATGCCGAGCGACAAGTTCATCTTCGACAACCGTGGCATAAGAATCGACTGCGAAATCGAGAAAAACCTTTGCTACAAGGCATACAAGATGCTAAAGGACGATTTCGACTTGCCACCCGTCAAGTTTGTGCTGTACAAGCACATACCTTTCGGAAGCGGACTTGGCGCAGGTTCGTCCGATGCCGCTTTCACGATAAAGATGCTCAACGATATGTTTTCGCTGAAGCTCACTACTGAGCAGATGATTGCATACGCTTCGCGACTTGGCGCCGACTGCGCATTTTTCATCCACAACCGACCAATGCTCGCCGAAGGCACTGGAAACATTTTCCACGAAACAAAACTTAACCTTTCGGGAAAAAACCTAGTCCTTGTTCTGCCGCCAATTTCGGTAAACACTGCAAAAGCATACTCGCAATGCAAACCTGCAGAACCACAATACAAACTCGAAGATTCCATAAAGTTTCCTATCGAGCAGTGGAAAGACCGCATAAAAAACGACTTTGAGCCGACAGTTTTTACCGAAAATCCTATGCTCGCCGAAATAAAGCAGAAACTTTACAAAAGCGGGGCAATGTTCGCACAGATGTCGGGTTCTGGCTCCGCAATGTACGGTATTTTCGACAAAAAGCCGCAATTGGATTTCGCAGGATGTAAAACAGAACTGATTGAATTGCAATGAGAAAAATTTTTACCACTATTGTCGCAATTTTCACTACATTTTTGTCGCTTTTTTCGCAACAGAATTACGACACCACTGGCAATGCCGAATACTACCGCAAGTTTGCATTCCGCTCATTTTCAAACGAAAACCTAACACTTCCCTATCGTGAAGCCAGACTTTGTCAAGCCGAAAACGGACAGTCGGCACTTGTGATATTCATGCACAGCAGTTCGCACCGTGGCGACGACAACAAGTCGCAGATGCGAGGCACAGCACTAAAGACCATTGTCAACTATCTGGAAAGCAATAAGATTAAATCGGTTGTCGTAGCTCCACAATGCGACAAGAACCATTTCTGGAACGACAGCGACTCAAAGGCAAGTTCGGCAGCAAAGCAACTGATAGACAAGCTAATTGCCGACAATCCCGACATCGACAGCAGGCGTGTTTATATTTTCGGATACTCGAGCGGCGGTGCTGGCGTATGGCGCATGGTTTCCGACTATCCCGGCACCTTTGCAGCCGCAATGACGGCAGCTTCGTATCCATACAAGGTGTATCCGAAGCACATTGCGCAAACTCCACTTTGCGTCGTAATCGGCACAAAGGACGACAAGGCAAAAGTTTCATCTGTAAAACCTACAATCAAGGAGATTCAGAAATACGGAGGCACAGTAAACCTAATCGTCGAAAAAGGAAGCGACCGCCTTGCTACCTGTATCAACGCCTTCAGCGACAACAATCTACAATGGGTATTCAACAACAAAAAATAGGATTATGAAATTCGACTCGCTATCTCAATGCAAAGAATATATACATGCCGATGCCTACCGATACATTGGGACATATAGCAGAACGGCAAGACTGAAACTTCGTCTCAAAGTCATCGGATTCCGCTATACAAGGGTTATGCGCATTTGCTGTTATCTGCGTTCACGCAAGTGGCTATTACCCATATATCTCATTTACAGGCTAAAACTCAACAGACTATCGTATAAGTCTGGCATACAGATTTCCGAAACCACACAGATTGGCAAAGGCTTCTACATCGGACATTTCGGTTGCATAGTGGTAAGCGACCAAGCCGTAATTGGCAGCAACGTAAACATATCGCAGGGCATAACCATCGGGCGGACAAACCGTGGTGAAAAGCAAGGAGTTCCCACTATTGGCGACGAAGTATATATAGGTCCAGGTGCAAAGATTATCGGGAAGATAAACATCGGCAACAACATTACAATTGGGGCAAATGCAGTAGTAACATCTGACATTCCCAACAATGCCTGCGTTGCAGGAATTCCAGCCAAAATCATTTCGTATGCAGGTAGCGAAGGTTATGTAAACAGAAAGGTATAATTGCTGAATATTTCAAAAAGTATTATTTTTGCAAAAAATGTTTAAGATATGATTTTAGCAAGCATTGACACAATTCCAGGAAAAAACTTTGAAGTTTTGGGAATAGTAAAGGGAACAGTAGTACAGTCGAAGCACATTGGACGCGACTTTTTAGCTGGTTTGAAGACCATAGTCGGCGGTGAAATACAAGGTTACACCGATATGCTCAACGAAGCACGCAGTATTGCAACCGAACGCATGACAAAAGAAGCCGAAGCACTTGGTGCTGATGCAGTTATCGGTATGCGTTATGGTTCATCAGCAGTGATGGACGGAGCAGCCGAAATAGTTGCTTACGGCACAGCGGTGAAGTTCGTTTAGGCGTTTGGGGCTCAAGGCTCAAAGGCTAACGGTCTTGAAGTCTTTTTGCCCCCATCTTTAAGGCCATTAAGGCCTTTAAAGACCTTAATGCATGTGGGGGGCAACAACATCCTGCTAGGCTGTTAGCCTATTGGACTGTTAGCCTTCAAGCCCTTATGTCCCAAAATAAAATCGTCAATCGTATTTCGTAAATCGTAAATAAATTGTATTTTTGCACTCTCAAAATTTTATTTGCAATGAGTGAAGGACTATACTCAATGGAAGCCAAGGATTTTGACAAAACCTTGGACTTTACGAAAATAAAGCCATACGGCGATACAATGAACGACGGTAAGACTCAAATTAGTTTTACCTTGCCAGTTCCTGCAGGTGCAGAAGCCGAAGAAGCAGCCAAGCAACTCCTCAAGAGAATGGGATTCGAAAATCCCCTCGTAGTTTACGCAAAGGAACTTACCGAAGGCTTCACATTCTTCAACTGCTACGGAAGCTGCACACACACCGTTGACTACTCTACAATACATGTCCCAAAGGTAGAATCGACCGTGATGAGCATGAAGGAAACCGACGACTTCATCCGCGAACACATTGGCCGTAAAATAATTGTTGTTGGCGCAAGCACAGGAACCGACGCTCACACCGTTGGTATCGATGCTATCATGAACATGAAGGGTTATGCCGGTCACTACGGACTTGAACGCTACGACATGATTGAAGCCCTCAACATGGGCAGCCAGGTGCCAAACGAGGAATTCATCGCCAAGGCTATCGAAATGCACGCCGACGCTCTGCTCGTTTCGCAGACCGTAACCCAGAAGGATGTCCACATCAAGAATATGACCGAACTCGTCGAAATGCTTGAAGCAGAAGGTCTTCGCGATAAGGTTATCCTCGTTTGCGGCGGACCGCGTATAAGCCACGAGCTTGCACAGGAACTTGGCTACGACGCTGGTTTCGGTGCGAACACCTATGCCGACGATGTTGCTTCGTTCGTCGCTCAGGAACTCGACAAGCGCTTGAACAACAAATAGTGCCGATGCTTAAAACTGGAACGGTTATACAGTCGAACGGCAGCAACTGCATAGTTGCCAGCGAAAACCAAAAGTACGACTGCGTAATCAAAGGTAAGCTGAGGCAAAAAGGTTACAACTCGACAAATCCCGTAGCAGTCGGCGATATTGTCGAGTTTGACATTTCTATAGAGCCCGCGACAATCGCCAGCATACACGAACGACGCAACTGCATAATCCGCAAATCGACCAACCTCTCGAAGCAGTCGCACATCATCGCCGCCAACATCGACCAGGCGGTATTCGTCTTCACAATGCACCACCCCGAAACCACAACCGTCTTCCTCGACCGCTTTCTAGTTTCGGCAGAATCGTACAGCATTCCTACCGTAATTATTTTCAACAAGATAGACATATACAAGCCAGAGGAATTCGACCAAGTTGCCGAACTTATGGCTACATACGCCGAGATTGGATACAAGGTGCTTGATGTTTCGGTGACGAAAAACCACAACATAGATGCCGTGCGCGAAATTCTGAAGGACAAGGTAAGCCTAATTTCGGGACAAAGCGGAGTGGGAAAAACCTCGATTGTGAATGCCGTGTCGGGACTGAATCTCAAGACAGCAAGCATTTCGGAATCGCACGACTCGGGCAAGCATACCACATCGTTTGCCCAGATGCTACCGCTCGACTTTGGCGGTTACATTATTGATACTCCTGGAGTTCGCGCATTCGGACTTGTGGAACTCGAACGCAACTGCATCTCGCATTATTTCCCCGAAATCTTCAAGACCGCCGAGAACTGCCGATTCTACAACTGCACCCACACCAACGAACCAGGCTGCGCCGTGAAAGAAGCAGTGGAAAACGGAGAAATCGCTTGGAGCAGATACCATTCGTACACAAACATTTTCTTCGACGAGGACGAAAAACACAGACGAGAAGACTATTGATTCTCCTGAATAAAAAATATAATCCCAAACAATATTTTTCGTAAACTTGCATTTTGATAAAAATAAAGCACAAACGCAGTAACATCTTATGAAAGAGCGCCTTATATTAATATCAAACGATGACGGAATTGCCTCGAAAGGTATCGACACGCTTATACGCATAGCACAGCCATACGGAAAACTCGTGGTTGTAGCACCAGTAAACGCACAGTCGGGCAAATCTCATTCTGTATCGCTAACTACACCCATTAGATATGAAATAAGACACAGCAGCAAAAATCTTGAAAAATATGTACTATACGGGACTCCTGTTGATTGCGTAAAAGGAGCTCTCACAAAAATTCTCCCACGCAAGCCCGACCTCATGCTATCGGGAATAAACCATGGATCAAACTCAGCAATAAGCGTTGTATATTCGGGAACTATGGGCGCTGCAATCGAAGCATCATTCTACGGAATCCCATCAATCGGACTTTCTATTATAACACACGATGCAGATGCTGATTTCGAAACAATAGAAAAAACCGCGCCGGCTCTCATCGAAAAAGTGCTAGAACACGGACTGCCAAATCAGGTGAGCCTAAATGTAAATTATCCAGTCACAACACCTCAAGAATTCAAAGGATTCAAAATATGCACACAAACAAAGAGTTACTGGTACGAGGACTTTGAGGAAACAACCGATAGATTTGGAAACATAGCATACTATCAGCGCGGACATATAATAAACATGGAACCTGATAATCCTGATTGCGATGAAAACGCACTTGCAGAGAATTACGCAGCAATCGTTCCCGTGCGAGCCGACTTCACTGAATACAAATTGATTAACGAACTAAAAAATTGGAATTTATAATATGGAAGCAAGACCTAACATGATAAAACGCTTCAACAAGCCCATATTCGGACTGTTGATTGGTATAATCGTACCGATAATCGCATTCTTCATATATTTCATAATCGAGCACTTCATGTACGGATGGGGATTTGTCGATTTCATAAACAGGCTTATCGAAATCAAGTCGATTCTACCGCCAAGCCTCTGCGTTTTTGCCGACCTTATCCCCTACTTCATTTTCAAGAAGTTGGATTACTGGTACGCCGTTAAAGGTCTGGTATTCTCGCTGGTAATCTACACACTGATATTTGTCGTCCTCACATTCATGAAATATTAAATGAGGTATTTCGTAATTGCCGGCGAAGCATCTGGCGACCTGCACGGGTCATTCCTTGTGGAGCAGATAAAAATTGCAGACACTAATGCCACCATTGAAGGCTGGGGTGGCGATTTAATGTCGGCACAAGGCGTAAAAATACACAAGCACATCAAGGACTTGGCATTCATGGGTTTTGTCGAGGTTGCCAAAAATCTGTCGACAATTTTTGCAAACATAAAGCTTGTAAAACAGCAGATTACAGACTTCAAACCCGATGCCCTAGTGCTTGTCGATTACCCCGGATTCAACTTCCGCATTGCGAAATGGGCAAAGAAACAAGGATTCAAGGTGCTGTACTTCATTTCTCCTAATGTCTGGGCATGGAAGTCGAACCGCGTGTACAAGGTTCGCGACAACACCGACCGGATGTACACTATTCTTCCGTTCGAGAAGGCTTTTTATGCAAAATATAACATCGATGTCGAATATTTCGGACATCCGCTTGTAGATGTGATAGCATCGTACAAGGCAAAAAGCATTGACGAATTCCGCCAAATGCACAATCTTCCCGACAAGCCCATAATTGCAACAATGGCAGGCAGCCGCCGTCAGGAAATCAGCCGCATGCTTCCGATAATGGTCGAAACAGCACGAAAATTCCCACAATACCAGTTCCTAATCACAGGCGCACCAGCAATCGACAGGGATTTCTACAACCAATTCCTGACCGACAAGCCAGAAAACATGGAATTGCTTTTCAACAGCACCTACGAAATTCTCTCCCATGCCGAAGCAGGAATTGTAACATCGGGTACGGCTACGCTTGAAGCCGCTTTGTTTGGCGTCCCGCAGGTTGTTTGCTACAAGGCAGATGCATTTTCGGTGTTCATAGCTCGGCAGGTGTCAAGATTTTCGGGAGTAAAGTACATTTCGCTGGTAAACCTAATCCTCGACAAGCCCAGTGTGCGCGAACTCATTCAGGACGGCCTTACCGTGCAAAACGCAACCGATGAACTTAGCCAAATTATCGTAGGTGGCACAAAACGCCCATCCATCGAAAGCGACTACGCCGAACTTTATGGAAAACTCGGAGAAAAAGGCGTTTATAAACGGATAGCGGAAGATATTTGCAGAAGGACATCTGCAAAACAATAAGACTGCTAGATTTTTCTCAGCAGCTCGAAATCGTTTTTCTTTATTCTTTCGAATATATTACGCACAATCGGACAAGTTTCTGCATTTAATTCGCAAATCTTCAATATGCTCCTGATATTCTTCGAATCGGTGTGAGGATATTCGCGACATGCCTTTGTGCGTGAATTGTAGAGCATGCAATAATTGTCGGGCATTAGGAAAGGGCAAGGCATTTCCTTGAAAACATAGTCGCCATCCTCATCAATGCGGAGATACTGTGAAATAAATGCAGATTCCTTCATTTTCAGATGGGTAGCCATGCGAGCTATATCATTTTGTATGAAGCGAGGTCCAAGCGTACGACAACAATTGGCACATTGCAGACAATCTATTTTCTCCGATTCTTCATCGTGCAAACGATGAAACAAAGCATCTAACTTCTTGCCATCCAAACGCTTAAGGCGTTTCATCAAATCGGAGTATTCACCGTCCATACTATTCAACCTTTACCACCCTGTGCGACACCGAAACACCTTCGGACTTTATACTCACAATGTAAACACCATTAGGCAAATCCGAGACATTATGCGCAATAACTTCATCATCTGCAACTTGAACAGAATACGAAAGCACAATCCTTCCAAGTGAAGAATATACATTTACATCAACCTCGCGTGGTTTTTCGGTTCTTAGTCTCACTACAAGTTCATCATCCACAGGATTTTGCACTATGGAGAAAAAACCAGCATCTGTAGATTCCGAAGCATAACCTACATTGTTGAATGCCAACTCCGCAACGACTGGCAAATGGTCGCTCATATTGTACAGGGCATCAATCACATTGCTTGGCAGTGTATTATTTGCTGGTGAATTTATCGCGCCATTGAATCTATTACCATCCTGACCTACAGCCCAGTACGAGCCATCGCAATAAGTTATGCCCTTTGTTCCATTTATAATGCTTCCCGACATAAGTATGAAGTCGAAGCGGTCATCCATACCACCACCAGAAAAACAGTCGCCACTACCACTATGTGTCGATTGCGTGTGATATTCGCTGAAATTCCAGCTATTGGTCCACTCTCCCATCTGGTTTACAGGGTCGTAGAAAGCAATAGGCAAATACGATGGATTTACAAGATTCTGGAAAGCCGGTTCCGATGCTCTATACACATTAAAGTCGCCACAGATAATAAAATTGTCGTTATTGCCTTGCGCTGTTATATAATTCATAAACTGTTGAATCTCGGTGCCTCTGTCTGCAGCATACTCTGTTCCTGCTTTAAGGTGGGCAATGGCAACCTTGAGAGTATCATTGCTGGCCTTGTGCTTCAGTTTGTAAATGTTTATCTCACGAATGTCCGTATCAACTTTTGTCTGTGCTACAAGCAAGAACTTTGTCTGGTCGTAAAATAGAGCATTGTTAAGATAAGTATTACCGGATGCGTTTGCATTTTTCCATCTTGTTACACCGTTTACATTCAACGAATTGCCAAGAATATACGAAATAGAATATGCCAAATTAGGATTTCTTCCACCGACCTCGCAACAGCAAAGAATATCTGGTTGCTGGTTGGCAACAATCGTCGCCAAATATCCAGCCTTTGCCTCATGAGGATTGTTTTCCGTTGTACAATAGGTTGGATAATTATTAAAATTCAGCAAGTTATAACTCATAACCTTTATTCTTCCCTGCGAATAGCCATACAGGGAAAACAAGATTACAACGGCAAACAATATTCCGAACCTACAGCGCATGATTTCAAATTAGTTCAACACGGTTTTCTGCTTTACTTCCACAATCTTACCATATTTAGCAAGTTCCTTCATGTCGATTTTCTTCTTGTTGCCAACAATAGTAATAAGCATCGGACGTCCATGAATATTTTGCTTATAGAAATCAACTATGTTGTCAAATTCCAATGACTTGTAAATATCGTACTGCATAATGCGCGGATCATCCTTATAACCGAAAAGCCTCCATTTTTCAACAGTTTCGGTAACATCACGCTCGTCGGGCTTAGATGTCAGCAACGACTGCATCAAATAATCCTTAACGCCACGCATACGCTTCTCTTTCATAGGCATATCGTTAATGAGTCCTGTCATTACCGAAATAGCTTCTAGGGTCTTGTCGGACTGTGTTCCAATAAAAGCCAAGAACTTGGATTTATCCTTCTGTGTCAAACCTGTACGGCTAACAGCATACGCCGTATAAGCCATCGAGCGGAATTCCCTAATCTCTTGGAATACAAGCGACGACATTCCTGTGCCGAAATACTGGTTGAATGCATCCATGTTTGCCATCTGCTTTTCATCCAGCACCTCACCCTCGATGTAGAAATAAATCTTGCTCTGAGCAGCCTTCGAATCGTTGATGAACATTATAGTATTCTCGGTATATTGCTTTGTGGGCAAAACCTTCGGGAATTCACCATCCGCTGTCACCGAGCTAAAATCCATAGTTTTCATCATGGAAATAACATCATCCACACTCATATTGCCAGAATAATGCACAGTAAACGGATGAGCCTTGACAAGCGAAAGAGCTTCCATCATATCGTCTGATGTAATTTTCGACACTTGTTTTGCACTTGTACGACGCAAATACTTTGAATTTTCGCCAAAAATACCATATTGTAACAATGCAGATGCAATTTCATCAGTTGACTTGCGCTCCATCTTGCGATCCATGGCATCTTCCTCTGTTATCCTTTCGAGCTTTGAATCATCGGCTTTTGCATCGGTAAGCAGACTCATAATCAAACTAACCGACTCCTTGAAATACTTGTTAAAGCCATCGATTGAAACGGTAAAATAGTTATCATCGGCATAAACAGAGAACGATGTCGCATATTTCTGAAGAGCCTTGTTGAACTCATCGTTTGTGTATTTTGACGTACCAATATACTGAAGATAAGAAGCCAACTGCTCATATTTTGGATAGTCTTTCAATCCGGTCTTGAACTTTATCTCCATGTTGAAAATATCGTTCTGGTCGAACTTGGAATAATACAGGTCAACACCTTTTGCAATTCCGTAATACTCAAAATCTTCACCTTCCTTTACAAACTTAGGAGACATCGATTTCACTGGCATTTCCTCGAATTTCATAGCATAATCGGATGAAACCTCGGCATTTTCGGGCACAACGGGGTCGAAACCTGGCTTGTCCAACTTGTCTTTGTCGGGAAATCCCATTTTTGAATGATACGACAGATAGTTGTCGTTCAAATACTTTTCTGCAACTTTCTTGATGTCTTCGGGGGTTATGCTCTCGATATATTTCGGATAAGCAAGCACTTCGTCCCATTCCATACCTGTAAGGAAGCATTCGCCCATCCTATAAGCACGCATTTCGGGATCTTCCATCTCCGACTCGAAATTCTTTATCATCTCCAGCTTTATTGCCTCCAACTGTTCCTTGTCTACATCTTCGGTACGCAAGCGCTTTATCTCGTTAACAACCAGTGCTTCTGCATCTTCGAACTTCTGTCCGATAATTTTTGGAACATACAGCACCATCATTCCACCATGGTCGAGGCGCTCGTTGTTGATAGCCATTGCCGCCAACAACTTTCTGTCATTCATAAGCTTATCAAGATATCCTGTTGAAGATGAATTATTTAGCAAAGTCTGGCATACCGAAAGCACATATCTATCATTGTCGCTCATTGTCACCGTACGATAGCCAAGTACGCCCATACGGACAGGTGTCAGTGAAACTTCAACAGACTCAACTCCATTGAAAGGCTTTTCCTCGTATTTTGGATATTCTGGGACATCGCCCTTACGCCATTCACCGAAATACTCTTCAATCATCGGCTTAATTTCCGAAACCTTGAAGTTTCCTGTCATTATCAAAGCCATATTATTTGCGACATAATAGGTATCGTACATTTTCTGCATGGTTGTAAGCGACGGATTCTTAATATGGTCGGCTTTTCCTATGACGGTCTGCGTTCCATAAGGATGGTTCTTGTAGAAATTTGCAAGGAACGACTCCATAAGGTTTGACGTGAACTCGTCGGCATACATGTTCTTCTCCTCAAAAACAGTTTCCAACTCCGACTGGAACAACCTGAAAACCGGATGTTTGAAACGATGCGAATACAACTCCATCCATTTTTCCATCTGTCCTACAGGAAATGCGTTGAAGTAGGCAACAACCTCATCAGATGTGAAGGCGTTTACCATTGTTGCCCCCATTCCATCTAGCAGCTTATCAAGTTCGTTTGGAATAGCGTACTTTCCTGCTTTCAACGACAATGCATTGATTTCCTTTTGTATTTCCTTGCGGCGAGCATCATCGGTTGTCGCTGCGAGTTCGTCATATTTCATCGAAATGCTGTCCAAGTAAACCTTCTCCGCCTTATAGTCAACGGTTCCTATTTCATCGGTTCCCTTAAACATCATGTGCTCAAGGTAATGCGAAGTACCAGTATGGTCTTTAGGATCATATTTTCCACCAGTCTTAATTGCTACAGCACCAAGAACTACCGAAGCATTGGGATCCTCGTTAAGATATACATTCAGTCCGTTGGACAACTCGTAATGCACAACCTCAAGACTTTTATTCTTTTGCGAAAAAGCAACCATACATAAGGCTGTCGCCATGAGCAAGAAAGCTATTCTTTTCATATTCAATTATTTATATTTCTTTTTAAAATCTTTTTTCTTCAACACATTTGTGGAAACAATAGAAATTTCCTTCTTCGGAGTACGGTTTAAATCTGTTTCGACCTTCGACAATTTGTCTAAAATATCCATTCCGACAACAATTTCCCCGAAAACCGTATAAAAATCCTCGAACATTGGTACACCGCCACGCTCAAGGTACTTGTCGATATTCTTTTCTGATATTGAAAACAACTCTACACCATCATTTTCTATCTGCGGCTTTACCTTTTTCATCACTGTGGCATATAGTTCATTGTACTGCTTCATGGTTGACATTGAACGCAAGGCTCCTAGACTATCCTTCAATGCCTTGTTTTCGGGCAAAGCCAAAAACTTATCTATATATATTTTATAGGTATCGCGATTTCGAATTGCCACCGATGCCTTTATTTCATGGATGTCAAGATTCTTGCTTCCATCAACGAGGAAAAACAGGTTGGCATCGGACATTTTTTGCGGATTTTTTGCACCTTCCACACGTTTCATCGCCACAGTGCCACGCAAAGGCAAAATCTTTTCGTTGAACTCAGCAGGCAAAGTCCTGTCGCTTGCTAAATCAGCTGCAAGCATATCCCCTTCCGCAAAACCTCGTTGCAAACCAAAAGAATAGTCGCCATTTCGCACAGCATTATACATTAATGCACCATTGTACAACTGCGAGGAACTTTTTTGCATAAAATTATCGCGGTGAGACGGAGTACCTTCATAAAGGCCAATAACAAAATTGCCTGCAGTAGTCTCAATCTCAACATAATTCTTTATTTTCAACGGATTGTGCAACACACTACAAGACTGCAAAAAAAATGCAGCAACATAGCATCCGAAAAGAATCCGCAATAATTTTTTCACAAATAATTAATTTATATTGTTTTTTTTATTAATATTGTCGGCACAAAATTAGAAAAAAAAATTACGATTTGATATGAAAAAAAATGTTGTAATATTTCTGGCATTAGCCTTGGTTTTAGGAGGCATGATAGGTATGAACGGTTGCCGTCGTCCCGTACCACCAAAGGCTATCGTAAAAATTGTTGACACAGACAAACAGCCTGTTGAAAACGCAATGGTGATAGTAAAGGCCAACAACTCGGACAGCGCACACACCATGGTTTATTTCAAGGATGAAACCAAATCTGTTGCCGATACTCAGTATACGACATCTGATGGTACTCTTGAATACGAATTCAAGTACGAATCAATATTAAAGGTTGAAGCAACCAAAGATGCAGACAGAGCACACCCCTTCGTCAGAAGAGGCATGGGCGTTCTTGTTCTCGAAAACAACAAGACTGCAGAAGTAACAATCGAAATCAACGAACAAACTGTATTTAATTAGGATTTTGTATGAAAAAACTTTTTGCCGCTTTTGCCCTTGCCATAATATGTACAAGCGCATTTGCCCAAATAACAATTACTTCTACCAATTACTACGGAATAGGTAGCACAGTAAGAAACGTATCCGTTGTCGGCAACGACCAAACCGACTCGGTAGCTATCACAAACATAATCCAATCGCCGGTTATAATAGATTCTGCAGTATGCACTCTTTTCGAGGCTTACTACATGATTGACACTGTTGTTTACAAGGAGCCGAGAACAGAAGGTGAATTTACAGAAGAAACCTTCTCGTTTACCGATGCCAACGGCATGAGCATGCACATAAAGGTAAGCGAAGAAAAGGCAGTCTGCATTGGTATCAGCGGTGCTTTGGCACAAATGGGACTTAACGACGACATGGAACTCAAATTCGAGGAGCCAATGGATGTAATATTGTTCCCTGCCGTACAAAACTCACATCTTGAAGATTCTGCACATGGAATATACAAGAAGCATATAAGCGAAATGCAGGATGCGTTCAATTCATTTGACAGCCAAATGGGACCGATGATGTATTCATTCCTTGCCGCCGAATACGATTCTGTCTTAATCGACACCAAGGTAAATTATTCATCTAGGTTTAACGAAACTGGCATCTTAAAGCTTTTGGGCTATCACATGCAGAAAGGCAGATACGAATATCTTCGCGAAACCAGACAATATACTTACGTCACAAATATGCTCCTGCATAGAATTGGCGGAACAGAGTTCGTGGATATTAACCAATGTACATTGACTAACAATATGTTTGCAATGTATTTTGGCACACCTACAATAAACATTGGAGAAACATTGAGAGAATACATGGGACTAAGCTTCCCGATTTCTTCAACCTCAACTACATTGAACTATTGGACAGCCAATGACAACTACCCTATTGTTGAAATGTCAACCAATGCAGATGTAACTGGAGCAAAGAAACTTGCTGTAAGGTATGGAGAAAACGAATTTGAAGATTTTGTTGCCACAAGCAACATTTCAACAAACATCTATCCTAATCCAGCCACAGACATTCTCAACATTGCTATTGAAGACATGAAGAATGGCATCATGAATATATATTCGACAAACGGTGCGCTTGTTAAAGAAGTCCAGTTGGATGGTAGCCACAACAGCATAAGTGTAAACGATTTGCACAACGGATGCTATTTCTTCAGAATTTCCTACGGAGATAAAGAAATAAAAGGTAATTTTGCAAAGAATTAATAAAGGTCTGGGGTATTAGCTCAGTTGGCTAGAGTGCATGGCTGGCAGCCATGAGGTCATCGGTTCGACCCCGATATACTCCACCAGAAGGAAGCGGCTGATTAGCCGCTTTTTTCGTTTACCATATATATATACCTAACAACCAACATATTAATTGTTTGTTAATATTTTTATATGAAATTCGGACATTTTTTAGTACCTTTGCAGTTTTAAAAATTTGCATGTTCATAGAAATGTTGTTATGACAATATTTACTGAAAGATTGACAATTAATGAGGTTGAAAAAATTCTATTTTCATCCGAAAACATCAATATATCCAAAGAATGGATTGACCGTGTTGATGCCTGCTATCATTTTCTGGAGAAATTTTCTGCAGAAAAAGTGATATACGGAATAAATACAGGATTCGGTCCTATGGCTCAATGGCGCGTTGACGACAGATACCTTTCAGATTTACAATACAATATCATCCGCAGTCACGCCACTGGAGCTGGAGAGCCATTGGACGACATTTATGTAAAGTCGGCTATGATTGCCCGCCTCGGCACAGTATTGCAATGCCGTTCAGGTGTTCATCCCGATGTTGCAAAGTTGCTCATTTCGTTCATAAACGAAGGCATATACCCATTCATTCCAATGCACGGTAGCGTTGGAGCAAGTGGCGACCTCGTACAACTGGCACACATAGCTCTATGTCTCATCGGCGAAGGCGAAGTCCACTACAAAGGCGAATGGCGCAAATCTGCCGATGTGATGAAGCAACTCGGACTTACCCCTTTGAAGATTCACATTCGCGAAGGTTTGTCAATCACTAATGGCACTTCTGTAATGACAGGAATTAGTGTCGTAAATCAGCTGTACGCCGAAAATCTTCTCGACTGGGCTACTCTCGCCGCAGTATGGATGAACGAAATCGCATCATCATTCGACGACTACATGGCACTAGAGGAAAACGAATGCCGCCGCCACGAAGGACAACAAGTAATTGCTCGCCGTATGCGCGAAATAGCCGAAGGTTCCCAATGCATGAAAAAACGCGCACACGAACTCTACGACTACGGTCACAAAGATGTAAAGGTGTTCGAACACAAGGTACAAGCTTACTATTCGCTTCGTTGCACACCTCAGATTTTGGGACCAATATACGACACGCTGCAATATGCTCGCAATATAATCGAAGACGAACTCAACTCGGCATGCGACAACCCCATAGTTGACCCAGAATCACAATATGTTTATCACGGAGGCAACTTCCATGGTGATTATATTTCGCTTGAAGAAGACAAGGTAAAAATAGCACTTGTCCGCCTTGCCATGACATCCGAACGTCAGCTCAACTACCTGTTCCACGACAGAATAAACGGCATTTTGCCGCCATTCCTCAACCTTGGAACTCTCGGTCTGAACTACGGAATGCAGGCTTGCCAGTTCACAGCCACATCAACGACTGCAGAATGCCAAACCCTTGCAATGCCTAACTATGTACACAGCATCCCGAACAACAACGACAATCAGGACATCGTAAGCATGGGTACCAACACAGCTTTGATTTGCAAGCATGTTGTAGAAAACTGCTTCCAAGTTATGGCTATCCAATACATTGCATTGGCGCAAGCTACCGATTGCCTAAAAATTGCAGACAAACTTTGTCCTACTTCGCGTAAAGTATATGAAGAAGTCCGTAAGATAGTACCTCTTTTCATCGAGGACACTCCATTTTACAAGGACATTGCAAACATAGAAAACTATTTGAAAACAAATAAATTGAATTTGAGATAATGAAATACGCTCTCATCACCGGTGCTTCTCGTGGTTTGGGCAGGGCTGTTGCCTTGCGCCTCGCCAAAGACGGATTTGCAGTTATTATCAACTACCAGTCGAATAAGGAGGCTGCCGAAGAAACATTGAAACAAGTTCAGGAAGCAGGAGGAAATGGAGAACTTCTACCATTCGACGTATCCGACTCCAAAGCAATTGAAACTGCTCTGGAATCATGGCAGGCCTCGCATCCCGATGAATATATCTCGGTACTGGTCAACAATGCCGGAATTAGAAAAGACAACCTGATGATATTCATGCAGGAAAACGAATGGAATAATGTTATCGACACGACTCTGAACGGATTCTTCTACATCACACGCCGACTATTGAAAGACATGATGACCCATAGGAATGGGCGCATCATAAACATGTCTTCGCTTTCGGGTATGAAAGGACTTCCAGGACAAACAAACTATTCGGCAGCAAAAGCCGCTCTCATTGGAGCCACAAAGGCATTGGCACAAGAAGTAGCAGTCAGAAAAGTAACTGTCAACGCTATTGCTCCAGGGTTCATCTCTACCGACATGACAAAGGAACTCAACGAGGCTGAACTAAAAAAACTCATCCCGATGGGACGCTTCGGAAAACCGGAGGAAGTTGCCAGTCTGACATCGTTCCTTGCTTCTGATGAGGCAGCATATATCACAGGACAGGTAATATCAATAAACGGAGGCTTATACACATAAAAACAGGAAATTAGTATTATGACAAGAAGAGTAGTCATCACAGGCATAGGCATCTGGTCATGCATAGGAAAAAATAAGGAAGAAGTAACCGCATCTCTACACGAAGGTCGCTCTGGAATCGGCATCGACCCACAACGAATAGAATACGGATACCGCTCACCACTGACAGGAATCGTTGAAAAGCCACAACTTAAAGGTAAACTCGACCGTAAACTCAGAATGTATCTTGCCGAAGAAGGCGAATACGCATACGTAGCCACTCTAGAAGCTTTCCAACAGGCAGGTATTGACGATGAATGCTTAAAGAACAACGAAGTAGGTGTAATTTTCGGCAACGACTCTTCGGCCAAGGCAGTCATCGAATCACACGAGATTGCAATGGAGAAAAAAGATACTACTCTGATTGGATCATCAGCAATATTCCAGTCGATGAACTCAACCGTGACAATGAACCTATCCACAATTTTCCATCTAAAAGGAATCAACATGACTGTCAGTGCAGCATGCGCAAGTGGTTCCCACTCTATTGGACTAGGTGCATTACTGATTCGCAACGGTCTTCAGGATATGGTTCTTTGCGGTGGCGCTCAGGAAACCAACTACCTGTCGATGGGTAGTTTCGATGGCATAAGCGCATTCTCAACACGCATAGATGAACCGACAAAAGCCTCCCGCCCATTCGACCGCAATCGCGACGGACTTGTACCAAGCGGAGGTGCAGCAGCATTGGTTCTCGAAGAATACGAACATGCAGTAGCTCGCGGAGCAACAATACTAGCCGAAGTTTGCGGATACGGATTCTCGTCAAATGGCGAAAGCCACATATCACAGCCTAGCGAAGAAGGTTGCATGCGTGCAATGATGCGTGCAATAAATGAAGCAAGTGTAAAAATAGAAGACATCGACTATGTAAACGCTCACGCAACTTCTACCCCACAAGGCGACATGTTTGAGGCTTTGGCATTGAAACAACTGTTCGGAAAAACACAAACGCCAATCTCATCGACAAAATCGATGACCGGACACGAATGCTGGATGGCTGGCGCAAGCGAAATAGTTTACTGCATACTAATGATGCAGAACGGTTTTATCGCTCCGAATATAAACTTTGAAAATCCAGACGAATATTCAGACGGACTAAACATCGTTACAAAAGCTACAGACAAGCAACTTAACACCATACTATCCAATTCGTTTGGCTTTGGTGGAACAAATAGCGCATTGATAATAAAGAAGGTACAATAATATGAAACTATTTCCAGCACTCGAAAAGGCATATACCAAAGAGCACAAAAGGGCTGGCGAAGCTCAAGAAATGGCATATTTCATAGCTTTCGGTCCTATTGTCTTCCAAGTTGGTCGCCTAATGATAAAATTTGGAATACTCGATATGCTTCGCGACAGCGAAAAAGGCATGACACAAGAGGAAATTTGTCAAAAGACAGGTCTGTCTCAATATGCAATAAAGGTTCTGCTCGAAGGCTCTCTTTGCATCGGCTTGGTTATTAACGACAAAGATTCGGACCGTTTCAGCCTATCAAAGACAGGATTTTTCCTTCTCACTGACCCCGCAACTCGTGAAAACATCGACTTCAAC
>JAEEGK010013658.1_pt1 | contig 18269 bp, 17 predicted proteins | sample 8958771 | NCBI WGS metagenome assembly JAEEGK01 (sample SAMN16246547, study PRJNA631951) | gut metagenome | biome: gut microbiome; feature: rumen; material: SC-attached | host: Bos | place: Iran: Karaj | collected 2018-10
TGTGAGCCCACTGCTTACTATTGACTATTGACTATTGACATTTAACAGGCATTCTGAGGGTATCAAAAACGCTTGAAATCTCTCAGAATGCCTGTATTTATCCCATGAGCAGTTCGGGCCGTTGCCGCGAAAATGCTGCTGGATAATGCTTAGAAGATGTCGTCGAGCCCGTCGAGATTCAGACCGAGAGCCTCAGCCTCTTTCTCCAGCCGATCGACCTCGGCTTCGCCATCTTTCTCGAGTTGATCCATGCGCTGCTGCAAATCGCCCATCGTGGCCTGGATCTTCTCAGCATTCTCGGCAGTGACACTGGAGAAGAAAGAAGCGAGGTCTGTGGTAGCGGCCTCAACCTGATCCTTGACGCCCTCGAGCTTTTTCTGGAGTGCCACGAGGTCGTCAGCCGACTTGATGTGGGTATCCTTCAGTACATTCACCACGCCGCTCATGATGCCCACCAGCTTTTCGACTGGGTTGGCATTCTCGTCGACGACAATCGCTGCCTTCTCTGCGGCTTTCTCTTCTACTTTCTCCTCGGCGGCAGCCTCAGCATTTTCCTTGTCGGCCGGAGCCTTGCTGTCTTTGCAGGAAACAAGGCAGAGGCTCATGACCATCACTGCCAGAACAGAATACAATACTTTTTTCATGTGCTTTTGTTATTTTTTAAATTAATCAAACAAATCATCGAGCTTGTCAAGGTCCAGACCGGCATCCTTGGCTTCCTTCTCCAGGCGCTCGCCCTCCTTCTCGAGGTCGGCAGTCAGCTTGGTCATCTTCTTCTCCAGGCTTTCCATCTGTTCGGCGAGCTTCATCAGCTCTTCGGGCGACTTGCCGGAGACTAGTTCCTCCATAGCGCTCTCGGTCTCTTTCTTAAAGGTGGCAATCTTGTCGGTCAGCTTGTTAAGGTCATCGGCTGACTTGATATGGAATCCCTTGATGTAGCTTACCATATCCTCCATCGTGCTGACGATCTTGTCCTCAGGCGAGCTGGAACAAGCCACGAATGCAAGACTCATCACAAACGCTGTGAGAACAGCGAAAATCGTTTTTCTCATATTAAAATATAGTTTTGGTCTGTGCCTACTCTTTACAGGATTTTCGGCTTTGCTCCTTGGTCGGTCACTATTGGTTGAGGGCATCCATGCGCTCCTCGAGCTTGTCGAACTCAGCCTTCTGCTCGCTGGTGAAGTCTGACTCGCTGAGGTCACCATACTTCTCGGTCCATTCCGACAGTTCCTTCTGGATGGAAAGTAGGCTCTCAATGTCGGCCTCTTCATCGTTGTAAGCCTCCATCTTCTCGATAATGGCCTTGAACTCCTCGAGGGCCTTGCCGGCTTTCTCATGGTCGCCGCCGCAAGCGGTAAAGCTCAGGCTCATCACTAGTGCTGTCAGTGCAGCGAATAAAAGTTTTTTCATCACGTACTGGTTTTTAGTGTGCGCCTACTCTTTACAGGATTTTCGGCATTGCTCCTATGTAAAAATGCCTATATCTGCCATTTTGGTGGCAAAGATAGGCATTTTTTTTCAATTAGCAAAGATTTTCGCCGTTTTTCTTTCAAAGAAGATTCATCGTGTCGGTTGCGATCATCAGTTCCTCATCGGTGGGAATGACCAGGACCTTCACCCTCGAGTCGTCGGCCGAGATGACTGCCTCCTCGCCACGCACCTTGTTCTTCTGCTCGTCGAACTTCACGCCGAGGAACTCCAGACCCTTGCACACCTCTGAGCGCATGCCAATCTGATTCTCACCCACGCCGGCAGTGAAGACGATGATGTCGAGTCCGCCCATAGCAGCTGCATAGGCGCCGATGTACTTCTTGATGCGATAGAAATACATGTCCTGAGCCAGACGGGCGCGCTCGTCGCCGTTATTGGCGGCGCTCTCCACATCGCGCATATCGCTGCTGCCACCTGTCAGACCGGCCACGCCGCTCTTCTTGTTCAGCAGGTTGCTCATGCCGTCGGCATCGAGGCCAAGCTTCTTCTCGATGAACGTCACTGCGCCGCCATCGATATCGCCGGCACGGGTGCCCATCATGAGTCCCTCCAGCGGCGTCAGACCCATCGAGGTATCGATGCACTTGCCATCAACGATAGCAGCAATCGAGCCTCCGTTGCCCACGTGGCAGGTCACCATCTTTGTGCCCTCGGCAGGGATGCCCAGGAACTCGCATGCACGCTGCGAGACATAGCGGTGGGAGGTGCCGTGGAAACCGTAGCGACGGATGCCGTACTTCTCATACAGCTCGTAGGGGATGGCATACATATAGGCCTTGGGGGGCATCGTCTGATGGAAAGCGGTGTCGAACACGCCTACCTGAGGCAGGCCGGGCATCAGCTCCTTCACGGCATTCACGCCCTTGAGGTTGGCAGGATTATGCAGAGGAGCCAGGTCGGAGCATTTCTCAAACTCCTTCAGCACCTCGTCGGTGAGGATGACTGACTTGTTGAACTTCTCGCCTCCATGCACCATGCGGTGTCCTACGGCATCGATCTCGTCGAGGCTCTTGATCACGCCAATCTCAGGATCGGTGAGCAGCGAGAAGATGAACTTCACGCCTTCCGTATGCTCAGGAATGTCGTGCATGATCTGACGTTTCTCACCGTTGGAGAGCTTCACCTTGACGAAGGACCCTTCGAGTCCCACACGCTCGGCGCCGCCGCTGGTCATCACACTCTTGTCGTCCATGTTGTACAGTGCGTACTTGATGCTGGACGAACCACAATTCAGAACTAATATTTTCATTTATATTCTTGTTTTAATATGGACAGAAATTATTATAATTAAGATAATTATTCAATCTATGATATAGCCTTTATAGTTGTTTTGCGTAAGGAGGACAAACCTATCTTCGTTCCGACAGCCCACGTCCAAGTATCTTATGCACTTCTTGGGCGGCACCCACTACATCATATATGTTCTTATACTCTTGCCTTGTCATTGAAAGAAAAAATTATAGTAATTATAATAATTTCTGTCCAAAACTCTTGTTTATATTTCTGTCTTCACTTTTTAGCGTCCATCGCCTGGCACGCTGTGATTGCTACTAAATAATAGATGTCATCGACTGAGCAGCCGCGAGAAAGATCGTTCACCGGACGAGCGATACCCTGAAGGATGGGGCCTATAGCCACTGCATCGCCCAGACGCTGGACAAGCTTATAAGCGATGTTACCCACCTCCAGACAAGGGAAGACGAGCACGTTGGCATTGCCGGCGATCTCGCTGCCCGGGGCCTTCTTCTTACCTACTGACGGCACGAGGGCTGCATCGGCCTGCAGCTCACCGTCAATCTTGAGCGTGGGGTCGAGCTCCTTAGCGAGACGAGTGGCCTCCACCACCTTGTCGACTACCTCATGCGATGCACTTCCTTTCGTCGAGAAGCTCAGCATGGCGACACGCGGGTCGGCGAAACCGGCTACGCTGCGAGCTGTCTGAGCGGTGCATACTGCGATCTGGCTCAGCTGGTCGGCATCAGGCATAGGAGTCACGGCGACGTCACCCACCACGAGCACACCATCCTCGCCGTACTCAGGTTTCTTCGTGATCATCAGCATCGCTCCGCTGACACAGGTGATGCCAGGGGCACATTTGATGATCTGCAAGGCTGGGCGCAGGGTCTCACCTGTGGTGGAGAGTGCTCCCGAGATCTGACCGTCGGCGCCTTCCGTCTTGATGATCATACAGCCGAGGTACAGCGGATCCTTCACCAGCTCGCGGGCTTTCTCGATGGTCATGCCTTTCTTCTCACGCAGTTTCTGGAGCAGCTGTGCCAGCTCTTCGCTCCGCTCATAGTTCAGCGGGTCGATCAGTGTGGCCTTGTCGATGTGGGTCAGTCCCTTCTCCTTGGCCAAAGCATGCACTTTCTCAGGATTGCCGATGAGAATCAGGTCGGCAATGTCGTCGGCCAGCACACGGTCGGCAGCCGTCAGGGTACGCTCCTCCTCTGCTTCGGGGAGCACGATGCGCTGCTTGTTACTCTTGGCACGCGCAATGATTTGTTCTATTAATCCCATAGTTCGTAGTAATTAAAAATGATGTTTTGATTTGTGCCTGCAAAGTTACGCAATTTATCCCGTCTTCCCAAATACTTTCGCGTTTTTTTCGTCTCCGCATACCTGCTTAGGATGAAAAAAGTCACTTTTCAAAGGAAGCAACGCCGGAACTCGCTCTCAAAGTTTGGCGTGAGCACATCCTTCCCCATAGCCTGGCGTATCTCGTCCATCGTCCAAAAGCGTCCGCCGTCGAGCTCGTCGGATGAGGGAAAGACCGGACCATCATAAATCGTGTAGTTGACATAGACGAGCTCACTTTCACGCTTGCTGTCGAACACATATTTCTCGACAAACACCGCCTTGAAGTCGGTGATGCCCAGTTCCTCGGCCGCCTCCCTGCGCAGTGCCTGCTCAGGTGTCTCGCCGTAGTCCATGTGCCCGCCTACTGCCGTGTCCCACTTGCCTGGCTGGATGTCCTTCCATAGCGGTCGTCGCTGAAGGTAAATGCTGCCATCTGAGTTGAACACATGAAGATGTACTACCGGATGCAACAGTCTCGACCCGTTGTGGCACTCACCACGTGTCGCCGTTCCCACCACGTTGCCATCTTTGTCTACAATGGGGAATATCTCTTGCAAGTTATCCATATATGTCGCTGTTAACTGCCCGCAAAAGTACAAATAATCTTTCACATCAGCCAAGAAAAAGCCAAATTTATCTTGAAAAAAGGACAAAAAAAGCATATCTTTACTCCCAACATGGCGGGATTCGCCATTTTTTTATTAATTTTGTGGCCAAATTACGATGAATGTAAGTTTAGTCATCACATAACATGTCGAACAAGAAGAAAACAAACCTCGCCGTATTTGCTTCAGGAAGCGGGTCGAACTGCGAAAATCTGATTTTGCACTTCCGTCAGTCGGAAGTAGCTGAGGTAAGCCTCGTGGTAAGCAACAAGTCTGACGCCTATGTTCTGGAGCGTGCCCGAAGACTGGACGTGCCGACGGTAGTCATCACCAAGGCCGAGCTGGCTCAGCCGGAGGTGGTGCTACCACTGCTGGAACAATACGGCATTGACTTCGTAGTGCTCGCAGGCTTCCTGCCTCTGGTGCCCGACTACCTCATCGATGCTTTCCCTCGCCGCATGGTGAACCTCCACCCGTCGCTGTTGCCTAAGTTCGGAGGCAAAGGTATGTGGGGACATCATGTGCATGAGGCGGTGAAGGCTGCCGGCGAACAGGAGACAGGTATGACCGTGCACTACGTCACCGCCGAATGCGACGGTGGCGACATCATTGCCCAGTTTCGGGTGTCACTGGATCCCGACGATACTGCCGACGACATCGCAGCAAAGGAACACGTGCTGGAGATGGAGCACTTTCCAGAGGTCATCGAGCAACTGGTGACTGGAGAATGAGTCGCCAGTCATTAGCCAGCATCAGCCATCAATCTCTCCCAGCAGCGTAGCACTGGTAGACGAGGTGATACGCACCCTTACAATCTGTCCGATGTGGTGGTCTGCCTTGGGAAAGACCACCATTTTGTTCTGCTCCGTGCGTCCGCACAATTGGCTGCGACTACGCTTGGAGAAACCTTCAACGAGAACGTCGAACACCCGTCCCTCGTCCTTCTTGTTTTGCTGGGCCGATATTTCTGTCTGCAGGGTGATGAGTTCATTCAGTCGGCGCAGTTTCACTTCCTCGGGCACGTCATCAGGCAGATGTTTCGACGCATAGGTGCCCGGACGCTCAGAGTATTTGAACATAAAAGCTGAGTCGTAGCCCACCTCACGCATCAGCGACAACGACAGCTGATGGTCTTCTTCCGTTTCTGAGTGATATCCCACGAAGATGTCGGTCGACAGTCCGCAGTCAGGGATGATACGGCGTATGGCAGCCACACGGTCCATATACCATTCCCGTGTATACTTCCGGTTCATCAGCTTGAGAATACGGTCGCTGCCGCTCTGCACGGGCAGGTGGATATGTCGGCAGACATTAGGCATCTCGGCGATGACATGCAATGTCTCGTCGCTCATATCCTTAGGGTGTGAGGTGGTGAAACGGATGCGCATCTCAGAAGCCTCGAGGGCGACCAGGCGGAGCAATTCCGGGAAGCCCACCCCCGCCTCCTCCCCAAGGGAGGGCAGTTCGGTTAGCCCCTGCTGTTGAGTGGGTTGGGGGGCGGTTCTATACGAGTTCACATTCTGTCCAAGCAGTGTCACTTCCTTGAAGCCGCGGTCACGCAAGTCACGCACCTCCCTCAATATGCTCTCCACATCACGGCTGCGCTCCCGTCCCCGGGTATAGGGCACGATGCAGTAGTGGCAGAAGTTATTGCAGCCACGCATGATGCTGACAAATCCGCCAATCTTGTGGCCGAGGGCCATGCGCTGAGGCACCACGTCGCGATAGGTCTCAGTGGTCGACAGTTCAATGTTGATGGCCTTATGACCCGTTTCTGCCTGAGCGACAAGATCAGGCAACGACAGATAAGCATCGGGACCTGCCACCAGGTCGACACCATGATTGCTGAGCAAGTCGTCCTTCACTCGTTCGGCCATGCAGCCCAGCACGCCGATAATGAGTCCCTCGCCCGAATGTGCCAAATTGTTACGGCGGATGGCGTTGAGTGCTTCCAGGCGGCGATAGATTTTTTGCTCGGCATTGTCACGCACTGAGCAGGTGTTCAGGAACACGGCATCTGCCTCGTCCAGGCTATCCGTTGTCTCATAGCCAGCCATCTGCATCACGGAAGCCACCACCTCCGAGTCAGCCACGTTCATCTGGCATCCGTATGTCTCGATATACAGTTTCTTCATAATCGGCTGCAAAGGTAATGAAAAAAAACTATACTGCCAAAGTTCAACGCACGATATTTTCCTTCATCCACTGCAGACACTTCTCCTGACTGCTGGGGAAGCGCCAATGAGCACTCGACGGAGTGATATCCTTCATCTTGGGAGCACTGATGACGTTCCAGGCAGCCCAAATGCTTGTAGGCGAGCAGGTGTCGTCGCTGTACCCCCAGCTCATGAAGGTCGGCACCTTCAGGATGCGGGCGAAGTTCACAACGTCAAAGTACTGCAGCGTAGCCACAGACTGTTCGATATTGACGCCCTTAGGCATGCCTGGTACGTGCTGATTCCCTGGGATGTCATACCCGGCGAAGAACTTGGGCCATCCGCCAGCACGATGGTGGAGGAATCCCATCAGATCGCAGAGGGCAGGATAGAAGGGAGCACAAAGAGTCACCTTTTCGTTCAGCGCCGAAGTAATGATGGTCAGAGCTCCCCCTTGCGATCCTCCTGTGACGATAACATTACGCCCGTCCCAGTCGGGCAGGGAGCAGAGGAAGTCGACGGCCCTTGCACAGCCGGCATACACATCCTTAAAATAATAGGTATCCTTCGACGCGATGCCACGATCTCCATAGCCTTCACTCTTCTGACGTGCAACAGCATATTCATTGTCAGGCAAGCGCTGGTCGTTGTCGTGGATTTCTATCTTCAGATAGATACATCCCTCTTTGGGGAAATAATCGGAAGGGAATATTTTCTGGCTGCCAGCACCGGGAGGGACCAGCACCACAGGGTGCCGCTGCCCGTCGAGCGGCCTCGAAAGGTATCCCTGCATCCACTTGTCCTTGCCAACATGCAGTCGCACGAGCTTTGTCTCTATCTGTGCGGTAGTAGCATCGGGCACGTCGAAGTACTGCGGTTCGAGGTCTACTTTACGGGCCTCAGCCAGCACTTTCTTCCAGAAAGTCTCGAAATCCTGAGGCATGGGTGTGAACGTTGTTATCAGCTCCGGGTCATAAGCCACCTTCACCAAATCGGTATAGCGCTTGCCGTCGACATGAAACTCATACTGACATGCAAGGAAGCCCGGCTCAAGCATTGTGCCCATACGAATGGCAGCCTCACCATTGCGGAAGGCAATGCTGTCGAAGCGCTCTTGAAGCTGCATCTCTGGTCCGCACTTGTATCTCACGGTGACACCATCCAGGGGCACGCCCCCAGCTCTGGCCACCAGGCGGAGCGTAGCCTGCTGACCCTGACAATAGCGACTGTCTGCATGATCGGGCAATGCGATGGTCTCCACGAATGACTTACGCGGATTGCCAAACTCCTGCTGGAACTGCTGTGCTGCAAGATGGCAGCAGACACAAAGGAAAATGGAAAGTAGTAGTTGTTTCATCGTTTTGGAATGTTTATGAGGTATTTCTGCGTGCAAAGGTACAACAAAAAAGCATGACAAGCAAACTTTTGCGAACTTTTCAACCTTTGCAAATCATTGAGAACAGAAAAGTTTGGCTAGAATACTTTTTTGTTGTACCTTTGCAACATGAACCAGATGATGACCATACTCACCGACCGAGAGTTGTTCCTACTTGTACTAGGAGCTCTGGCCTACGTCGCACTGTTCGTGCTGACAGTGCAGCACAGTCGCCGAAAGGTGCTTGAGTTGCAGGACCGACTTAATAAGGTTCGTGCGATGCAAGAGGAGCAGCAGGCCACCAGCAGCCAGAGCATCATGCGCAACGAACAGCAGATAGCCGAGCTGCAGTCGCTCATCCAGAAGCTGGGCGACGAGAACTCGATGCTTCGGTTGGAACTCGAGGAAAAGAAAGTGCGACTGGACTACGACAACAAAGTGGCCCTGATCGAACAGGAGAAACGCCAGCAGGCAGAGCCTGTCATCTTCGGAAGTGAGGTGTACAAGCGGATGAAGTCCCTCCTGGACGAAGGGCGGAGCATGAAGGAAGAGGACTGGCGTGAGCTGGAGCAGACGGTCAATTCGGTCTATTCCAACTTCACTGGCAGGCTCTACAGCCTCTACAAGATGACGCCGCAGGACTACCACGTCAGCCTGCTGGTGAAGGTACGCCTGCAGCCCCGCGACATCGCACTGCTCACGGCACACTCCAAAGAGAGCGTAGCCTCCACGCGCAGCCGTCTCTATCAAAAGGTATTTGGAGAGAAAGGATCGTCGAAAGACTGGGACGACTTCATCCTGACACTCTGACAATGACACATTATTATAATAAAAGATAAGCTTATGATTGAGTATTTTGCAGCAAACATGTGGCAGCTATGGGCGGCGATAGCCGTCATCTGCCTGATACTGGAACTGTCGTCGGGCGACTTTTTCATTATCTGCTTCTCCATCGGTGCCGTCTTCGGACTGCTCTCGGCCCTGCTGGGTCTGAACATCTACGGACAGATCCTCCTGTTCGCACTCTTCTCACTGCTGAGCATCTTCCTGGTGCGACCCGTAGCCTTGCGCTATCTGCATCGGAACGAAGAGCAGCGCGTGAGCAACGCCGACGCCCTGATGGGACGTGTGGGACATGTCGTGGAGACGGTCAAGGCCAACGGCTACGGACGTGTGCAAATAGACGGCGACATCTGGAAGAGCGTCACCAACGAAGCCACTGACATCCCTGCCGGCACCAGGGTACGTGTCATAGGCCGTGAGAGCACCATCATCACGGTAGAGAAACTAGAAGGTTAAACATTTTAAAACACATACCATTATGAATTACGTATTAATTGCTATCGTCGTCTGTGTCATCCTGTTCGTCAAGATGTCACTTGTCATCATCCCACAGTCGGAAACGAAAATCGTGGAACGTCTGGGACGCTATCATGCCACCCTCAAGCCTGGCATCAACATCATCATCCCCTTCATCGACAAGGCCAAGTCCATCGTCGTACTCAACCACGGACGCTACCAGAACTCCACCACCATCGACCTTCGTGAGCAGGTGTACGACTTTCCCAAGCAGAACGTCATCACCAAGGACAATGTCCAGACCGAGATCAATGCCCTGCTCTACTTCCAGATCGTAGACCCCTTCAAGGCCACCTATGAGATCAACAATCTGCCTAACGCCATCGAGAAACTCACGCAGACCACCTTGCGAAACATCATCGGTGAGCTGGAGCTCGACGAGACACTGACCTCGCGCGACACCATCAACAAGAAGCTCTCTGCCGTCCTCGACGATGCCACCGACAAGTGGGGCGTCAAGGTCAACCGCGTAGAGCTGCAGGACATCACCCCTCCCAACTCCGTGCTCAACGCCATGGAGAAGCAGATGCAGGCTGAGCGCAACAAGCGCGCACAGATCCTCACCTCCGAGGGTCAGAAGGCTGCCGAGATACTTGCATCAGAAGGTGAGAAGACCGCCATCGTCAACAAAGCCGAGGCAGCACGACAGCAGGCCATCCTCGAGGCTGAAGGTGAAGCTCAGGCTCGCATCCGCAAGGCCGAGGCCGAGGCTAAAGCCATCGAACTCATCACCCAGGCCGTGGGCAAGTCAACCAATCCTGCCAACTACCTCCTGGCTCAGAAGTACATACAGATGATGCAGGAGCTGGCCGAAGGCGAGAAGACGAAGACTGTCTACCTGCCCTACGAAGCCACCAACCTCCTGGGCAGCATCGGAGGCATCAAGGATCTGTTCAAGGCTGATTAGTCGTCCGACGAAAAAAAAGCGTCATACCTTGCGCTAATTCAAAAAAAAGGTGTAACTTTGTGCCCGAAATGGAAAGACCTACAAAAGCATTCTTCTGGAGAGAGGCCAAAGACTATGTGATGATCACCATCGCCATGCTCTCCTATTGTATCGGATGGGCGGTGTTTCTGCTGCCGAACAACATCACCACCGGAGGCGTGGCGGGTGTCACCAGCATCCTCTTCTGGGCCACGGGCATACCCGTGCAGTTCTCTTACTTCGCCATCAATGCAGTGCTGCTGCTCTTTGCGCTCAAGATTCTCGGGCTGAAGTTTTGCTTGAAGACCATTTTCGCCGTGACGGTGCTCACTGTAGCTGTGGGCATCGCCACGGAGAATTACACCGGTCACCTGCTCAGCGACCAGCCTTTCATGGCGGCCATCATCGGTAGTGTGTTCTGCGGATGCGGCGTGGGCCTGGGACTGGCCAACAACGGATCGACGGGAGGCACCGACATCATCGCAGCTATCCTCAACAAGTACCGCGACATCTCGCTTGGACGTGTGATCATGATCTGCGATGTCATCATCATCACCAGCAGCTACTTTGTGCTGAAAGACTGGGAGAAAGTCATCTACGGATATGTCGTACTCTACGTCACCGCCTTCTGTATCGACCAGGTGGTGAACTCGATGCGAAGCTCCGTCCAGTTCTTCATCATCTCCGACAAGTATAAGGAGATAGGTCATCGCATCAACAAGGAGCCTCACCGCGGATGCACCACCATCGATGCCCACGGATTCTATTCCGGAAAGGAAGTCAAGATGCTCTTCGTGCTCGCCAAGCGTCGTCAGAGCGACGTCATCTTCCGCATCATCAACGAGATCGACCCCACTGCCTTCGTCTCGCAGAGTGCCGTCATTGGTGTCTATGGCGAAGGCTTCGACCGCTTCAAAGTACGACGGAAGAGTCCGAAGAACGAAGTTTGAACGTGCGGTTCACCTCACCGTTATAGGTCTTGACCACGATGGTCAGCGTGTCAGCCTTGATGCTGTCCAGCGGAATGCTGGCATAGGTCACCATCGAATAATACTCGGGCATACCGCCCTGATCGTGGTACAGCACCATCCGCGCATGCCCAGGCGTAGAACTGGCAGCATCCTTCATCAGCCCTATCGAGTGGCGGGCTTTCTCGTCGTCGGTGCTGCCTGTCAGCAGGCGCAGGCGCAGGTTCAGGTATTTATGGTTCTTTGCCACCCACATGCTTTCCGTATAGAGCGGATCGCTCTTCATCCCGCCTTTGATGCTGTCGCGGGGAGTCAGCACACCTACCCAGCCGAAGCTCCTCGGCTCGGCCTTTCCTTCTTCCACCTGATCATAATAGAGCAGGGCCCGATACATCGTGTCGGGTGTCTCTATCCACTGGGCCGTCAGCGGTGACGTCAGCATGAGGTGTTCACCCTGATCGGTCACCACATGACTGACATGCTTGTCGTTGTCGACGTATGCTTCCACCAGCTCAGCGGTCAGCAGCGAGTATTCGCCCTCACCTTTTTCGTAGGCATCGATGGTGCAGGCAGCAAGAAAGGGCAGAAATGCCAGTAAGGTCAAGAAATCCAGATGTCTCATAACGCTGCGATATGGTTTCTGTAGGGATTAGCATACATCTCGACGAGGCGCTCACGGAGGAAGTCCTCGTCGGCATTCTCCAGCCTGATCTTACCCAGCTGCTGATCCAGGTATTGCCCGAAGGCAGCACGCTCTTCGGCCGTGCTCTCGGCGCCGGCAGCCACCCGGTTGGAGGCATAGAGACGATAGTGACGGTGTATCTCGCTGTCGATATGGGCGGCAATGACGTCGAACAGCTCACCCTTGGGAAGATCCTCGGGCAGCGTGTCGAGCCATTCATCGATGCAGGGAGCACAGTGGTAGTGCACCTCTCCCTTGTATCCCATGATGCCCGTACGCATCGACTCCACATCGTCCTGCTTCGTCTTCCGCCAGCCCTCCACGTCACGCTTCAGCTGAAACTCCCTAGCCTTCAGGAAGTCGCAGGGGTCATACTCATAGCTGATGCTCAGGGGCACGATGTGCAACTGCTTCAGTCGTTCCACGACACTGCCCTCGCCTCCCATCGCCATCATCTTCAGGATGCTGGGCTGCGTGCGGTCGTCGCTGTCCTTGGCACGTCCCTCACGCTGGGCTATCCACACATTGTCGTGCTTCTCGCCTATGACGTAATGCATATACTCACTGAGGCGTCGCGATGCCATGAGCATCTCACGGATGCCCAGCGAGCGTTCCACGATGAACGACTTGTTGATCCTCACCAGGTCCTTGATCCAGGGTGCCGCCAGCAGGTTGTCGCCGATGGCAATCTCAGTGGTCGTCTCCGCACCAGCATCAATCAGCAGCACATCGAGCAGGGCTGAATCGAGCACGATGTCACGATGGTTCGACACGAACGTGTAGCGTCGCCTGACGTCGATGGCATCCACATTCATGTCCAAGCCCGTCGAGGCCTTTGCCATCAGTTCCTTCAGAAACGGATAGCAGAAAGCTTTCTGGAAGTCAAGGCTCGTCGTGCAGCCGCGCATCTTCAGCATCAACGCTTCGAAGGGCACCTGCGGATAGAGCATGGCCACCACAGCACGGAACTGCATGTCACTCTCCAGACGGTCGTAAGCCGCTGGCAGCTCTTCCGGCTCAAAGGGCCGGATGGCATCAAATTCTTCTCTTTTCATATTCTGCATGCAAAAGTACGAATAAGTGAGCAGAAAACCAAAGAAAAACGCGTTTTTCTTCGATCTCCCAAGCATAAATCATCACAGGATCTGCATGATCTCCGACAGTCTGGTCACCTCATGGGTGACGGGCAGCGGCGGACGATACTCAGGGAAACGGTTCAGGTAGATGGTGTCCAGACCATAGCCGATGGCACCACTCATGTCGCTGTCCCATCCGTCGCCTATCATCACGGTGGTCTCACGACGGGCCTGCGTCAGACGGAAGGCATAGTCAAAGTAGGCTGGCAAGGGCTTGTTGGCTCCAGCATCCTCACTCAGGATGACGGTATCGAAGCATCCGTCGAAGCCACAGGCATGAATCTTCCTATACTGCACCTCATGGAAGCCGTTGGAACAGAGGTGAAGGCGATAGCCACGCCGGCGCAGATAGTCCACCAGCTCGTGGGCACCCTCCACCACGCCCGCCTTCTGAGCACAGAGGTCGAGGAAGCGGTCGCTCATCTGCAGGCAGAGGTCAGGCGTGACGCTGATGTCCCTGCCCTGACTCAGCGGACGGCGGAAGCGCTCGACGATGAGATAGTCGCGTGTGATCTCTCCCCGTCCATAGCGCTGCCAGAGGTCGATATTTGCCTCCCAATAAGCTTTGTGGAAGATGTCAGGATGGCTGAAGCAGCGTTCCAGATGATATTCGTCGTACACCTCGTGCAGTGCCTCAACAGCGTTGCCATGAGTGTCGCAGAGGGTGTCGTCGAAATCCACGAACAGGTCAGTATAGTGTCTGTCCTTCATTGTCATTTGCCCTTTCATAGGTTCTCAATCATTGTGCAAAGATAATAAGAGTTTGGTAAAAAACAAAGGAAAATCAAAAAATTCAGTCGTTAAATCAAAATATGATGGTGCGAGCGGCATATTTTTCGTACTTTTGCACCATTATTACTAACTGCCGGCGCGCAAGCGCAGAGGCATACCTACAAATCAAAAAAAGAAAACCATCAGTCATGGAGCAGAAAAAGTATTTCTTCGCAGTCGACCTGGGAGCTACCAGCGGCCGCACCATCATTGGAAACATCACCGACGGAAAGTTTGACCTGGAGGAGCTGACACGATTCCCCAACAACCTTATCGAGCAGGGCGGACACTACTACTGGGACATCTATGCCCTCTACTTTGAAATCATCAGAGGACTGAAGGAGGTAGCCCGACGCGGACTGGAAATCACCTCGATAGGCATCGACACCTGGGGCGTTGACTTCGTATGCATCGGTGCCGACGGTGCCATCCTGAGAAACCCGCGCGCCTATCGCGACCCCATCACCTTCGATGCTATGGACGACTACCTGAAGCATGTCATCTCCAAGAAAGAGGTCTACGACGTGACGGGCATACAGTTCATGAACTTCAACTCGATCTTCCAGCTCTATGCCATGAAGCGCGAGGGCAACGAAGCACTGCGCCATGCACAGAAGATCCTGTTCGTGCCCGATGCACTCAGCTGGATGCTCACGGGCAACGAGGTGTGCGAATACACCATCGCATCGACCTCGCAGCTGCTCGATCCCCGCACGAAGCAGCTCGACGAGCGCCTGCTCTGCTCACTGGGACTCACCAGGAGCAAGTTCGGCAAGATGGTCAACCCGGGCACCGTCATCGGTGTCCTCACCGACGAGGTGCAGCGGCTGACAGGGCTGGGACCCGTGCCCGTGATTGCTGTGGCAGGCCACGACACCGGCTCGGCCGTAGCTGCCGTACCTGCCAGCGACGAGAAGTTTGCCTACCTCAGCAGCGGCACATGGAGCCTGATGGGCATCGAGACGAAGGATGCCATCATCAGCGACCTGAGCTACGAGCGCAACTTCACCAACGAGGGAGGCATCGAGGGCACCACCCGCTTCCTGAAGAATATATGCGGCATGTGGCTCTATGAGCGCTGCCGACTGGAGTGGCCCGAGGAGGTGCGCCAGCTCAGCCATCCCGAACTGCAGGGACAGGCCATGACCGTCGAGCCCTTCCGCTCGCTCATCAACCCCGACGACGCTGCCTTTGCTGCCCCCTCGAGCATGATAGCTGCCATCCAGAAGTACTGCCGCGAGACCAATCAGCCCGTGCCGGAGACACCCGCCGAGATCTGCCGCTGCATCTTCGACTCGCTGGCCCTGCGCTATCGTCAGGTATTCACCTGGCTGCAGGAGTTCGCTCCGTTCCGTCTCGACGTGCTCCATATCATTGGTGGCGGCTCGCTGAACAAGTACCTCAATCAGTTCACGGCCAACTCCACAGGCGCCACCGTCCTTGCCGGTCCGCAGGAGTGCACCGCCATCGGCAACATCATGATGCAGGCCAAGGCAGCCCGCCTGGTGAACGACATCTGGCAGATGCGTGCCATCATCGCCAACAGCATCGAGATGGTGAAGTACGAACCGCAGGACAAGGCCGTGTGGGATGCCGCATACGACAAGTATCTGGGCATCGTCAATAAGAAATAATTAACTGGCAATACCGTCATCGATGAAAAAAGCCGTTCGCCTATTTGTATGGCTGGCCCTGATGCTGTCATCATCCACTGCAATGGCCGGCAACGTGGTGTGGTACGACGGCGAGCATCCTGTGACCTATCAGGTGCAGGGCAAGGTGGCTCCCGTCGTGGAGCAGGCCTTGCAGATGTTCGCCGACGACATGGAGCTGGTGACTAGACACAAGGCCGTACCCGCCAAGGATGCCCCCATCCGCATCGTGCAGGGCAAGGGCAGCGACGACGGCTTCTGCATCCGTGTGCAGAACAGCCAGGTGGTGGTAGAGGGCCATAACGCCCGTGGCACCGCCTACGGCATCCTCGAACTGAGCCGCATGGCCGGGGTGTCGCCGTGGGTATGGTGGGGCGACGTGCGTCCACACAGCCGTTTCACTCCTCTGTCACTGCCCGACACGTTCCGACTCGAGCATACACCGTCGGTGCAGTATCGCGGCATCTTCATCAATGATGAGGACTGGAGCATACGCCGCTGGTCTGGGGACAACATGGGTCCGCAGACCTACAAACGACTCTTCCAGCTTCTGCTGCGCCTGCGAGCCAATGCCATCTGGCCGGCCATGCACGATGTGTCGCCCGGTTTCTTCACCGTTCCCGGCAACAAGGAGATGGCCGACTCCTTCGCCATCCTCGTAGGCACCAGCCACTGCGAGCCCCTGCTGCGCAACAACGTGGCCGAGTGGGACCACAAATCACGTGGTGCGTATAATTACATCACCAACCGCCAGCAGGTGCAGCAGTACTGGCAGGAGCGCCTGCAGCAGATGAAAGGCTCGGAGGCTCTCTTCACCCTGGGCATGCGAGGCATACACGACGGTTCGATGGAGGGTGTGAAGACTCCCGAGGAGAAGCTCAACGGGCTGCAACAGGTCATCGACGACCAGCGTCAGCTCATCCGTCGCTATTATAATAAGGATGTGGAGCACGTGCCGCAGGTGTTCATACCCTACAAGGAGGTGCTCGAGATCTACGAGAGCGGACTGCGCGTGCCCGACGACGTCACGCTGATGTGGTGCGACGACAACTACGGCTACCTCACGCGCCTGCCCGACAGCCTGCAGCAGCAGCGCAGCGGCGGAGGCGGCATCTACTATCACCTCTCCTACTGGGGCCGTCCGCACGACTACCTCTGGCTCAGCACCACACAGCCGGGACTCATCTACAGCGAGATGCATGCCGCCTACGATCACAACTGCCGACGCCTGTGGATAGCCAATGTCCACGACCCGAAGGTGGCCGCCTACCAGCTGGAGCTGTTCCTGGACCTGGCGTGGGACATCAACAGCATTTCCACCGACCCGTCATTGAAAGGGAGACGATGGGTGGCTACCGCACAAGGTCCCCTCTCGCTTGAAGAGCACATGGAGCGATGGTATATGACGCAGTTTGGAGGCCAGGTGGGACGCGCCATCTTCCCTGCCATGCGCGAGCTCTGTCACCTCAACGCCATCCGCCGTCCCGAGTTCATGGGATGGACACAGGTGGAGCTCGACAAACAGAAATACCCTGGCGGCAAGTCAGTGCCTAATTGCACCGAGTTCTCGCTGACCGAGGGCTACCAGCGCATGGAGGCCTTCGCACACCTCGAAGCCATCGTCGACACCTGGCGCCCCCTGGTGATGGACGCCCGTCAGGATGCCTACTTCGCCCATGTGCTGTATCCCGTCCATGCCGCTGCCGCCATGACGCGCAAGATGCTCTCCAACGAACCAGAGAGCAAGAAAGCCTACGAGGAGATACAGCAGCTGACAGAGCACTACAACACGATGAACAACGGCAAGTGGCAGCGCCTCATGTCAGCCGCACCGCGCGACCTGCCCGTCTTCGGCGAGGTGCGCACCTCGTTCCCGCAGCATCCCTCCGTAGGCCGTGCCATCGCCCGCAATGCCTGCGACTACGCTGCCGCCCCGTCTGCTGCCGTATCACAGCAGTCCCCCCAGGTCATCCCGATGCTCGGCCACTCCATGCAGGCCGTAGCCCTGCCCAAGGGCACCACGCTGACGTACGAGTTCGACAGCCCGCAGGAGGGCGACGCCACGCTCTATACCGCCATGATACCCACGCAGCCCAGCGACCGCGGCGACCTGCGCTATGCCGTGCAGATCGACGACCAGCCCGCCACCGTCATCTCGCTGAAGACGCCCTACCGCTCAGAGACCTGGAAACAGAGCGTGCTGCGCGGACAGGCACTCAACAAGACACCCATACGCCTCACCAAAGGCCGTCACAGGCTCAGCATCACTGCCCTCGACCATCACATCATCGCCGACCAGTGGATGATATGGCTAGGAGGCGAGCGACAAGCCTACCTCATTCCCGTGAACACTTACTAATTAGTCATCTTTATTTATTTCAAAACAAAAACATTAAGACAATGAAAGCTAATCTGATTGAACAGGCTTATGCCGTAGCCAAGGAACGCTACGCAGCCATTGGCGTCGACACCGACGCAGTACTTGACCAGCTCCAGAAGCAGCAGCTCTCGCTCCACTGCTGGCAGACCGACGACGTAGTAGGCTTCGAGCGCAACGAGGCCCTCA